>Ga0222628_1000540_pt1 | contig 15236 bp, 12 predicted proteins | sample AntAcemetageno95_FD_179860 | JGI IMG/M metagenome (GOLD analysis project Ga0222628, IMG submission 179860) | Saline water microbial communities from Ace Lake, Antarctica - #95 | ecosystem: Environmental > Aquatic > Non-marine Saline and Alkaline > Saline | place: Antarctica: Ace Lake | collected...
TAATCTTACACGCAGGTGGTTTTGTTACGGGTCAGGTTAGGGGAGGGGTTAATCAGGTTCGCATGACGGCAGGGGAGATTTCCCTTTTTGTTCAGCAAGGAGTTTACCTGGCGATTGCTGCCACTCAAATCCTTGCTCTCCTTCAAAAGAGGGAAAATGAGTAGATGGGGGAGGAGGAAGGGAAAATGTTATAACGGCGCTCTAGTTTGAGCGCCGTTTTTTTATTTCAAAATATTTTTTAATTCCTCTAAATCTTCTTTCCAATTTTCTCCATCAAACCATTCTAAACCTTTGAACTGTAGTTTGTATTTAGCTTTTGGGCTAGTGGCACTACCTAAATAAATATATTTTTTATTATTTTCTTTTGCCCAGATTATTGCTTTGGTCATCATGCCAATCCCTAAATTAGAAATAGGAGAGGATAAATCGTAAAAAGGATATGAGTAGTGCAAGATGTCTTTATTAGAATAGCAAATAGCGTAGCCGATAGTATTTTCTTCTTTGTAGGTAAAGAGAGTATTAAAATTACTTTTCTCTTTATCAGTCAAAATCTCTTTTATTTTATTAGCAGTAAAAACTCCAGCACCAAATTTTGTTTCATAAAAATCTTTACCAAATTTTCCTATTTCCCAAGTGTAGTTAGGGTAGGGTAGATCAATAATATTTAATTTTAATTTTTCTGTTTTGCGCAGTATTCTTTTATTTTCAGAAGATAGTTCAAAATTATCCAAGTTTATTCTAACACTTCTTGTTTGATTCATCGCCCCCTTTTCAATACGTGTAAAAACATAACCCTCATTATAAAGAGAATTTATATTTTTGTCAGAAAAATCAGTGATTATTTTTTTGTTCCAAGATAGATACATTTGTTTATTTTTTTAATATAATGCCATCCAAACCGCGACTATCACCATAAAACTTTGGATAATCCAAAAACGCATAACAATCTTTTCTTCACTCCAGCCTCTCATTTCAAAGTGGTGATGTAAGGGAGCCATTTTAAAAATTCTTCGGCCCAGTAGCCTTTTGGCTAAGACTTGTATTATAACTGAAAAAGCTTCTATATAAAAGATAAAACCCAAAATAGGAATAAGCAAGGTTTTATTAATAACAATCGCGTTAACTGCCAGTAGTGCCCCTAAACCTAAGCTACCAACATCTCCCATTTGAAATCTAGCTGGTTTAATATTGAAATAAGTATAAGCCATTAGTGCCCCGATAACAGTCGCATTTAATATAGTAGAAGCAGTTCGTCCTTCAGCCCAGCTAATAAGGCAAAGACCAACAAAACTGCTTATCAATGTTCCGCCAGCTAAGCCATCTAATCCGTCTGCAATATTAACGGCATTGGCAGTAAACATAACAAAGAATATGATGAGCGGTATTATTAACCATCCAATAAAAGGTTGCCCGTCAAAAGGGATCCAAACACTGTGCCAGTGAACTCCAAGTTTAAAATAAATCCACCAAGCAACAATTGCCCCAGCGAAAAATTGAAAAATAAGTTTTTCATGAACTTGCATGCCCTTTCCGGGATGGGATCCAAACATACCTACCATCCTTCGAAATATTGTCCAAGGCAAAGCTAATATATACCAGAGTCTCATGTACCATTTTTTGTGTATTTTGATTAGTTTTAAAGTTTGATGAAATTTTCTAAATCTTCTTTTTGTTCCAAAAATATTTAACAGATCATCAGCTGCTCCAAGTAAAGCTGCCACTGCCATTGCACCCATTGGAACGTAAGTATATTCACGATGCCAGTTAAAAATAAGAGTAACAACAGTGACTGTTAGAACTACTAGTAATCCTCCCATGATAGGGGTGCCAACTTTCTTGGCTCTTTCTCCAGATTTTAAAGTTAAATCAAATTCACTGCGACGAGTGATTTTATATTTATACAGTATTTTAATTAAAAGTGGAGCCCATAAAAAAGCACCAATACAAGAAAAAATAGCAAACAGTAATGCTTGACGTAGTAACTCTATTGAAAATGGATCACAATTCATATTTTAAAAGTTTAATCTTTTGATTTGTAATGTTTTAGCAGTTTTAGCTTCTGTATAAGTTTCATTATCTTCACCGGTTTTTTCTTTTTCTATCCAGATTTGGTCTAGAATATTTTTAGTTGGATCAGTTATTTTTATTTTTCCACGTCTGATCCCGTGGTTATGTTTTCCCTCAGATGACCATCTGGTGGCGTGTACATATTTAATTTTATCATTATTTTTATCAGTTATCAAAATAATATGATTGCGTTCTAGATTTTTTGTTTGAAGCATGATAATTAAATCTCCAGATTTTACGTCTTCTAGTTTTTTAACTTCATGACTGTTGTGTTCGTCAAAATAAGTTAAAACATTTATATTTTCAACTGGACGCATTCTTGAAATTATTTTACGCCAAATATTCTTTGTTGGTATGTGTATTTTTTTAAAAAAGTTTATGTTACTATCTTTATATTTTTCAAATAAAACATTAGTAATAAAACCAGAGCATTCAATACCGATATTTTTTTCAACTAAGAATTGTTTTGTTTCTTCAGCATTTATTTCTTCCAAATTAATATTTTTTTTCTTGGCTATTATTTCTGCTTCTTCAACTATCTCTTCCGGGGTTCCTTTACCAACTAACGCTTTTAATTGTCCGCGTTGTCCAAGCTGTTTATTGTTAAAATATGGGCAAACTACGCCTTGTACGTGTGTAAAGGGTAGAGATAAATAGTTTTCTATTATTTTTAAGGCTGATTTAGATAGCATACTGCTTTATAATATTTTTTATATCTTCACCATTAGTATTAAATAAGTTGTGATTTTTGATCACACTATCTTTTGATTGTATTCGTAAAAGGTCAGAATTAGGTTTATCGTTATTATAAATTATGACAGAAAAATCTTTTTCTTTTAATTTATTTGCAGTGTTTTTAGTTTTTATTTTTTTAATTTGATTTCTAAAAATTATTTGCGCACCGTTTCTAATCTCTGTTAATTCATCTTCAATATCTATGTCTAACAAGCTCATTAAATGTGCTTCAAAAGTAGTGAGTGAATTTTTTTGTAATTCACTTTCAAAAGTAGTGCTGGCTGGTTGTCTGGCATTTATTTCTAGCAAAAATAATTCTTTGGTTTTTTCGTCTTCCACAATATCAACACCAAATAATCCTTTCCAACCGCTCTCCTGTAATTTTTTTCCTATATCCTTAACAATTTTATTATATTTTTTAATTTGGTTTTCATTCAAATATTCATGAGGGAAAGCCCAATCATTACCAATAGTCGCAAATTGCTTATCAGTAAAAGGAAGTAATCCAGTAATTTGATAACTAATGTTTCCAATTAGAATTTTATCTTTAGCAATAATATTATTGTTGGTAAAAAGAGGTCCTTTAATATATCTAGCAATTCGAGCCGGACGATTAGGAAATTTTTCTTTTATTTTTTCTAGCTGATCTTTATTTTCTATCAAAACAGTACCCGAACCAGTGTGAGATCTGTTAAATTGTAGAATAAATTTTTCTTGTTCCCAATTTATATTTTTACATTCTTTAGCTTCATAACCAGGTAAATATTTTTTTAATTCTCCTAGCCATTCTATTTGAGATATTTTTTCTTCTATTTTGTTTGATAAAACAGCTGACGGATTTAATAGAGTCCATTTTTTTGATAGACAAGTTTTTTCTATTTGTAGAGTGTTTTTAAAAACCAAAACATGATCGTTTGAAGTTATGATATCTGTTTGTTTTAGTATCTCCCAAGTATCCAAGGTTTCTTCCTTATTTATTATATGTATTTGATTTTTGTATGTTTTTTTAAGTTTTAAAGATAGGGGAGAAGTATTAGTAATTATGTGATAATTGGGGATATCTAAGAATAATCCGCCTTGGGCTCTCTCAATATCTCGACAAACATAAAAAAGCCTGTTGTTTGCAAGCTTTGTGTTTATTTTTTGTATTGAATTTATACTCATATTAACGGAGATATTTTACCAAAAATATGGTTTTTAGTCAAAAGAGAGGTTGGAAAAATATTTGGTATTATGATATGATGGTTTTAATAATATAAACTAATTATTTATGTATCAAGAGTTAAAAAAATACGGAAAAGTAAAATTAAACGAACCAATGTCCAAGCATACTACTTTTAAAATTGGTGGTCCGGCTCGTTATTTTATTATAGTTGATAATATTGAAAATTTGATTAATTTGTTAAAATTTTTAGATGGGGAAGGGGTAAATAGATTTGTTTTGGGTGGAGGGAGTAATTTGCTTTTTTCTGACAGTGAATTTGATGGAGTGGTAGTAAAAATTAAAAATTCTGGTTTTGAGATTGAAGAAACAGCGATAAAGGTTGAAGCAGGCATGCCTTTGGCGCAACTTTTGGCCTTAACTATGAAAAATGAATTGACAGGTTTGGAATGGGCGTCTGGAGTTCCGGGTACAGTGGGTGGAGCAGTTCGGGGGAATGCTGGGGCCATGGGGGCGGATGCTTCTCAGAGTTTAAAAAAAGTTACAATTTATCGCGATGGTGAAGTTATTGATCTAGATGTCGAAGATTGCGAATATGCCTATCGGGAAAGTATTTTTAAAAATAACGATGATATTATATTATCAGCCTATTTTCAATTTAAAAAAGGTAAAAAACAAGAAGTTGTGCAAAAAGTTCAAGAATATTTATCGTATCGGACTGGGCGTTTCCCAGCTTTTCCTTCAGGAGGTAGTTTTTTCAAAAATTTACCCATTTCTGCTTGGACTGGAGAACAATCTGAATTGCCAGAAAAATTTGTACAAGTTGGTAAGCTTGGGGTGGCTTGGCTCATAGATCAGGCTGGAATGAAGGGTGTGGAGGTTGGAGGGGCCAAAGTGTCTGATGAACATGCTAATTTTGTGGTGAATTTTAATAACGCTACCCAATCTGATGTTTTAAAACTTGTTGAAAAAGTAAAAGAGGCAGTGTATAATAAATATAGGATAGAGTTAGAGGAGGAAGTACAAATTATAAATTAATTTAATTTTATGCAAATAAAGATTACAGCCAAAAATACAGATTTAACAGACGCTATCAGGGGTTATGTTGAAAAAAAGTTTGACGCACTGGACAAATTTTTTGATGGTATAATTAGGGCTGATGTTATAGTAGGTCTAGAATCAACTCATCATAACAAAGGCGATGTCTTTTTTGCTGAATGTAAATTAGAGGTTCCGGGTAATGATTTGTTTGTCAAAAAAGAAGAACCTTCTTTATATAAAGCAATTGATAAAGTGCAAGACCACTTGAGAGAAGAATTAAAAAAATATTCAGAAAAAAACAACACTGAATTAAAAGAAGAACATAATGCTATCCGTGAAAACAAAGAATATAATTTAGATGAAGAACAAGATTAAACAATTGTTTAAAAATTTTGGAAAAATATTGCCTGCGATTTACCCAATAGTGGGTAGTTTTGTGATTGTTGCTGGTTGGAATTGGTATCATTTACCACATAAAACACATTTAAGGTTTGTGCTAATTTCTTGTGTCATGTGGTTATTTTTAATGGCTGGTTTTTGGGTTTTTAAATGGTTATATAAAAGGTTGATAGATAAAATAGCGAATTTATCTTTTTGGAAAAAAGATTTTTACGAAAGTATTAACGAGATATATTTTATTATTTCTTTGTTTTTTTTAGTTTTCTTTTCTAAATTAGAGGTACTAAGCTTGTTTTGGTTTTTAACAGTCATTTTTATTCTTTTTTGGCGAGTGCAAACTCATTTGTCAAAGCATCCAATTTCATTTCAATGGTTAACAGTAAATAGAGCTGTTTTTTTACTTGTTATTTCTTTGTTTTTAATTTTTAGCTTACTTCAATATCTATCTTTTTATTATTATATTTTAGATGATAGTTTTGATTTTTTTAACATCGTTCTTTTTCGTTCATGGTCAATTACTTGCTTTTGGCTTTTTGGTTTTGCAATTTCTAGTTTAGTTTATTTTAAATTACATTCAAAATTAAAGTTTATACTATTTTCTTTATGGTCAGCTTTGTTGATTTTTAGTTTATTTGTTTGGGCATTAAATATCGGAACACTTTATTGGACGGGTTATTATTTTAATCCAGTTATTTTTTCTCATGTCGGCGGAGGGGTCGGACAAGTATTTTGGAATAATATAAGCTATTTTTTGTTTGCTTGTTTTTTGTTGGTTAGCCTATTGTTATTTTTCTTATTTAAATATTTGTTACGCGCACATCAATCAAATTTTAAACGTCCGTTTCAGTTTTATAATTATATTTTAGTTGTTATTTGTTTATTTTCTTTATTTGGCATTTCTTCTTTTTGGAATACTCCTGAATTTTTAATAACTAAAAGTTTTATAGATCATTACAAAGGAATAGATAATGAAGATATAGTTTTGCCTGATATTATTAAACAAAAACTCGAGCGTTTTGGTTTGTTTTATAATTTAGATAATTTTAAGGTTGCAGAAAAAGATTATGTTTTCAAAGAGGAAAAAGATTTATTACCTGATAAATTTAAAAATGAACCACCAAATATTTTAATTGTATTTTTTGAATCCTTTTCTAGCTGTTTAACCAGTGTTTACAATGATGATTTTAGGGGTCTTACGCCGGGGCTACAAGAAATGGCCGATAACCCTAATACGACAGTGTTTAAAAAATATTACAATGCCTCAACCCCTACTATCACTGGTATAATGTCGCAACTTTGTTCATTTTTGCCGCCAACTGGACACGAAGAAATAGAAAAGGAAGATAAATTTAGGAGCCACCATTTGCTTTGTTTGCCAGAGGTCTTGAAAGAGCAGGGAGGTTATACAAAAGCGACTTATGTGACTGCTGTGCCAAAAACTTTTGCTCATAAAAATACAATTTTCTCGGCCATGGGAGTAGATGAGATTTGGGGTAAGGACGAGTTAGCTAAAATTACAAAAGAGGAACCTCTGTCTTGGGGTTATTCAGATCATCAGCTTTATCCTCTAATGGAAAAATTAACAAAAGATACTCCCGAGCCTTGGCTTACTATTCTTTCTACCGTTGACAACCATCCTCCTTATGATTTGGCAGAGGATATGGTCTGTTGGGAGGATGGGAAAAATTTAGTTTTAAATTCAGTTTATACTTCAGATGATGCTTTTAAAATATTTTGGGAGAAATTTGAAGAAAGTGGAATGTATGATAATACGATTGTGGTTGCGGTGGCAGATCATGCTATTTTTCCACAAGCATTAAATAATAAAAATTTTGATGATAAATATCATCATTTGACATTTTATGATGAAAATATGTTTATGATGTATGTGCCAGATAGTGTTTTACCAAAAGAAGTAGATGTGTATTCTAGTGGGGTTGATTTTACTCCAACTATTTTAAATATTTTAAACATTAATACCAAGAATTCTTTTGAAGGGTGGTCAATATTTGGTGAGCGAAAAGAATATCCAAATTTGGTTGGTATGCATGAGATTGGTTTATATATTAACGAAGAAGTTTTTCCGGGCGGGCAAGAATCAAAGCGTGATAAAATCTATGGAGTGCCAACAAATTTGAATTGTCAGCCTAAAGATTATACTCAAAATTCTTCAGAACCACTAACTCTTTGTGAACTAAAAGTTTTTTTTAACTGGAAAAGAGAAATGTTAAAAGAGGGGAGATGTTGGAAATAATCCATACCCCCGTTTAAACGGGGGTATGAAAAATTATTTGCTGATGGGTGAGATTGTCCGCCGAAGAGGCGGATTTTTTACCCTTCTTGTCAAGATAAAAGCCCTGTGTTATACTAATTTTGACTTATTTAAGCGGAAAAATAAATACTTTTTCATGTCCGACACAGAACAAATCAAAAATAAAATAGACATAGTTGAATTTATAGGTGAGTATGTTCAGCTAAAAAAAGCTGGTTCTAATTGGAAAGGTTTGTGCCCGTTTCATAATGAAAAATCACCGTCTTTTATGGTAAATCCAGAAAGGCAGATTTTTCATTGTTTTGGTTGTGCTAAAGGCGGTGATGTATTTTCTTTTTTGCAAGAAATAGAGGGGTTAGATTTTGCTGAAAGTTTAAAGATTTTGGCTGATAGGGCAGGGGTACAATTAACTAATTATAAACCAGAAATAGATAAAAGTAAGAAAAACAGATTGTATGATGTAAATTTGGCAGGTACTAATTTTTATAATCAATTTTTATTAGAAATAGAATCTGCTAAACCAGCTTTGGATTATCTGAAAAAAAGAGGTTTAACTTTGGATACGATTAAAGATTTTAAAGTTGGATATATTCCAGAACAGTGGGATTTGTTAACAAAATATTTAATTAAAAAAGGGCATGGAGTTGAGGATTTGGTTGAGGCTGGTTTAACTATCAAAAAACAAGATTCAAATTTTTCGGCTGGGCGAGGATATTACGATCGTTTTCGTGGACGAATAATGTTTCCTATCTGGGATATACATGATAATATAGTCGGCTTTACCGGACGACAGTTGGTAGAAAACAAAGATGTTGGCGGAAAATATGTTAATACTCCGGAAACATTGGTTTTTGATAAATCCCGAGTTATTTATGGATTAAATAAAGCAAGAATGGAAATAAGGTCAAAAGATTTGGCTGTAGTAGTAGAAGGACAAATGGATGTTATATCTTCTCATCAGGCTGGAATAAAAAATGTTGTGGCTTCGTCAGGCACTGCTTTGACCGAGGATCAAATAAAAATGATCAAAAGATATACTGGAAACATTGCTTTTGCTTTTGATGCTGATGAGGCTGGAGAAAAAGCTGCTAAAAGAGGGATAGATATGGCGGTGTCAGCCGGTATGAATGTTTCTATTATCCAAATCCCCAAAGAAGTTGGCAAAGACGCGGATGATATAATTCAAAAAGATCCAAAAATATGGGAAGATTTAACTAAAAAAGGAATCGAGGTAATGAAATGGCATTTTGACAGGTTGTTGCCTAGATATGATTTTGATAATCCCAAAGAAAAACAAAGGTTAATTGATGAAATGTTGGTAGAGATATCCAAAATACCATATTTGGTTGAAAAAACAGAATGGCTAAAGAGATTGTCTGAAAAAACCGATACAGATATAGTGGTTTTAAAGAGCGAACTGACTAGATCCAAGACTGGAATTAAAATTACTCCTCAAAATAATACTGAGGCTGAAGAGCCAAAAAAGCCCAAAGATCGTTTTGAGCAAGATTTGGAAAATTTTTGGGCACTTATAGTCAAATATCCAGAGTCATTTGAGATGATTAAAGATGTTATCCTAGAAGATATCTTTAAAAATAGTAGTTTTCATACTCTTTACGAAATATTTAAAAAAGAGTATACTAATATTAATCAACTGGAAGTTTTATACGAAGAAAAAGGCCAAGATGATTTGGTTGATATTTTAGTATTGAAAGCTGATACTGATTACGATGGATATGGTGATGATAAGGCTAAAAAAGAAATTGGTAAGATGTATCAAAGTTTAAAAGAAGAGTGGGTTAAAAAAGAACAGCAAGTGCTTTTGAGGTCATTAAGGCAGGCAGAAGCGGAAAATGACCAAGAGAAACTAAGTATACTTTTAAATAATTTAAACAATTTAAATAAGGTTTAATTTTTAGTTTTAATTTATGCCTCCAACCAAGCGAGGGACAACCAAAAAAGCAGGTAAAACTGCTACCAAAAAAGCGTTAACCAAACGCTCCATATCTAAAAAAACAGTTGCCAAAAATAATAAAAAGGCAACAGACAAGAAAACTAAAAAAATAGCTTCAAAAAAAGTAGTCAAAAAGAAAGTGCCTACTAAAAAAACAGTTGTCAAAAGTGTTAAAAAGGCAACCCCAAAGAAAATTAAAAAAACAGTTGCCAAAAAAATAACTTCTACTAAAAAAACTGTCGTCAAGAAATTAGTAAAAAAAACAATTACTAAAAGTACTAAAAAGGCAACCCCAAAGAAAATTAAAAAAACAGTCAGAAAAAAACTGCAAAAAAGCAGTGAGCTTTTTGATGTTGAAAAACCTGCTGAACAAAAGATTTTTGATTTAATTAAAAAAGGTAGAGTGAGGGGTTTTGTCACTGAATCCGAGGTCTTGAGCTTGTTTAAATATCCAGAGTATTGCCTAGATTTATACGAGGGTTTTTTGGGTTTAATGGAAAAGAATGGATTGACTATTGCTGAAATGAAAACAAACTTACTAGGAGCGTCTGACCAGAAGAGTGATTTCCTAAAAGGAGTTCAAGGTAGTCAGCCTGATATGGATTCACCGTTTGATTTGGGCCAGATTTCTGCTGATTCTATTCAGATGTATTTGCGTGAGATAGGTAAAATACCTCTTTTGACTGGTGAACAAGAAGTTACTCTCGCAAAATCAAAAGAGAGAGGAAATAAATCGGCTGAACAAACATTGATATCTTCCAATTTACGTTTGGTAGTTTCTATTGCCAAAAAATTTGTTGGTAAGAGTTTATCTTTGTTAGATCTTATTCAAGAAGGTAATATTGGTTTGTTTAGAGCTGTGAAAAAGTTTGATTATCGTAAGGGTTATAAATTTTCTACTTATGCTACTTGGTGGATACGCCAAGCCATTACTCGTGCGTTGGCAGATCAATCTCGTACTATTCGTATTCCGGTTCACATGGTAGAAACTATTAACCGTTTTAAACAGACTCAAAGAAGGTTGATGCAAGATTTGGGACGTGATCCAACTCCGGAAGAATTGTCAGCTGAAATGGGTGAAGAGGTAGTCAAGGTAAAACATATTATGAAAATTTCACAAGATACTGTTTCTTTGGAAGTATCAGTTGGGGATGATGATGACGATACATCTTTACAGGATTTTATAGAGGATGTTAAGAGTGTTTCTCCTGACAGAGCTGCTGGTTTGGAAATTTTAAAAAATTATGTTAAAGAAATAATTAGCGAATTATCTCCTCGTGAACAAAAGATATTGGAAATGAGATTTGGTTTGGAAGATGGAGTTACTCATACTTTGGAAGAAGTGGGTCAAGAATTTGGCGTTACTCGTGAGCGTATTCGTCAGATAGAAGCCAAAGCTCTAGAAAAAATACAACAAATGGATTTGATAGATAAATTAAGAGATTATTAATATGAAAGTGGTTTTTTCAGGCGGGGGAACTTTGGGTCCAGTAGTGCCTTTATTGGCGTTGTCTCAAATGATAAAAGAAAAATATCCTGAGGCAGAGTTTGTTTGGATAGGCACTAAGTTAGGTCCTGAAAAAGAATTGATTGAAAAAAATAATATAGAGTTTATATCTATTACTTCAGGTAAATTTCGTCGTTATTTTTCCCTTCTTAACCTGATTGATGTAGTTAAAATAAAGCTCGCATTTTTTGAGTCTTTATTTTTGTTAAAAAAAATTAAACCAGATGTTTTAATTACATCTGGCGGTTTTGTATCTGTGCCAGTTCACTGGGCGGGTTGGTTTTTGCGTATTCCTAGCTGGGTTCATCAACAAGATATTCGTCCTGGTTTGGCGAACAAGCTAATGGCTCCGCTTGCCAGGGTTGTAACCGTTACTTTGGGAGAGAATTTGAAAAGATTTAACAAGAAAAAGGTAATTTGGCTTGGTAATTTTGTTAGAAAAGAAATTAAAACTGAGGACAAAAATAAATCACTAGAGATGTTTGGCTTAAAAAAAGAATTACCAGTTGTTTTTGCTATGGGTGGAGGCACTGGGTCACTAAAAATAAACCAGGTTATTATAGAGGCTAGCAATCATTTGAATGATGTTTGTCAGATACTACATCTTACAGGACCTAATAGAGATGAAACAATGGCTCAAAAAGCTGAAAAATTATTATCAAATTATCATCAATATAAATTTTTTACTAGCGAGATGGCCGGTGCTTATGAAGCGTCTGATATAGTTATATCTCGTGGTGGTTTTGGTTCTATTACTGAATTAGCTCATTTATCAAAAACAGTTATTTTTATTCCTAAAGCTGGTCATCAAGAGGATAATATAAAATATTTAGAAAAAAATAATGCTTGCTTAATTTTGGATGAGCGAATAACTGATGGTAATAAATTATCTGCAGTTATAAAAGAACTGTTATCAGATAAAAACAAACGAGAAATGATGGGGGCGAATTTACATAAATTAGTTAAAATAGCTAAGGCAGAAGAAGTGTTGGAAATTTTTGATAGAATAGTTAAAAAATAATACTAAAAAAATAAAACTCTGTAAATATATATTATAATATATATTTATTCTTAATCTTAACCAACTTTATCCTATTGCTCAAATTAAAAAATGAGCGTTTTTTTATTTTTATATATTCTGGAGTAAAACCAAACCAGTAACCATTTCTTTTGTTTTCAAATAGTATTTCTCTTTTTAATCCAATAAATCTTTTTTTGAATTCTCTGCCTACCTCGTTAGAAATTTTAAGCAATTCTTTAACTCTTTTGGTTTTTATACTGTCTTGAACTTGATCGGTCATTATAGCGGCTGGAGTTTTTGGGCGAGGGGAATAAGGGAAAACGTGGATTTTTGTAAGCTGAACTTTTTTTACAAACTTACAACTCTCCTTAAAATCTTCATCTGTTTCTCCTGGGAAGCCAACTATAATATCGGCAGTAAAAGAAAAAAGTGGATTAGTTTGTCTCAAACTTTCCGTAATCTCAAAATATTTTTGAGCAGTGTAGTGCCTGTTCATCTTTGTTAAAATTTTGTTTGATCCAGACTGAAGAGATAGATGCCAATGGGGCATCAGACGGCTATTTTTTGAGTATAGAGTGATTAAACTAGCCGTAATGAGCCTTGGGTCAAGAGATCCCAAACGAATACGTGGGATGATGGTTTCTTTTAATATAAAATCCAACAAATCTGCTAAATCTTTTTTTTCATGTTTATATTGGCAAATATTTACTCCGGTCAAAGTTATTTCTTTATAACCTCGTTTTTCCAAGTCTTTTATTTTGTTTATTATTTCTGCAGGTGTTAAGCTAGCAGATTTTCCTCGAAAGTGGGGGATAATACAATAAGCACAATTAAAATTGCAGCCTGTTTGTATTTTTACCAAGGCTCTGGTTTTTTTATTTTTATTTTTCTTTAATTTTTGTGAAATTTCTATATTTTTATCTTGCAATCCTAAAATAATTTTCAAAATTTCTTTGTTGTCTTTTGCTACAAAATCAATTTCTGGTAGTTCGTTATTTTCTAAGCATCCGGTCGCTATTACTTTAGCCTTATTTTTTTTGGCTCGTCTAATTATCTCTCGAGTAGTGGCGCTAGCACCCATGGTTACACCACAGGCTCTGATAATTGCGACATTTTCATCAGTTCCAAATTTTACCACCTCAAAACCAGCCGATTCCAAATCTTGGCTTAAATATTGGCTTTCTGCTTGATTTAGCTTACAGCCCAGAGTGTAGATTGATATTTTCATAGGGTTTATATATAAAATAGACTAGTCTATAGACTATGCTATAGACTAGTCTATTTTAGGTTTTGTGTTTAGTTTTGTCATTATACTAAAATATTGTCTTTTTTACAAACATAATATATAATACTATAATAATTAGATTTAATAATTTTATGAAAAAAACTTTATTTTTATTATTTTTGTCTTTGATTTTAGTATCAGGTTGCGGTGTGCAGAATAATAATAGCCAAAATAATAATCAGCAATTAGCTAATCCAGCTTCAGTTGCTTGTGTGGAAAAGGGTGGTCAAATTGAAATAAAAGAAAGGGGAGACGGGGGACAATATGGAATTTGTATTTTTCCAGATGGGAAACAGTGTGAAGAATGGACTTTGTTTCGTGGGGAATGTGGGGATGATGCCGGGGTGGCACCTATTGGAACAGAAGAAGAAAATTATTGTGTTTTAACTGGAGGAGAAACAGACTTGAAAATTGGGGCTTGTACTACGAGCGAAGAGACGACCTGTGACTTGAATGAGTATTTTGAAGGGGGTTGTGAATAGAAAAAAATAAAATTAAAAATCACGCCGTAAAGGGCGTGATTTTTAGTGATCCGGCTGGGATTCGAACCCAGGACCTTCTCCTTAAAAGGGAGCTGCTCTACCAGCTGAGCTACCAGACCATTGTTTTTTTATGAGACCTTATTTCAACAACAACGATAAATATGATATACTATTTATAATTAAAAGTCAAGTTTTATCCACATATATGCACCATTTGCAAAAAATAGATGAAGTTTTAAATAAGTTACAAACCAGCACAGCAGGTTTGTCTACAAAAGAGGTAGAAAAAAGACTAAAAGAATACGGTAAAAATGTAATGCCAAAATCAAAAGAGAAGGTTACTCGCTTTGGTATATTTTTATCTCAATTCAAAAGCCCTCTAATGATTATATTATTATTAGCTGGTGTAATCTCTGCTTTATTAAAAGAACCCGTTGATGCTACGGTTATTTTTATTACTGTTTTTATAAATTCTTTTATAGGTTTTTTACAAGAAGACAAAGCCAACAAAGCCTTGAAAAGATTAAGTCAGATGGTGGATTATAAAGCTTTGGTTTTGAGAGATGGGCAAAATATGCTTATAAGTGCGAAAGATTTGGTTCCAGGAGATATTTTAATTTTGGATGCTGGAGATAAGGTTTTGGCTGATGCGAGAATAATAAAAGAAACAGATTTGGAAATTGATGAATCTGCTTTGACGGGTGAATCATTACCGCAAAAAAAGACAGATAAAATTTTAAAAAAAGAAGTTGCTTTGGGTGATAAAAAGAATATGGTGTTTAGGGGTACGTCGGTTGTAAATGGTAGGGCCAGGGCAGTAGTGTTTGCTACTGGGGCTCAAACAGAGATAGGTAAGATTGCTGACTTAGTCAAAACTACCAAAGATGAGAAAACTCCCCTTCAAGTACAATTGTCAAAATTAGCTAAAAAAATAAGCTACTTAGTTTTGCTTATTTGTTTTTTTATATTCTTTATAGGAATTGTTTTTAACCAAAATGGAGAGAGTGTTTTGCATTTGTTTGAAATTGCTGTTGCAGTCGCAGTCGCGGCCATACCAGAGGGGTTAGTTATATCTCTCACAGTTATACTCGCGATTGGAATGCAACATATTTTAAAAAGAAATTCTTTGATTAGAAGACTTGTTGCTGCCGAAACTTTGGGTTCGGTCAGTGTTATTTGTACAGATAAAACTGGCACCCTAACAGAAGGTAAAATGTCTTTAACGAGGATTGTTACCGATGTTGATGATCTGGATTTTGAAGAAATAAAAATTTTAAATATTGAAAAAAGAGAAAGGCACGAGGACGCTGT
>Ga0222628_1000543_pt1 | contig 15172 bp, 17 predicted proteins | sample AntAcemetageno95_FD_179860 | JGI IMG/M metagenome (GOLD analysis project Ga0222628, IMG submission 179860) | Saline water microbial communities from Ace Lake, Antarctica - #95 | ecosystem: Environmental > Aquatic > Non-marine Saline and Alkaline > Saline | place: Antarctica: Ace Lake | collected...
TCAACAAGTTGAGATGTATAATTACAAGCAGAGTTGAATGTCTCCATCATAGATTGGAGACATTCCAGATCATCTTTAGAAGTATTTAGTTTAATTTTAGTTATAAGTTTCATATATATGATATTATGATTTAATTTGAAAAAGTCCTTCAAGAAAGTTTAAAATAATTTAAAAAAGGAGATAGTGGAGATAGGAATGTTCGTTTTCCTCCCATAGGCTAAAAACCTATGGGTTTCCACTCACAATAAATTGATGAAGATACTAAAAAGTCTCGATTCTGAAAAAATTAAGAGAGAACGCGTTAACTCAGATAGCAATTCCGCATTTTTTAATATAGGAAGCGATAGTACTGAAAAAATAACTTCAAACTATGACGAATATATCACGGCAGAAAATATTATTAAGATGCAAAAAGATAATGGTGCATTGCCATTTCTAGTTGGAGTATATTATTCAGAACAAATTCAATCTAACCCTGGCCTGTATCGAATAGTGACAGAAAGAGTGTCGCCATTAACAAAAAATGAACAAATAATTTTTGATAATAATTTTACCAATTATTATTTAACTGAAAATTTAAAGAAATTTAGCGGCAATGCTTTTTTGGATACTATTTTGGAATTGGCAAGAAATTTAAAATTGTATGATATTCATTTTAATAACATAAAAGCGTCAGACATAGGAAGGCGTCCAGATGACTCTTTAGTCATCTTAAACCTAGGGTCAATTAAGAACAAAGAATAAAGTCGTTCCAGAAACTAAATCAAGTGCGTTATATAGCCATATATTTCAAAAAATATAGGTAAAAAAAAATGCCAGCATTTAAATAAACTTCTTAGTATCGAATTAGAAATCATTAAAAAGCATATTGCGAATCATAAGTGGTTTAATCATATAAATGATGAAAATGAAGGAGTTATTGATTTTATTAAGAATTATGGTTGGATAATGAGAGAAATGTATTGTCAGCACGCATGTCCGTATAGAGACAAATGCGAAATTAAAGATACCTATGATGAAAACTATTGGGAATAATTATGTTAAATTGGTATAAAGAATCTAAAAAGAAAAAAAAGAAGAAGAAAAAAAGTAAAGACCCAATTTCTCCATATGTCTTAGATAATGGTGTTTTAAAATACAGAACTGAAACAGGACTGCTCATGATAGCCGATGAAGATGGATTAGAAAAGGAATCAGAAGAAAAAGTTCCACCATTTAAAAGATAAAATCGATATTTTTAATCAAGTCTATTGACAATATATAGTTGTTATTTGTTCTTAATGGTTTTTTCCCTATAATTTCATCTTTATACAGAAGTTCTTTCCTGTTTATTGCATCTAATATCATTTCTTTATCAGCAAATCCCACTACCTCTATTACATAGCTTTTATTTAAAAGTTGATTAATTATATATGGAGTTATCTTCTCCTGTTCTTCTAGGAAATATTTGTTTATTATTTTAATATTATTATTTGAAATCGACTGCTCAACTATATTAGTTCTTGCAAAAACAAGTAAATCCGTTTTTCCCATAATTTTATTACTGTTATTTGCATTTGGCCACATCATTATATTAGAAAATTGTTTTGCTGTTTTAATTTGAACTCTTGTTTTTTCATTTATAAAAAAGTCTTCAGTTTCATATTCACCTCTATCCCAAGAATCCAAATTAATTTCAACGTGTTTGCCAGACGCCTTATAATACATCATCGCAAAAGCTAATTCTCCAGCCTTTCCCTCTAATGTGTCTAGGAATACCTGAGTTTTTCCTCTTATATAAGAACTGTTTTCTAAATTTGGCCTCTGTTTTTTACCTTCTGCTTGCAAAAAAGAAAACTCAACAATCTTTTCTGTAACTTTTTTACATTTTTCATTTGTTAAATTGCATTTTTTTACAAAAACCCCATGTCTAAATTGAACTTTTAGTCTTTTTGGAATTAAAATTCTGTCATTTCTATGTATTACTTCTTGCAACTTCGACATATATAACTCTCCTTAAAACTATCCTCATCAACAGCTCCAAGCTTTAAAAATCTTTTCCAATAGCTATTCGCTGTAGTTATCTTTTTATTCTTGCAAATAGAGCATTCTAAAAATTTAGGAGATTGTTTTCTTATTAATATTTCTGTTTCTTCGCCGCCTGAGAACATTCCCATACTATCTCCTATTCTCTTTTTTGCATATAAACAGTATTGGTAACTTAATTCTATTCCCATATATTTTCTTCCTAAATCTGATGCTACTTTGATGGTGGTTCCGGCACCAAGGAATGGGTCGAGCACGATGCCATCTTTTGGACACGATATTTCAATCAATGGAGCAACCAACTTCTCAGGGAACGTCGCCATATGTTCCTTATAAGGCTCTATTGCGCACTGTATGACATCTCTGTGATGTCCTAGTTCTTTTGCTCTATCAATATCGTAATAATACTTTTTGCTTTTAACAAAATGAAATATATTTTCATATACCGGCAATCTCCTATCGTTGGCATGACATGGTAATGGATTTGGTTTTTCCCAAATTATATTATTTCTTAATACCCAGCCATTATCTTGCATTTTTATTGCTATCCTTTCCGGAAGCATCAATCTCTGTTTATGTTGCAAATATTTCCCGTCTGTAGAAATAATTTTATGAGTTTTATATTGACTGTCTGTTTTTCTTGCCCATTTTCCTTTGTTTCTTGAAAATCCCTTAGTTCCAAAATACACATCTCCAATGTTTAAATAAAGAGAACCGCTTTCTTTTAGAACTCTCATTGTTCTGTTTATTGTATTAAATATATTATTGACATAATCTCTTGGGTCTTCTTCTCTTCCTAGTCCATCGAAATCATCGTCATATTCTCTGCATCCAAAATAAGGAGGACTTGTAATAATAAGATCGATAGAATTATCATATATTTTTCTCAGAACCATAGAAGAATCACCACAAACTATCTTATTTACGAAGTCTTCTTTCTTAATTCTCATAGATTTCTCCTTATTAATTATCGTACTGCTTAGTATTATACAAAAACTAGAGTTTAAAAGCTTATGATTATTTTATTTTTAAATTGGGTTTATGTTTTTGAAGGAAAATAAGCAATGAAATAGAAACATATAAGAGACTAGAAATAGGAGAACTGTTATGTCTTTTAATTGGTATAAAATATCAAAAATTAAATGTATTCAAGAAAATTGTGTTATTAATGATATTGACCGATTTGCAGACATAGGATTTAATATTTCTGAAAAATATGTTAAAAAAGAATTTTCAAACACGGATGTCAAACATCAATATAAATTTATTGGCGATAGAATTACTGAAGGCAAAAAAAGAGAAAGTAAAATAATTAAAAAAATAAATGAACTTACCCCATTCATATTGGAAGTATCAAGTGAAGAAGAAGATATTGCTGGAATTGACGCGCACATGATTGGATGTAAAGGAAAAAAATCATTTAAGCCACCATTGAGAATTCAAATAAAACAAAGACTAAAAGGGGGAGACGACCTTGGTCTTGAAATTATTAAGGGATGGCCACCAGATTCTTTTGATATAAGAAAGATTTCTTTTAATGGAAAAGATATGAAAACAGATATAGATTATTATTTTCATATTGATAGAACAGGCAAAATTAAAATATTTAATGGAAGGGCTATAAGAGAAATTGCAGAAAGTATGGGCAAATCTGCAATTATTGATTGGGGCCACAATATATTTAAAGGTAGAAAACATAAAACATCTCCATATGGTGAAGTTGTAGTAGTTTATGAGCAAGGGCAAGGTGGCAATAGAACTAAAAATAACTGCAAAGTTCTAACATATATAGACATCAATAAAATTTCTTCAACTTACGAATTTATCGTTTAATATTTCAAAAGGATGAATATGAAAAAATTTAATCTAAAAACAGGACAAAAACAAATGGAAAATGCAGAATACGAAAATGTACAAGAAGTTTTTACTATACCTGTAGAAATTTTTGCTTTTTTCCAAGAAAAAGTTGAAAAATTAAATAAGAGAGCATTAAAAAACAATATACCAGGAATTCAATATGAAGTTTTAGAACAAAAAGTAATTCCAGAAAATCCAGAAAAAGGAAGAGATAATGATCAGGCCGTTTATAAAATAAAAGTTGTCGGAGTAGTTCCAAGAGTTGATGGATGGTCGTTTGTAGCAACTATATCGCATGTAATAGATGATTATGGCCAATATACTAATATAGTCTCAGCAATACCATCATTAGAAGATGATATACCAAGTAAATATTGGAAACAAGAACCAATATGTGAACATTGCAAAACAAGAAGAAGAATAAAAGATACATTTATCTTAAGAAATGAAGATGGAAAATATAAACAATGCAGTAGAAATTGCTTAGCAGATTTCTTAAGAAATGGTAATGCGGAAGATATTATAAGAGCAGCAGAGATCTTGGCTATGAACCAGGAATTATCGTTTTTAACAGAAGGAGATTATGATGAATTCGGAGGAATTGGAAGAAAAAAAGAACTTCCTCTTCTCAACATATTGGCATTAACAAATAAAGTCGTTTCTCAATTGGGGTATGTTAAAAGTTCCGACTATGAACACGGACCTACGAAAGAAACAATATTTCAAATTATAGATAACAAAAAAAACAATTTCAAAGAGCTTTTAAATGATCTGGGACTACAAAGTGTACGGACCGATGCTAAAGACTATATCATCGCTGATGAAGCCGTACAGTGGGTTAAAGATTTAACAGAAAAAGAAATGGAGAATAGTCCATATCTTAGGAATCTTAAATCAGTTGTTTCCAGTCCGTTTTTCGGCAGAAAATTTATGGGCATTGTTATTTCTATTATTCCGTCGTATTTAAGAGTAAAAGATAAGACGCTTAGAGAAGAGACATTAAAGAGAGTAAGAGAAGAAAATGGAGATGGCTCTCCATATCTAGGAAATATAGGAGATTCCATTCAATTTAATGTATTAATAGAAAAAACAAAAGGACCATTTAGAAATGGAGAATCTATGCTGTATGTTGGAGTTACAGAAGATTTTAAAATGGTTAAATGGTGGGGAAAGCCATCTGATTTATTTGAAGAAGAACAAAAATATGCAGTAATAGGAGTTCCAATTTCTCATAAACTAGATGGATATGAGAAGACCGAAATGACTGAACTTAGAGATGTAATTTTAGAATCAGATGCTCAGTCATATGATGAAGAAGATCCATTCATAGGAGAGTTTGTTAATGAGAAAGGAAAAATGGACGATTTCATATTAACACTGATTGATCATAAGGGTCCATTTGAAAGCCAATATAGATACGGATATAATTCCTCTCAATCATATATGATATATATATTCCAGGATGATATGGGTAGAAAAGCAAAATGGTCAGGTCCATCAGGAAAGTATGATTTTGAAATAGGAGGGAAATATAAAGTTAGAGCAAAACCAAAAAAACACGATCAATATGATAGATACGAAAACGGGCCAGTAACTATTTTAACAAATGTAAGAAATGTTAAAGAATTGGAAGGTTCTCCAGAAGTAGAAAAAGAAAATAAAGATAGAGTTCAAAAAATAATTGAGGCACCGATACCGGAAGGCATAGATAATCTTTTTAACTTATTAGAAAACGCATATAGAGTTAAAGAAATTGTTTTTGGAAGGTATCCAGATCTAAATACTTTAATAAATAAAAAAATAACTGAAATAAAACAAGTAATGGAATCAATGGCATATAGAGATTTCCTTGAATCAGAAGATGCAGTTATATTATTCAAAGCATATGTGTGGAATAACTTGGGCAGGGAACCGACAGATATTGAAAACAGATATCTCAAAGCAGTAGAAAGATTATATATGGACGAAAACAGAGTAGCCGATATAGAGAAAAAATGTAATTTAATGCAATCAAATGATAATCTTTTAGAACAAAATAGAAAATTATGTCAATTTTTCTACGTTCTCGCACAATCAGCAAGACAGTTTGTATCTGAGGCAGTAGAACTATATAATAAAGAATATAAAGAAAAATATATGGAGATGTACAATGAGAAATTGGTATAAATCAATAAATTCACAAATGTCTGAAGAACAGCCTCCAAAATTCAAAGTTGGAGATGAAGTGGTTATAGACCAGCCTAATTTAGGTATGTTTTCCGGCATTATATCTTCAACATATAATAATGTCGATGGCGAGTGGCAGTATAAAGTGATGGTAGATGACGTTGCTACTACAATGATTGTAAATGAGTATAATATGGAGCTAGAAAGTTAATTTTATCCTCCTTTAAGAAAGTGTTTCCATTCTTTTCTTAAATTTTGTTTTCCCAATAAACACGGAGTTGAAGACAACGACACGGGCTTTGGAATTTCACAGCCCATTATTTGACAAAAATCATCGACTTTCATTTTTCTATATTTTCTAATTTTTATATTTTGGTAGCTGGAGAGGGATTTGAACCCTCTGCCTCTTGGTTATGATTCAAGTGCTCTACCAAATGAGCTATCCAGCCATAATTATACAAAGTCATTAAATTTATCAAACATACCATCGTCAATTTTGAAGTCTTCACAACTACCAAACAGAAAAATAGACATATTTGTTTTATAATCGGTGGTATCCATGTGATCATATTTATGAAGCATACAAGATCCCCATAATGATTTTTTTTCAAAATTCCTATGTGCACATTCGCCACAACATCTTTTAATACAATATCCTATCTTTACAAATTTTTTAAATTTATTTATATCCATTATCGTTATCCTTATATTGGTGATTCCGCCGGGAATTGAACCCAGATATTCCGTTTAGGAGACGGACGCTCTATCCATTTGAGCTACGGAACCATATCGTCTAAATAATTTAATAATCAACAATTATTGCATCCAACTTAAACATTCTTTTTAAGAACATATCCCCCCCCCATTATACGAAGAAATAGAATATCTTATCTTCCTAATTTCGCACATTTCAGACGCGGATATATTATTCCTATTATCTTTTTCGTATCCTCCATATTTTATCTTAAGTAAAAATGTAACTTTTTCCCTGCTCTGTCCATCCGGCGAATTCTTCAATACAATGATCTTTATAATTATCTGAATAATGCATTAAATGCATCTTTCTTTTTAATGACTCTGGAAGATTTTTTAAATCATCTAATGGAGCATGAACGGCACCTGGAAAAAACTGAACATCATGGAACATTGCCTCTGCATCTTTATAATTATCAATTAGATCTAAGTCAAATTTAGTATCACATCAACTACCTCGCCACTAAAGATGACGAAGTAGTTGATTTATGTTATCATTCTCTTGGCAAAAATAAAATGCCGGGGTGAGTGGTAGGCAAGGAAAGATTCGAACTTTCGATCTCCTGAGTGTAAATCAGGCGCTTTAGGCCTCTAAGCTACTCACCCATTACAAATAAAATATTAAGTATTATGATTTCCTAGTTGAACCATCATCAAAATATAAACATAACCAAATCTAAAAGCGAGGACTGAGGAGTCGAACCTCAAATGCACCATGTTCAAAGCCGGATTCGAACCGACATCGTGCCAAGCATCCTCTTTAATCTTAGGAGCAAGATTCGAACTTGCATCTTCAAAAGCATAACCTGTTACTTTTTGCTTTTGACGTTCTTCCTTCCAGGCAACTATCCTAAGATAATGATATTATACAGTTTCTAACTGCGATTCCAATTTCCTTATTATTCTTTCTCCCAATTTACTTAATTGATTAATTCTAATTTTAGGACTTTTTCTAACCAATTTGCCATTCTTAGTCTCATATCAAAAATATCATTCTGGCTAATAGAGCACACTTTTTCAACTATTTCTTCAGGAGTGTTAAATCCAGCTTCAATAAAAATGTCTTCATCTAGATAATCTAGTATTTCTTCCTTATCACCACAAGTATAAATTGGAATCGTACCAGTATAAATTGCATGATATGGTTTCTCTGTTATATATCCTTTATATTTAGTGTTTTCAAAAGTAATTATAAAATCATAATTTCTTAAAACATTTAATTTTCTACAAGTTGTTCCCATTTTTGACAAAAAGGGTGATTGTTTTAACAATTCTTCCCATTTTGCACCATAAACGTCAACATTAATTCTATTATTAGCAAAAGCCAATACCAATTTATTTCTTGAAGATTGAAGGTCATGATGACATTTTCTGGTTTGTTGAAATCTAAAATTATTTATAAAACATATTTTAGCTTCCTTTTTCTTAATAATTATGCTCAATTACCATACAAAAGATATCGCTGGAGTGATTGACATTAATGATTTTTACTAATATCTTTTAAAATCATATCTACCTCAAATAACTTTAGGTTGAATTTGTTTTTTAAACAATTTATAATGTCCTCTTTTTCGATTCCTTTATCGAACATCTTTCTAGCTACCTTATAAGGTCTCCAAGCTAAATTACATATTGGCAAATCATCATACGAATCTGGCGGAACTGCTCCCGGCCTGCACCCGCCATTTATAGCTCTTTTTTTCCCTTTAGGCCTTCTGTGCATCCTTGTTGGAAGACTTTTGTATGTTCTGCTCATCATGTCCCTCCTTATTTAACTAGAATTAGTTATAAGCGTTATTGATCTTGAATTTTTTTTAATTCCTTAATTGGCATCAATTCTGGATACAACTCGTCGTATTTTTTAGTAATTCCCTTATTATACCAATCGGACAAATCAAAAGGTTCATTTGGGACAGATCCTTTACAATCGCTGAAAGCTTCGTCAAATGGAACATATGGAACGGAATCGCATTTGCTATCTTTATTACATTGAAATAAGTTAAAATTATGCTTATCAAATGTCGGCTTAAGCATTTTAAGCATCTCATTTTCTTTGGAATATCTACCATTTCTGACATTTTTTACTTGCCCAAAGGAGTATTGAGCCTCATTTGTCATCCAAAAATCAACGCCTATCATATATACATTAACACAACCAAGATAATGCATTAACCTTATTCCAAGAAGCATTGTACACAAACATGTAAATTCTCTATTCGGGTGATTTCCTCCAAATCCCCAATGTCCATAACTTGTTGAGAAAAATGATTCAGGATGAAACTCAGTTTTTCTTTCATATCCAAAAACTGACGGACATTCAAAAACTCTTTTATCTAAAATCCTGTACGAGTTATCTGGCAATTTTGCTCGTATATGTTTTCTTAACTTAGGTATAGGAGAAAATGTGATAGTTTTTGGGTCTAAATGAAGGCCGTGATGAAACTTTCTTTGAGGATCACTAAATGTCCATGCATCAACTGGGACGTGCCCAGAAACGTTATTTACGCCAAAAGAGACTATCCCCCGTTCTCTTAGTTTTTCTATTGGAAGATTATTTACACTCGGTCCCCCGCAAACTAAAAAGCCAGATGCGGGATACCACATTCCGGCCATATTTACTGGAGTAAATCCGCTGTGGCCACATGATTCGCATTTCTTTCTTCTTCTTCTATTGCCACCGCAATCTTTACAATAAGACTTAGGGTTTACCACAAAAAGAGGGTCATATTGATTATCTAGCATTATTTATCCATCATATTTATCTTTTAAAAACTTTACAATATAGTCATATCCTTCTTCTAAATGGGGAAGCATGCATTTAGAGCAATCTTTCCATCCATTTTCTAAAATAACATAATTTCCACCGCAATTATAAGCATATAACGGGCAGAAACAAAAAAGGCAGTTTAGATTTTTCGTATTTTTACATGGAAAATATTCACATTTTCTATTTTGAACGAATTTATAACTCATAATTTATTTTAGCCACCTCGTCACCGTGGATTATGATTATCAAAATTAAGAAACAAAAACTTCCTTCGTCAAAATGTCACCAATACTATTAGATTCTGACATTAACATTAAAATATCAGTTGAAAAAGCCAAGAAATTATATTTTCCATATCCGTTTTCATAAAGTTGTTTATCAATATCTTTAACAATATGATATCCTATTTTTTCTTGTGGAATTATACTTTCTATTGAATTTATGGCATCCTTGTATAACATATTTTCAAAATCTCCGACAATCCCAATACTAGCAGACAAATCGTATGGACCAATTAAAAAATAATCAAAAGCATCTATTATATATTTACATTCTAAGCAGTTTATCCCTTTTAATGTTTCTATTTGGGCTACTAATATCGGATTTGCTTTTCCTAATTCTTTTTTGCCCCAAGCATTTTCTCTAACTAATCCTTGGCCCCTGATGCCATTTGGAGGATATTTGCAATATTCAACTATATCTTTAGCCTGCTGTAAACTCTCAACAGTAGAGAATATTATTCCAGTAGCCCCTGCATCCAGAATCATTCTAACTAGTTTTTTATCCAAGTGAGTTACTCTTACAAAACACTCTTTTCCGCATAAAGTAGCAACTTGGATACAACTATAAAGAGTTTCATCAGAAAATGGAGCATGTTCAGTATCCAAAACGACACCAGAATATTTTAATTTATTACAATCGCAATATTTACATAGAACTTCTGTTACAATTTGATTTGGTATTTGTTGCCAAAAAAACTTATGTTTCATCAATTTATTGTGAGTGGAAACCCATAGGTCTTTAGCCTATGGGAGGAAAACGAACATTCCTATCTCCACTATCTCCTTTTTTAAATTATTTTAAACTTTCTTGAAGGACTTTTTCAAATTAAATCATAATATCATAATATGAAACTTATAACTAAAATTAAACTAAATACTTCTTACTATTATGTCTGGCCAATTTATACTTCCGTCTGAGAAAAACCCTATCCCTTGTGGTGGGGGTAGTTCAATAAATGTAATTTTTACCAACCAGCCAAACCTTTTCCTTTATCTTCATCAGGAGGAGGAGCAGGAATTTCAAGAACCTTTTTAGCCCTAGTTGTAGCCACATAAAGAGCGTTATATTCTTGTCTAATTTCAGCAGGATTTTTTGCCATACCAGAAGGGAAGTTATTTATATCTAAAATAATAACTTTGTCAAATTCCAAGCCTTTAGAACGATGGGCGGTAGTTAAAGTTATAAATGAATTTGGATCACGTTTTTTAAGTTCTTTAATTTTTTCCATTTCTCTCCTCGACCCACTTTCCATATCAATTCCACCAAAACGCGACTTAATATAATTAATTAAATCTTCTGTATTTTCTATTGTTTTTCCTGTTCTTTTATCATAATATCTGAGTCTGTTAGTCTTATTATCATATTCTTCGATATTATAAATTATATGTTTAATAGATTCAATTCCTTCTTCTAATTCTTTTAATTTATCGGCCATCGCAACACGATGCGACCACCATGATACCCTATCGGATAAATAGTCATTTAAATGTCCAGCAAAATCTGGAATCGAAGTGCGTCTGTCTCTTTGTCCTTTTCCTATAACCCCGCGAATTATTTTTAATAATTCCTTAGAAAGATCTTTACCTATAATTTCAAAATCAATGTCATTAGAAATGAAATTTAAGCCGGCTTCAATTATGGAAGAATTATTTCTCGATAAACAGGCCGTTGGCATATCAGTTTTATTACCATTCCTCCTCCAACTTTCTGACAAATTCCGCATAACTTCATCGTGATCTTCGCCAATTTTAACTTCGCCATCCTCATCTATTCCAGCTTTTAAATTTGAAACAGGTATATCTGGGTTATCGTTTACATAGTCTATAATCGCTTTTCCACAACGATAATTAACCGGCAAAGGGAAGACCCCCTGCTCCACGATTAGTCCCAACTAGAGTTTTTTGAGTTTTATCAAAAGCATTTTGTCCGGCTCCTCTGAACATATAGATCGATTGATTTGGATCTCCTACTGCAATAATTTTTGCATGAGTACTAAGAACTTCTAACATCATTCTCTGACATTCATTAAAATCCTGTACTTCATCTACTAAAATGACATCATAATTTTGAACCGGCCAATTTAAACTTTCCCTTCTTAATGCAGAAAACCACAACGTATCATCATGATCTCTTAATTCGAGACTCTCTCTTGGAAACAATGCCTGCTCTTGTGTGTCAGAATCCGATGGTAAACACGCTCTTAAAATTATGAGAGATTTCTCTACTAATTGTGGTTGATAGTCAGGGCCAGGGTCTCCGTATTTATCTGGCAATCTTGTGTCGATATAAAACTCACGAATTACTTTGTCAATTTGTTCTGTCGCATTTGCGTCCATTGGGTTCACAGCAGAGGCCTTAGATAAACTTACTATTTTGTTAATAACCATTTTTGCATCGTAATTTGGTTTTCCATTTGGATTCGCTTGAGTAGGTTTTGAACGAGGAAAAGAAATATCATCTTTCATTAATTCGTCAATAAAATAGCTTGATTTCGTTCTTCCAAATCTTTTACGTTTTTTATCTTTTTTAGAAAAATCGCCTTCTGACTCTGACCACAAATCTGTTTTTGGTAAATTTTCCCCATTAAATTGTAGAACTCTTCCTAAAAATGAGTGACTTGTATAAACATCTACTCCATCTGGAAATTCTTCTTTTGCTTCTAATTGATTTTTTTTATTGAAAACCAAATATAGCCATCTTTCATTTTCCGGTTTAAATGACGCAAGATGTTTTAAAACACTAGTTTTACCGGTTCCTGCCAAGGCATTAATAACGATATTTTTGTCACTATCTAAAAACCCTTTTTCTATATCTTTTTGGTAAGGACTAATCATATCTTCTGGTATGCGTAAACTACCTTCTTTTATGGGCATTACATCAGTGTCCTCTTCCATCGGGTCATTTTCAACTGTCTCTATTTTTTCAATATTATAATTTGGATTTAATTCTCTATATTTTTGGAATAATTCTTTTAAAGATCTTCCCATTATCATTTTGTCAGAAAGATCTTTAACGTATTTCATTTTAGATCTATCCGGTATGACTCCTTCTTCTCCAGATTCCGTAATATAAAGAATCTTACCATTATCACTACGAGTAGCAATTGGCTCTCCTTGAGAAACCCCATCGATATTAATAGCTTCTGCTAATATATACAATAAAGATTTTTCTGGCAAATTAGAAGTTGATTCTGGTATGGCTTTTTGACGTTGCGGAATCGGAATGGGAGTTGGTGCTGGCCCGATCCCGTTTGCAGGCATTGCTTCTATAAGAGAATCTATATTAATGTCCAAAGAACTTAAAGTGCTTACGGCTTCTGGCTTGTCCATTAAATCATGTAAATTTGTATACCACATGCTATTACCTTTTATGCCATTCCAACGAAAGCCGAGCGTTTTTAAGATTTGAAAAACTTTCCTTCCATCGCTGGTCACTAAAAAAAACTCTCCTTCATAATCCGCTCGTAATTGATACTCATTCCCCTGAATTACCGGGTTTAAATTGGCTACAATTATTTTGTTGTACCAATTTAAATAAGTTTTTCCATATATAAGCATTTTAATACTCCTAAATTAGCGATAAATATATTTGTTGTATTCATTTAGAAAAATAAAGGTTATTTCCTTTATATTCTTATGGCTGAAATTGCAATTTTTCAATTATTCTTCTAGAAATTATGCTAGTTTGATTTATTCTTATTTTCTTACTATTTTTAAGGAAATTCGCTATTCTCAGTTGCATTTCGATAATTTCATCTTGGCTCATAGAACAAACTTTTTCAACTATTTCTTCAGGAGTGTTAAATCCAGCTTCAATAAAAATGTCTTCATCTAGATAATCTAGTATTTCTTCCTTATCACCACAAGTATAAATTGGAATCGTACCAGTATAAAGAGCATGATAAGGTTTTTCCGTAATATATCCCCTATATCTGGTGTTTTCAAAATTAACTATAAAATCATAATTTTTTAAAATATTTAATTTATTATAAGTCATTCCGTTATTTATCAATAAAGTAGATTTATTTAATAAACTTTTTTCCCAATTTCTCCCATAAACATCAACCTCTACTCCCTGTTTAGCAAATTCTAAAACTAAACTATCCCTTGATGATTGCAAGTCATGAGCGCATTCCCTTGTTCCCTGATATTTATAATTGTTTATAAAACATATTTTCTTTGGCCTTTTTTTATTACAGTTTTCTTTTATTTCTTCTGAAAACTTAAATAATGCGAAATCACTGAGGGTGCCATATGGGAAAGCTCGCTCTTCCATGTTACCTTTCCAATATGCCCAAATATGTTTTTCTGGCAATATATGTAGCATATCTCTGGTAAAATCATCTAAATACCTAAGAGGCTCCCCAGAAATAAATAATTTCGGCCCTTTAAAATTAATAAATTCAGTCGTTATTATGTTATATCCCAATAATGCATCAAAACCGTCTTTTATATCAATATCTTCTTTAGGAAGTGCTCCATTCCAATTTTCAGAGTCTACTAGGCCACCAAAAGAGTGCCAATGACATACCTTTATTCGCATAAATTTTTCCTTTTATTTAAAATTGCAGGCGCGGATGGATTCAAACCCAATTTTCCGGTTTTGGAGATCGGGACATTAGCCATTCATGTTATGCACCTATTGAATTTATTATTTTTTTTTATGATATAGATTTTTTTAATTTATCCATTTGCTTATCAAGAAGTTTTGATGGGCTAAGTTTTGAAGTGCATTTATTATTTTTTTCTATAATAGTTTCAACTAATGAAGATATTTCGTCTGGAATAGTTCCATTATTATATAATAATTCTAATAATTCTGTTGTGTTTTTTAATCTAACATTTACGTCTACTAATTTTCTTAATGCTTCAAATTCTTTATTTTCCATTTTTAACTTCCTTAAACTGGTCCTGGCGGCTGGATTTGAACCAGCGAATTCCTTTCGGCCTCTTCGTTATCAGCGAAGTGCTCTAACCTAAGACTGAGCTACGCCAGGATATTAATTATATTCTTAACTTTCATTTTATTTGTCGCAAGGAAACCCATAGGTCTTTAGCCTATGGGAGGAATTGCGACCACATCTTTTCAAACTTTTTTCAGTTATTTTCAGTTTTCTTGAAGGAATTTTCAAATAAGTTTTATAATATCATAATATGAAACTTATAACTAAAATTAAACTAAATACTTCTAAAGACGATCTGGAATGTCTCCAATCTATGATGGAGACATTCAACTCTGCTTGTAATTATACATCTGAACTTATTGAATCTTCAGGAGTGTTTTCTAATTTTAAGTTACATAAACTCTATTATTACCAAATTA
>Ga0222628_1000545_pt1 | contig 15164 bp, 11 predicted proteins | sample AntAcemetageno95_FD_179860 | JGI IMG/M metagenome (GOLD analysis project Ga0222628, IMG submission 179860) | Saline water microbial communities from Ace Lake, Antarctica - #95 | ecosystem: Environmental > Aquatic > Non-marine Saline and Alkaline > Saline | place: Antarctica: Ace Lake | collected...
TATTTATAGATAAAAAAACAGAAGAGGTGATTTATTAAAGATAACTAGCAATTTATTTAAATTTTCAAGTTTCGCAAAAAAAAAAAAAATAGGAGGAAATTATGCGAAAATTATTTATATTAGTTTTATCATTAACATTTGTATTGAGCTTAACTGCTTGTAAAAAAGATACTGATGTTGTTGATGATGGAGAAAAAGAACCAGTAGTACTTACTATGTTACAAAGTTACTCAGGTGGGACTCAGAACTTCAACCCATTCACAACAAGTAGATATGCTTTTTCATTGGGGTTCATGTGGGAGAACTTAGTTATATTTGATTCTTTAAATAATGGAGAAGAACATATGTGGCTTGCAGAAGACGTTATTTCTGAACCTGATAACAAGACATTAACTATTAAAGTTCGTCAAGGTGTTAAATGGAGTGATGGTGAAGATTTCACAGCAGATGATGTTGCGTACTCTTATCTCATTTTTAAAGATCATCCAGCTATTGATTTCTATGGCATATGGGGTGAAAGCGGGAAACTTGAATCAGTTACTGTAATTGATGAATATACAGTAGAAATAGTTGCTCAAACAGCAAATAGATTCAATAGAATAGCATTAATCAGTCAGTTGCCAATTATTGCTGAGCATATCTGGTCTGAAATTGATGAACCATCTTCATATGTAATGGAAAATCCAGTAGTAACTGGAGCTTTCTCAGAAGTTATTGACTTCACAAATGAAATGGTTGTATTAGGTAGAAACCCTTATTATTGGAAGGGTGAAGAATTGAAAATTGATGAGTTAAGAATCCCTGCTGTACTTAGTATGGATGCTGCAATGTCATTACTAGATTCTGGTGAAATCGATTGGGCACATGCATTCATTCCTGATATTGAAAACACATATGTAAATGGACACGAAGATAGACATTTTTGGTATGGTCCATCTGATGGATTGCGTATTGCATTTAACTATATGAGTGAAAATGAAGATAATTTAAAAGCATTCAATGACCCAGAGTTTAAAAAAGCAATGTCTCTTTCTGTAGATAGACAAGGGATACTTGATTCTGTATTATATGGTTATGTAGATTTACTAGTTCCTACAGTAACAGGATTACCAACTGGTGCTAGAGGTTATGTTAATCCAGCGGCACAAGCAATTACGGATCAATATACCGCTTATAATATCGATTTAGCTAAACAAACGTTAGCTGATGCCGGATATGTTGATATCGATGGTGATGGATTTGTAGAAAATCCTGATGGAACTCCAATAAGCTTTGAAGTTCTTACTCCAACAGGATGGGCTGACTGGAATGATGGTGCAGCAATTTCTGTTCAAGGAATTAGAGAAGCAGGAATTGATGCAAAAGCAGTTACAGCTGATTCAAGTTTAGTTTACGAATCATGGCAAACTGGTGAACATGATGCATTGTATACATCTTATGGTACTACACCAAATATTTGGCAATTCTATTATGATTCAATAGGTGATCAAACTAGAGTATTAACTCCAACATGGTGGTCTATTTGTCAAACAAATTACATAAATGATGATATGACAGCATTAATCGCACAAATGCCAACTGCAAATGATGAAGAACTGAGAGCAATCACAAATGAAATCGAATTATTCTTTGCAGAAAATGTGATTAACGTTCCTATAATTCATAATGCATTCTTTCATGTATATAGTACAGCAAGATTTACTGGATGGGCATCAGCAGAAAATCCATTTGTACATCCAGCAGCAGTAATTACGGATACAAAAGTTCTTCAATTATTAGCTTTAGTACCAGTTGAAGACTAGGCATTTATATTAATATTAGTTTTGTTGCGAGCGAGATTACTCGCTCGCAACTTATATGTTAGAAACCGATATATTTAATAAATAGTTATAATTTTGTTTTTAAATCACCATTTTGTGATTTGTTGGTATCGTTTAACTAATATATAAATCTATATTATCAAGAAGGTAATTGATAATTAGAAGTATAGAGGAGGAAAATAATGCAGTATTTAGTAAAAAGATTAGGTTATTATGCAGTAGCATTTTTTGGTGCAATTACATTGAATTTTTTTCTTCCTAGAATGATGCCGGGGAATCCAGTACAGCAATACATGCAGTCTCTATATAAAACTGGAGGAACTGTTAGTGCGGAAGTAATTGCTGCAGTAGAAAAAATGTTTGGTTTTGATCAAGATGTATCATTATTTACAAGTTTTTGGAGATACCTACTTGGAATTTTACAAGGAGATTGGGGATATTCTTTTTCTAGATACCCTGATACGGTTTTAAATGTAATCAAAGGTAGTATTGGATGGACAATATTCCTTATTGGAACAACAATGATTATCTCATTTGCAATAAATGTTTCATTAGGAATTTATGTTGCATGGAAACGTGGAACTAAACGAGATATGGCAATTACTTTGACTGGGCAGGTTATGACAACTATACCTACAATTATTGTTGCATTTGCTTTGAGTTTTGCATTTGCTTATACTGATATATTCCCAAGAGGATACTCAGTAACCCCTCTATTAAAACACGCCAACAATTGGGAATACATTAAAGATGTAGCGTATCATGCCTTCTTGCCATTAATGGCAATTTTATTAACAAGTTTTGGTGGAATTATGGGTATGAGAGCTAATATGATTAACCAATTAGGTGAAGATTATATCGTAATGGGAATAGCGAAAGGTGTTCCTGACAGAAAGATTATGTTTGGATATGGCGCACGTAATGCAATGTTACCTGTAATAACATCCTTAGCAATGTCAGTTGGATTTTTACTAGGAGGATCACTACTAGTAGAACGAATATTCAATTATCCAGGATTAGGAATGGTAATGATGTCAGCAATCAACGGTAGGGACTATCCGCTGATGCAAGGTGTCTTGATAATATCAACTATACTTATGCTTAGTGCGAACTTCACTGCTGATATTTTATCCTTTTTAATAGACCCTCGTTTGAGAAAGCAAGGTAAATAGAAAGTGAGGAATAAATTAATGAATAAAGAATCATTTCTATTTCAGGCAATAAGATTCTTAAAAAATAGTCCAAGAACTACATTCGGAATAATCTTAATCTTAATAATATTATCTATGACACTAGGAGCTAACTTTTTTACAGTTCATGACCCGTTAACTAGATACGACGGAGAATGGCATAGTCCTCCTTCAACAGAACATATTTTGGGTACTACTCGTTTAGGTAGAGATGTATTCGCTCAAACTTTATATGGTGGTAGAGTATCACTTATGGTTGGAGTTCTAGCTGGTTGTATTTCTGTTGGTATTAGTTTAATAATTGGAATCACTGCTGGATATTTTGGTGGTGTTATAGATGGAGTTATTAATACAGTAATAAATATTATGCTTGTTATTCCATCAATTGTATTACTTTTAGTTATTGCTTCAATGCTTGGAGGGATCTCGCCTCCTACGATTGGGTTAATCATAGGATTAACATCATGGCCAGGTAGTGCCAGGGTGCTGAGATCACAAGCAATGAGTATTAGAAACAGGGAATTTGTTTTATCTGCTGAAATTCTTGGTGAAAAGAAACTGAGAATAATACTGGTAGAAATTCTGCCAAATATGTTATCACTAATTACGTCTGGATTTGTGGGGACAGTTATCCACGCGATTTTAGCAATGACGTTCTTAGAATTTATTGGATTTGGGGATTCATTATCAGTAACTTGGGGAATGATGCTTTCTAATGCACAAAAAACAGGTGCATTAAATAGTGGTATTTGGTGGGAATTATTAGGACCAAGTTTAGCAATTATTCTTTTTGGTGCTGGAATGACACTGATTAATTTCTCGATTGATGAAATATCAAACCCTAAATTGAAAGCACAAAGAATTATGTCTACATATAATAAAATGATGAAGAAAAAAGAGAAGCAAAGATTAATGGAGAGTGGTAAATAATGGCACTTTTAGAAGTAAAAAACTTATGTGTAGATTATGCAACTATTGATGGTGGATTTGTTAGAGCGGTTGACAATGTAAGTTTCTCAATAAAAAGTGGCGAAAGTTTAGGATTAGCTGGAGAGTCTGGTTGCGGTAAAAGCACAATCGCATATTCTTTACTAAAATTACACCGTCCTCCAGCAATTATTTCTTCAGGATCCATTCTTATCCAAGGCAAAAATATTCTTGAGTTATCTGCTAGAGAATTAGAAAAACTTAGATGGGAAGAAGTTGGAATAGTATTTCAGTCAGCAATGAACTGTTTAAATCCTGTAGTTAAAATTGAAAAACAATTCTATGAGATATTTAAGTATCATAATGTAACAACGAATAAGAAGAAAGCCAAAACTCTGTCAGAAGAATTATTGAGAATGGTTGGTATACCTGCTGATAGATTAATAGATTATCCTCACCAATTATCTGGGGGGATGAGACAACGCGTTGTTATAGCTATGGCATTAGCACTTAAACCGAAATTACTCATATTAGATGAACCTACAACTGCATTAGATACTGTAGTTCAAAGGGAGATTCTTGAGAAAATATTTGAATTAAAAGAGAAATTAGGATTTGCAATTCTATTTATTACTCATGATATTAGTTTGATGATGGAGGTATGCGACAACATAGCGATCATGTATGCTGGAAAATTAGTTGAAAAAAATACTGCAAAAAATATTTTGTACGAGCCTATGCATCCATATTCTGATGGATTAAAAAAATCCTTTCCTTCATTAACTGGAGAAATTAAAAAGATGGTGGGAATTCCAGGTAATCCATTGGATTTAAGGAATATTCCTAAAGGATGTCGTTTCCAAGAGAGATGTTTTAATGCAATAAAAGGAAAATGCGACGAAGAACCTGTAATATCAAGTGTTGATGATGGATTTTTCTATTGTCATAACCCTTTAAAGTATAATAAAAGAGGTGTCAATAGTGAATAAAAAGATAATCTTTAGCGCAAAAAATGTAGTAATGGACTTTGCTATTGGAACAGGAAATCCATTACGTAAAGGAAAAACTTTGAGAGCATTAAATGATATTTCATTTGACCTGTATGAAGGTGAATCTTTAGCAGTGGTTGGTGAAAGTGGTTGTGGTAAATCAACAATTTGTAAACTAGCAATGAGATTTTATAAACCTACTAGTGGTAAAATGACATTTGCAGGTGAGGATATTCATAAGTTAAGAGGGAAAAATTTAAAGAATTATAGATTAAAATCTCAAATGGTTTTTCAAGACCCATTCTCATCACTTAACCCTATTAAGAACATTTATTATCATTTGAAAAGACCATTAGCTTTATATCACGATATTCCAAGGTCTAAATTACGTCAAACGATGAATGACTATTTAGAAATGGTAGGATTAACCCCTCCTGAAGAAGTTGGGAACAAGTTTCCACATGAATTATCAGGAGGACAAAAACAAAGAGCTTATTTAGCTAGAATATTAGCAGTTGGAGCAGATGTTATCTTTGCAGATGAACCTACTTCTATGTTAGATGTTTCTGTACGAATAGGTGTATTGAATCTAATGACTCAAATGAAAGAGGATATGAACAAATCATTTCTTTACATTACTCATGATATTGCAACAGCTAGATATTTTTCTGATAGAATTATAGTTTTATATGCAGGACATATGGTTGAATGGGGAGACGTTCATGAAGTTATTTTACATCCCAAACACCCTTACACTAAATTACTAATTGCTGCAGCTCCAGATCCTGAAAGAAAAGAAAAAGTTGAATTGCCTGTTGTAAAAGATGTAGATTCAGAAGTTACTGCTTGGAGTCCTGACAAGAAAGGATGTCCATTTAGAAACAGATGTCCAGTTGCAAAACCTGAATGTGCAGAAGCATTCCCGGAAGCTAAGAAAATATCTGATAAGCAATTTGTTAGATGTATTCATTATTGATAAAATGAATTATGAGAAAAAAAACCTTATTGTTTTTGGGAGTAGTGTAGCTTGTGGAGAAGGCACAAAAGATAATTTTGACTGGGCTTCTTTACTCGCTGAGCAACTAAAAAAGCGCAATTGGAATACTATTAATAAATCAGTTGGTGGAAATAGACTAAAACATTTACTCAAGAGAGTTCATGAAGATGTTATTAGCTTGAAGCCAGATGCTGTTATTATTGCTGCATCACTAGGTAACGAAGGCATTCTGTACCCTTTTAAACAATTTAGATACAATAGATTTTTAAAAGGTATTAAGAAACTTATAGAATTGTTCGAAGCTAATAATATCAGAACTATTATTACGAATGTCTATCCTCATGAGAGATATACTCTCATTGAGTATGACTATGTTCAGAAAATGAATTTGGCACTTGATGTACTTGAAGTTCCTGTTATTAATGTCTGTGGAAGTATTGATAATTTAAATGGTAATTGGTTAGATGGTTTGTATCTGGATAGTGCTCATCCTAATGATGAAGGACATCTAGAGATGATGACTGCTTTTCCAGTGTCTTTGTTTGATCACTTTGACGAGTGGATGAATCCAATGAACTACAATGTTGATGTTTTTAAAAACCACGTGGCTTTTCCTCTAAAATTTGCCTTGTGTGATAAAATTCGCTCATTCACAATCTGTTTTGACTTTAAATCTCTTAGTAATGACAACTTTATTATTTTAGATGATTCTACAAGGATTGGAACTTTTGATAATAAGATATTAATTACTGCCAATGGTAAAAAAGAGATACTACTAGACAACTCTTATGGCTTACATCATTTTACTGTGAATCATCATCCATATCCGAAAGAAGTAAATATTTATATTGATAACGAGATTGTTTATACCATTAAGGAAAAGGTTCTAAACATTGATAATTTAGTTTTGGAAGGTCAAAATACTTTACTTGATAACATTTTATTTTATCGCGGTAGATTAAGTGATAAGATTCAACAAATGGTCTTTTCAAAAAAAGTGTACAAAAGCAGTTTAGAAATTTTTTCAACTTCAGATGATTTTGATGTTAATCAGCATTTATTTAGAAATCAGGCATCTACTGATTCATGTATCAAAGTGATTGTGGAGAGATAGTATTCTATTTTGGAATTTTATATATAATGTAACAAATTTATTTCTACAAATCACTATACAAACTTTCTATATCAAATATTTTTAGGAGAGATAATAATGAAAATAATTAATTTTGGATCTTTGAATATTGATTATGTATATTCAGTTGATCATTTGGTCTTGCCAGGGGAAACATTAGCTTCGCAAGATATGCAAATATTTCCAGGTGGTAAAGGATTGAATCAATCTATCGCAATTGCTCGTGGTGGAGGAAAAGTTGTTCATGCTGGAATATATTCGGAAGAAGGAACATTTCTTTATGAAATATTGAAAAAAAACAATGTTGATGTCTCAAAAATAAAAATGGTAAATGCAACAAATGGACATGCGATAATTGAAGTGAATAAACAAGGAGAAAATGCAATAATTCTTTTTGGTGGAACTAATAAATTAGTTGGAAAAAGTTTTGTTGATTCTGTTTTTGATAATATTGAAAGTGATTCAATTATACTAATTCAAAATGAAATATCATCAATAGGTTATATTATGGAAAAGGCTTACGAAGCAAAATGTAAAATAGTCTTTAATCCTGCGCCAATGAATATATCAGTATTTGATTATCCATTAGATTTAGTTGATACTTTTATTGTAAATTTAACAGAGGGACAAATGATGTCTGGAGAAAAAGAACCTGATCAAATACTTAATATATTAGGTTCTAAATATCCGAATGCAAAAATAATATTAACACTTGGTGTATCTGGATCGTGCTATGTATACAAAAATGAGAATTTTTTTATTAAGGCTAGTAAAGTAGACAAAGTTGTAGATACAACTGCTGCTGGAGACACATTTATTGGCTATTATTTAGCTGGAATCACAGATGGAGATAGCGTTATTAAATCCTTAGAAAATGCCTCGATGGCAGCAGCAAAATGTGTAGAAAGCAAAGGGGCATCGGTATCCATCCCATTTGCATTTGAGATAGTCAAGTAAAAACATATTATTGTGAGTAATTAACTGAAAAAACTCAAGATACTAAATTATCGGGAATGAAACCCAATAACTTATTATATTTTTCATTTAACACCCTTCTATTTAAAACAAAACCGGCTATGAAATATAGTTGGTTTTGTTTGAAATAGAGTATTTTAGATGCTAAATATAGTCTAAGATCATTATCAAGAAATCTTTCAAGGTATAAATAGGGGGGGGATGAATCCCATCTATTACATATTCCAATCCGTTCGTAAATGATATTCATGCAATAATAAGTTGCAACTAAAAATATTACGCCGAGTGAATTGATAAGTAATTGTAACTAATGATATACATAGCATAACAAAGCCCGATTGGGCTTTTTCTTTTGGGTCTTATATGACCTGTTATTTATAATTATCTATGATATAATATAAATAAGAAACAATAAGGGAAAAACTAAGCAACCCTCTTTTGAGAGTTGTTTTAAAGGAGAGAATACTATGGGTTACTATTTTTCATTAGAACATACGAACATGCTGTCAAATCTAATTGATGGTGATATTAAGCAACTTCTATATCAAATCGATAAGAATGAGGAAGATCGTGAAATATTTATGAGTCTTGTAAATGACTTGAATCAAAACCTCATTTCAACTAATCCCGATCGATATAGAAAATATACTAGCAGAATACTAGAATCAATTTCAAATGATAGAATGAGTACAGATGACTTTTATATGGATACATCCGATCAAAGAATATTACAATCTAGATTTAGTAATACTACTATTTCATCAATAAGTGATTTATCAGGAATACTAAAATCATTCGATTACAAGTTCTTGATATTAAAACCACGAACACAGCATGATGATACACTAGAAGAAGTTGTATTAAATAATAGTTATAATTTTTCCGGATTATTTATGCAACCAAAAGATATTTTAGAAGATGATAACTTTGCACTATTAAACTCATTTAAACATTACGAAAAACTTATGAAGAACTTGGACAGATGGCCAGCTGTCTTGATATGGAAAAATCAAAAGAAATCATTCTTAATTAAACTAAAAACTAATCGTAGTTTAAGAGATATAGTTGATTGCTTAAATAGATATGGAGAAATATCCTTAGCCGAAATGGAAGAGATGGATTCAAAAGAACAAATCAACTATATAATTCACCTTAGTGATCTTCATTTTGGGGCGCATAACAACACTAAGAGAATTGAAAGACTTAAAAAAATAGTAAAAAATACTGTTGAATCTTGTGAGGAACATTCTGATATTGACATAGTTATAACAGGGGATTCTGTGGACTCGCCAAAGGATGTTAATTTCAAAAACTTCAAGTTATTTGTAAATTACCTCAGCAGATTGATTAGTAAAGATCCACACATTATACATGGGAATCACGATCTATTCAATCGTGGAATCTCATTAAATCCATCTAAAAGAAGGAAATATTCATATATTAACTCATTATCTGGAAGAAGTATAATCCAACTTACCAACAATATCACTTTAATGCCTATGGATTCAAATATTGGTGGAAGTTGGGCACAAGGTCATGTTGGTGACAATCAACTTCAGGATTTCGAAAGAAAAATACAGAATACTAGGACAGAAGATAGAATCTTAATAGCTTTATTACATCATCATGTATCTGACCTAAATGATATTACTAGTGAAGATTGGAAAAGAAAAAAATGGTATGAAAGGTTATTCCCAAATTACTTTAGGAACTCCCTTAAACTTACAGATTCTAAAGAATTCATTGATTGGGCAGAATATAATAATATTAGCATTGTGCTTCACGGGCATAAACATATTCCATATTTTGATGATGAATCGATTTCTAATGCACTGATAATAGCTTGCGGATCTTCAACAGGAGCCGTTGAACATATAGATGCGACCAAAACATACATCAGTTATAACTTAATCAAAATTACTAATTCTAGTATATCTACAAATCTATTTGTTGAGGATGCACTGGGAATGGGACCAAAATCAATTAATTCAAAACTTATAAAAATCTAAAACTAATAAATAAAAAGAGGCTATAATATATAAGTGGTATAACGGGGGAGGATTCAAGATGGAACGATTTGCTAAAAAGTATAGGAAAATAGATTTTCATATTCATAGTTGCTTTTCAAAAACTAAATCTGGTGATAAGGAAAAAGTAAAGAATAATACTATTGAAAATTTGCCAGTTTTAGTTGAAAAATTAGATGATAATAAAGTGAATATGGCTGCTATTACAGACCATAATATTTTTAGTTATGACATGTATGATAACTTCAACTCTCTGGTAGAGAAAGCTACTCATTTAGAGAAAGTTTTACCAGGTATCGAGTTGGATGTAGAAATGAATAAAGTAACACTTCACATTGTATTAGTTTTTGATGATTCAGATGTTGAAAAAGTTAAAGACATAGAGGATTTAGTAAAGAAAGCATATAAAGGGAAAAAATCAATAATAGATATAGAATTTGTGAAATTGGTCTCAGATATTGGATTAGATGTTGTAGTTGTAGTTCATCAAAAAAAATACTTGGGTAACCACAAGGATGATAATTCACATTCTTTGTCAACAACAGGGGAGGATTATACACTTGAACTTATTCGTATAGATTATTTCGATGCACTAGAATTTAGAAATTATAATGTTGAATTTATGAATAGAGGGTATATTCATGAGAAGAAATTGGAATGCAATTTTATATCAGGTTCTGATAATCATGTGTGGAGCAGTTATCCTTTTGAGGATGAAGATGATGATAAGGATATGGTTTACTCCTACTTAAAAGTAATTCCTACATTTAGAGGACTATCAGTTGCAATTACTGGTGAAAACAGAATCGAAACAAGTGATAAATTAATAAGAAAAGCAACTATTGAAAAAATCGAATTTGTAAAAGGAAAAAAAATAGAATTATCATCAGGTATAAATGCAATAATTGGAGATAATGCAATAGGTAAATCTGTAATACTAGAGTCGATATTTAATAGTAGTAAAATGCAGACATATCATAAATTGTACATTCAAGATAATAATTGGAAGATTAGAACATATTCTAAAAAGGATTATCATTATGATTCACAAGGTGAAATAAGAGAATATTTTCAGAAATCAAATAATAAATTAGAAGCACATCATACAATAAGAAAATACTTGAAGAACACTTTTGATAAATCTACATTAGAATCAATGGTGACTGGTTATGTTGATGATTACTTGAAACTAATTGAATTCAATACTGATATTGAAGCAAAAAAAGCGTTGCTTAATACTGATTTGGATATTCCAAAATTTGATGAATATGATTATCTACCAAAATTTAGTGGTATTTTAATACCTAAAAGTACGAGTAATGCAATTGCTATAATTAGTGGGGTTAATAAAACTATAAAATCAATAAATACATTTAAAGCATTATTAAGTGCCAAAGAGATTATTGAAATTGAAAAATTTATTATCCATCTAAACAAATTAAAAGATCAATACACAACAACAAAAGAAGAGATGATTTTTAGTAATAAAATAGTCAATTTGATTACTTCTGTTTCTGACATTGTAAAAGAGAATATGAGGGCTTACAAATCTGTTGTAAAACAAGATGTGGATGATTATAGAGATAACTATTCAAAGATTATAATTGATTTCATTTTAGTACTTGATACGTTATCAAAAGAGACTCCTTTCAAATTTAATGAAATTAAGGATCATGTCTTTAAACCAATTAATAATGAGATTGGTAAATTTAAAATTATAAGCCAACCAAAGAGAATGGAATTTAAATCAGATTATATTGCACAAAAGTTGTTTGTACCGTTAAATCATATTAAGGCTGCAAACAAAGCAGAGGTTCTAAATGTCAAAAAATTTACTTCTTTATTAGGTTCTGGATTTGATAAAGAGGAAAAGAAGGATTATAAGACGTATTATAAAGATATAGTTCTAAAAAACTTCAATAAGGATTTTATAATTGAAACAAAACTGGATTATTCAAGTGAATTATTTGGTTCTACAGCAACATCGCCAGGTATAAACGCACTAAAATATTTAGATATTATCTCAACTGATAACAAATTGAAAATTGTGGCGTTTGATCAACCTGAAGATGATGTTAGTCCGACAAAAATAGGTAAAGAGTTATCTGACATAATTCGCAAAATGAGTAGAAATTCTCAAGTAATATTTGTTACTCACAACCCACAATTAGTTATTAATCTTGATGTTGATAATGTTGTTTGTTTAACTAATATTGAAGGGGAAATAAGCATAGATTATGGTGGTCTTGAGTATGAGAACGACAAAATATCAATTATGAGTTTAGTTGCAGATAATCTTGATGGTGGAGCAGAAGTAATTAGGAAGAGGTGGAAAAGATATGATAAAATTCAAACTGATTAAAGATAATGATGATATTGTTTTATATAAAGAGGGTGTTGAAGTATTTAAGGCCAAATTCTCAGAGAAAGATATAAATATAGAAAAATTGTATGAGGCTATTGGAATTGCTAATAAAGACAATATAGCTTTTGATGTCAATAGTCTTTCAGTTGAAGAGGCAAAGAGTGAAGAAGATGCTTTTCAAAAATTCACTGTTGAATTTATAGAAAAACTATTTACTGAAATTATTAAAGTAACCAATAAAATATAGCACTCAAGAGTCGAGTGCTTTTTTTCCTTGATGAGACTTATTGATTACACATCTATTTTCAAATTAACATAAGTTTTATGTAATTGTTTTTTAGGAAAGGAGGATAATATGGGGTACCTAAATCCAATATTAATGATGTTGGGCAGTATATGCATTATTAAGCTATTCGTGTATCTTTTCATAAGTGTATTTTTTTCCAAAATGGACAAAAATAGCGCGGAAGAACATCTATCAAAAGTATTAAAAAGGCTAGATTTTGATGTATTCATACCGTCCTTTTTTGTGTACATTATGAGGAAACCAAATTTGTTTATTGAGATTGAAAAACATTATAAGAATGTATTACTTAATTTTATTGAAATAAATAGTATTATTGGAAGAAACAGTTTTTTCAAATATATCTACAGTAATAAGCATATAGAAATATTACTTGATATAATATATCCTAGAAATCCTAAGGATAATGAAATATATTTTGTACATAAAGAGGATTTAGGGCAAAGAATTATGAGACATCATGCCAATCAATCATACTATAATAGGAGAGTCGTTTCTGATGAATATATGGATTTTACAGACAGAATAATTAATGACAATATTGACTTTTTTAGTAGGAAAACTGCACTTAACATAGCTGTTTTACTAAAAGTATTAAGAGCATTTGTTATGGCTGAAGTAAAAATGCATCAAGCGAAGAGAACAGATAAAGGGTCATATTATATTGTCTATTCAGATATTTTGAGTAGTTTTAGTTCAGATGAAAACGAAGAGGTTATTTCGTCAATTGATTTTCTGATTAATCAAAGTTTCTATCATAAGTTATATAAGATTAATGACAGATTGTATTGTTGTGATTTTTCTAAAATTTATGAGGAAGGGTTGTCATTACTGCTAGAGTATGTAGATTCTACAGATACAGGTTTTTCAAAAAAACTTGGACTTGAGATGGAAAAGACAGTACATAATATTTTTTCTAGTAATTATAAATCATACTTAGGATCATATGTTTTAGATAAAACTAATGACATTGACGTTTTGGTCGAGTTTGGAGATGTACTTATACTTGTAGAAGTTAAAGCAAGAAAATATTCATTGAAATCACAAGAGAATAAGGATAAAAGAAACAATGCATTGAAGAAAATAAAATATGCTTCTAAACAACTTGATAGAAGAATGCAATTAATAAGAGATGGAAATGATATAATTTTGAAAGATGGAAGGCATCTAAAGATTAATGACTTTGGACTATACATAGAGTTGATTGTAACTTTGGAAGATATGTTTGAGTTAAATCAAGATACAGCATATGATAAGAATAAACTAATACTTAGTCTTGATGAACTTGCTGGAATTGTTTCTATACAAGATAATGTTTTTCAGTTCCCAGCTTACCTTTTTCGTAGAAGGGGCAATCAAATCCAAAATAAAATATTGGAGATGGATAAGTTCATCGAGTTTGTGCAATTGTTCAAAAATGTTATGACTACCTATTCGACTGGGTTTTATATAGATCACGAGATAAGAGATTTTTATACAGTAAGAAGGATGCAAAGGTATTTATCTATACCTGTTATACCTGATTATAATTCTATCTTAGCAAAAAGTATTAATGATTTTTGGAATAGTGTAAATATTGAAATTCCAAGATCAAATTCCTTTCTAATTGGCATATTTTACACTATGTGCAATAATAGAACAAACCTTGATGAGATGCTTAACAAAAGCTATCAAATTGGCATAGATGAAACTACGATTTCCTTCTGTTTTGTAACTAAACCATATAAAAAAGAAATAATGACTGTGTATTTTATTATGAATGATTGTAAGGATAATATTTTAGAAGTTGATGCAGATATCATAATTAGTCATGCAGAATAGTATGAAAATAATAATAAGTTGCAACTAAAAATGTTGCAACGAGAGTTATCATAAGTTAAAAGCCCGATTTTATTGTTCTTCCTAGAATCGGATGGTTATTGATTAATTAGAATAGTTGATATATAATTAAAATTAGAACAAAGGGATGACAAATAAACAAACAGAAACAAGGAAAATTGTTCTGTTTGTTTTTGTTTAGGAGGTAACAAGATTATGAATCAAATTAAATGTCCGCATTGTGGCAAAGAGTTTACAATTGATGAGACAAGTTACTCAGATATTGTAAGTCAAATTAAAAACAAAGAGTTCCAATCAGAAGTTCATAAAAAACTTGAACAGTTTAGATTGCAAAACGAAAAAGATATAGTTATTGAGAAAACAAAAGTCGAAAGCGACTATAAAGAGAAGCTATCAAATAAAGAACAAGAACTGAATACTTTAAAACAACAACTAAAATCGACAGATGATGTTAAAAAGTTAGAAGTTATAAATGTAGAAACTAAATTTAAAGAAGAACTGTCTGCTAAAGAGATGCAACTCTTAAAATTGCAGTCACAACTTGAAGTAATAAAAAAGGATAACGAACTTGAAACACAGACTGCAATTGCAAAGAGAGA
>Ga0222628_1000549_pt1 | contig 15138 bp, 22 predicted proteins | sample AntAcemetageno95_FD_179860 | JGI IMG/M metagenome (GOLD analysis project Ga0222628, IMG submission 179860) | Saline water microbial communities from Ace Lake, Antarctica - #95 | ecosystem: Environmental > Aquatic > Non-marine Saline and Alkaline > Saline | place: Antarctica: Ace Lake | collected...
TGAATTAAGAATAATAAACAAAAATACTGGAGTGGCTACTTTAACGCCAACATCAGGAACTATAAAAGGATCTGCCACTGAGGTGCTAAACCAGTGGGAGAGCATAATTTTAATTAGCGATGGAACAAATTGGCTGTGAGCATACAGATATAGCGTAAGGTAGAACTACCTAAAGAAAAAACAGAGTAGTTTATCTGAAGGCTTAACATGGTTTATACTTTAATATGAAAGATAAAATCAATAAAGGTCTAAAAATGAAAGATAAAAAAGGTACGAAAGGTGTTGCCTACACGAAAGCTTCAACACTTGATAATGATGTTAAAATCATATTAAGTAAAGAAGTAGAAGATCGTGATGGTGAAATTCTTTCTATTAAAGGTTGCAATCTGGATAACTATAAAAAGAATCCAGTCGTACTATGGGGACATAGAATGACAACCGGTGATGTTGAAGATGTTATGGGTAAAATGGTTTCAATAGAGAAGTCTATCAGTGAAGATGGTTTTCCTATATTAGAAGGGACTGTGAAATTCGCAGATCATCCTAAAGCACAATATTTACAAAGAATGGTAAAACAAGGAATTGTAAGTACAGTATCAGTTGGTTTTGGTATTAAAGAATATGACTATGATGAGAATACAGTTACTGACTGGGAGTTATACGAATTGAGTTTCGTAAATGTACCAGCTAACACAGAAGCCATGGTTACTGAAAAGAGCGTTAAAGAAAGTGACGATGAATTTAATGACAAGGTGTATAAGAAACTTAGTAACTATGAAGTGATACACCCAATGATTAAGACATATAGAAAGTTGTTTCTAAAAGATAAAGAAGTCCTAGAACAATTAGGCATAGAAAAAAGTGGTTCAGAACTCGTGGATGTTAAAAACATACACGAAGCTATAAAAACTTTAATTAATAAAACCAAGGAAGTAGAAGTAGAGGAAACTCCACAACCGGTTGAAGACAAACAAGAAGAGAACCTTCCTGTTGTTGAAAAACCAGAGGAAACCCCTGTTGATGAAGGACAACTACCAGCGACCAAGGAAGACATTAAAGAGTTTTTGAATAGTCTTGGAATTGAACGTTAAAGGCGAAATTATTTTAATTATTCTTAAACATTAAATATTATGGAAGAGAAAAAAAACATAGTGAATGAAGAAGTTTTAACAAAAGCTGACTTCAAGAACATTGCAGAAGAGGTTACTGCAAAATTCGAAGAATCACTAGAAAGAGGAAAGAAATTTAACACTTCCCCAGAGAGTGAGAAAGCAATTGTTGAAGACCTTGAGAAAAGAAATGAAACTGTAAAATTCATCAATGCAATGTCCGAAGGAAACAAAACATTCCTAAACGGCTTCAACAAAACAAGAGCTAAAGCTCTAAATGAAGCTACAGGTTCAGCTGGTGGTTACTTAGTACCAGAAGAATTTGAGAAAAGCATTGTAAAGTTTGTAGACCAATATAGTCAAATCAGACAGAATGCTACAATATTATCAATGAGTTCAGATGTAAAAAGATTGAATGCTTTAACAACTGACCCAACGGTTTATATAGTAGATGAGCTTGGAACTATATCTGGTTCTTCAATCGTACTAGCAGAGCCTGTACTTACAGCTAAGAAATATGCTGGATTTATAGACTGGTCATCTGAGGTTATAGAAGATAGTGAATTACCACTTATCAACTTAATTGCAGAGAGATTAGGAATAGCTATTGCAAGTAAAGAGCAAACAGAGTTCATTCAGGGAGTAACAAGTGGTTCAGAAGGACTACTTCAGGCTTCAGGTGTAACAGCAACTGCTTTGGTTACTGGAACTACATTTGCAAATATTACATGGGATGACTTAGCAGATATGCAATCATCACTACAGAGTATTAGTATCTCTGACAACCAGAATGCAAAGTATTTCATGCACTCAAGTATTTACAATACTCTAAGACAACAGAAAGCTTCCACAAGTGGAAACTATATATTGCCTGTATCACCTACAAGTAACATGCCAGCTCAGGCATGGGGTAAAGAGATTGTTATTTGTAACAGTATGCCAAGTACAACAGCAACTGGAACAAAATTCGTAGCTTACACAGATCTTAAGAAACACGGATTTATTGGTGACAGAAGAGGTGTCACAATGAAGATGTTGGATCAAGGTGTTGTAGGTTCAGTAAATCTAGCTACAGCAGATGCTCAGGCATTGAGAGTAACTAAGAGAAGTGCTTTTGTAACAGCCCTTGCAACGGGAATTGTAACACTAGCAACAAACTAATTAGTTGTTTGTTTGGGAAGATTCTTCGGAGTCTTTCCAATACAGGTAATTAACTTTAATAGGTAACGGTATGTTAGCAAGAGTAAGAATGAATTTTTCATATAAAGGTGTAAGTTATAAAGCCGGAGATGAAATTGAGATAACCACAAAAGAAGAACAAGATTATTTGGGAAACCATATCTTCAGAATTGACTTCAGAGTACCTACTACTAAAGAACTTAAAACAGCAGTTACTAAGACTGTTAGAAAACCAAAGAAGAAAGTAGTTAAGAAATCCAAAACGAAATAAATTAATACAAACTTAAATGAGTATTGTAAACGTAACAGAAGCAGAGCAATTTCTAGGTGTAGCAAGTGGTACTGACACTACCATCATAACTAGCTTTATAGATTATTCTCAAGCTTTAATTGAAAATTATACAGATGCCAATTTTGATTCAGAAGCCGTTACCGGTGAAGTCTTAAATTTCGGTGGTAGTAATTATGATTTAAGTCCACAAGAATTAATAGATCTTCGTGGTTATGATTTGGTTGCATTTACAAGATATTCACCAATAAGTGAAATAACTTTATACAATGGTGACACAGAATTAACTGTAGATACTGAATATAAGTTTAATACTAAGAATGGTGCTATCTATTTATATACAGCAGTTTCAGATTATGCTCAGAATTTCACGATTGATTACACATACGGCTACGAAACATACCCATCAGATTTAAAGTTTGTAATGTTGGATATGATAGCTAAGATGTATGCTAACCATGGTACAACCAAGAGCGAAGGTGATATATCATCTAAGAAGCTAGGAAGCTTCTCTGTGTCTTACAGCTCTCAGAAAGTAACAACTGATGACTACAACGTGGTATTAGATAAGTATAAGGTAATAAATATATGAGCGTAATAGGAACTTTTTATAACGAAACAATGGATGTTAAAAAACAAGCAACCGTTACTGGTTCTGAAACAACCGGATTTACTTCAGTCGCTTCTGGAATATCATGCGTAATAATGCCTGTAGGTGAAATGGATAGATTATATGAACGGAGTAACATAGGTAAAGAATTTGAAATATATTGTACAGCTGATACAGAAATCAAGACTGGATATATTGCTACAATTGATTCTAATGACTACGGTGTAATTGGAATTAGTGAATACACAGACCATTTCCAAGGGACAGATGGTTATTACTTAATTAGAGGTGTTAAAAAATGAGTCAGGCTATAACAATTAAAGGTAGAGTAAGTGCGATATTATTAGATCCCCATCTATCACAAACTTTGGTTCATAGATTAAGACAAAGTAGGTTTATTGTAATGAAGAAGTATTTTGAAGAAGCTCCAGTAGATAAAGGTGACTTAAGGAACAAGATTAGAGACAAGAAAATTACTGGTGGTTATTCTGTAAGCACTATAGCTCACAATAGAGGAAAACCATATCCTATATACGTACATGAAGGAACTGGAATATTTAAGGGTGTTGAAGCTGACTTTCCATCTACAGGTAGAGTAAGGTCAGGTGAAAGTAAAATGAATCGTGGTAGTGGTGGTATTAGACCTAATAAGTTTGCAAAGAGAGCAAGTGAAAAATCAATGCCGTTAATATTGAATTACATGAGTGAAGTAATAGATGATTTAAGTTTATCGTTAATAGAAATATGACAAGAATAAAGAAAGTTATACATGACAAGTTGATAACTGATATGGAAGCATTGAAATATTATAATGATAAGACTTGTTTCGCTCAGGTAGAAAAGATATACACAGACTTTCCAAGTGGTACTCCATTTTGTCAGGTATACGCAACAGAACCAAGTGTTGAAGTTGACGGTTTAGATTTTGACAATAGGAGCTATGGTTTTGCTATGATTTCTAGTGACTTCATTAGTAAGGATGCAACTCAGTCACAGATTGATTTACAACTAGATCGTATGAGTGATATTGAAGACTCAATGTTAAATTACATTGAAGCGTTACCTAATAATTTAGCTGGTTTAATTGCTGGTGTAAGACCTTACAAAGTAAATATAACCAGTTCACAATATCAATTTGATAATGCAGAAAACGGTATGAGAGTTTATTTAATAATTGAAATCGCAGTAGTTTTAAGTATCTCTGTTAAAGAGATAGCTTAAGATGTTGTAGAATGTATATATGGAAAAAGCTAAGAAAACAAAAAATAGTTACACGTTCTTTGTAGGTGACAAAAAAGTTGTTATTAAAGCTAAGACTAAAGAAGGAGCAATTAAATTATTAAATAAAATCTCTAATGTCTAACGGAATTAAAAGACGAAGAAGTCTTGGTATAGCACTAGAAAATGCTTATGGTGTATATACTGGTACAACTTCCACATATGCTTTGGCTCTACTAGATTCAAATACTGAAGAAGTAGTTAATAAGGCAGAGAATAACTCTATGTTGGGTTCAACATACGAAGTTAATAACTCAAAGATAATAAACAAGTATTCGAACATTTCATATACCGTTAAGGTAGATGAAAATGTATTACCATTACTTTTCAAACAGAAGTTTGATATAGCAAGTGCTGTAATAAGTGGTGAAACAACAGTTTACAAGCATACGCTCACATATAAGAATGCTAATGCTGTAACAAGTGGTCAATCATACGCATTATTCATTGATGACCCAGATAGAGATGATATGAAGCTTAATGGTGCAAGATTTAACAACATTGATATACTAGGTTCACAAGATGGTTTTGTAACCTTAGAACTTTCCGGAATGGCACAATTTCCAGAGAAGGTGGCAGTTACTAATGCAATTGATTTCACAACAAGAGAATTTGTCGGAAGAAATATAGCTTACACACAAGCTACTTATACAGGAACTTTAGCAACTCAGAAATTGACTGGAATGAATATAAAGCATAATTTCAATCTAAGTGATATGAGTGATAACATACTTTTAGGTGATGAAGAACCAAGTGATATGTTTACTAAACAAGATAGATTTGAAGCTGACTGTACAGCATTATATAGTGACAATGATATTAGGGATGCTTGGGCAAACAACACTAGACAAAAGAGCCAGATTGTTATTGAAGATACTGATAGATATGTTACAGGTTCTGTTACGAACATAAACCCTAGTATTACAATTGGTTATCCAGTTCAAACTATAAACAGTTGGACTAAAGAAGGTGGTGCTGATGACATTATGAAACAGAGCTACACATTGTTAGCTTTAGATGACCCATCTGTAGCAACAGCTCCAATAACCATTGAGATTATAAATGGTGTAGCTAGTTATTAAAGGTTCTGAATATATTGAAGGGGGATTCGCCTTTCCCCTTTCAACATAATATAAAAGGCGAAATATAAATTATAAGGCGATTAGATATGATTACACGAAAATTAAGAATAGATCTTTCACATTTTGATTCAGACTGGGCAAAGATTAACAATAACGATCAAGACTGTTATATATTACTCAGGTCAGCAGGACTGGATGAAACAATAAGTTTTCAATCTGGATTACAAAAGATAATAGATGGCGATAAAACAAAAGCTACTGATATCTATAAAAAAATGATGAAGTTCGTGAAGGATAAGTTCATTGGTGGAATTATATATGATATGGATGAAAAGAAATGCAGGGCAATAGAAAAAGATGAACTAGATAGCTTCGATATGGAAATTCTAAGTTACATCATAGGAATGGTAACAGGTAATATCTCAAAAAAAGATTAGGAGTTCTCAGAAGTTTTTTGAATACTGGTAATGCTGATGAACTTACACAAGATGAACTTACCAGTTTATATAAATACAAGTACCAGAGAATAATTGGTGGTGTAACTTGGTATGACATAGAAAATAAAGTTACCCCCCAAGAACTAACATTTGTGGTATCTGTTAATAAATTAGAAAACGAAATAGAACATGGCAAATCAGAACTCAGAGATTAACATTGATATAATCGCAAAAGACCTTGCGAGTAAAACCATTTCACAAATCAACTCCAATATGAGAATGATGGCTCCTGCAAGTAAGGAAGGAAGCGATGGAATGACATGGGCATTCACAAAAGCTTCACTTGTTGTAGAAGCATTGAAAACTGGTTTAAAGTTTGTAGGGAATATCATAAGTGGTGTTGTCGATAAGCTAAAAGCTATGACAAAAGCAGTCGCAGACTTCGCAATTGACTATTCCAGAAGAGGAGGGGAGATACAAAATGTTTCAGTTGGCTTTAACAATATGTTTGAAGATAGTGAACAAGCCATTAAAGATTTAAGAAAAGGTGCTCAAGGTACAATTAGTGATTTTGACTTAATGCTTAATGCTAACAAGGCTTCAATGTTAGGCGTTAGTTCAAACTCAAAACAATTAGCCCAATTGCTTGAAATCTCAAGAGCCAGAGCACAAGCTTTAGGTGTTGATTCTACATACGCATTTGAAAGTATAGCCACGGGTATTGGTAGAATGTCACCATTGATTCTGGATAACTTAGGTATTACAACTGGTGCATATAAGGAACAGCTAAAAGCTTTAGAAGATACAGGGGTAGTTGTAACAGATGTTATGAAAAAACAATTACTACTTCAGACAGTTTTGAATGATGATAGTAAAGTAGTTATGACCCTAGGAATTTTATGGGAGCAACTAACGGCTTCGTTTGTAAATGCAAAAGACACCATAGCAATAGGACTCGCTCCTATGTTTCAAGAAATTGGAGAGGTCGTGATACCGTTAGTAAGTACAGCCATGCAGGGGCTTTCAGATAAGTTTGTAGAATTTGCAGAAACTTCTTGGCCTGAAATAAGAGATTCACTAACTAAAATAAAAAACAAATTAGTGGAGTGGTGGTTGGACGGTGGAAGTGATTTACTAAAAGAAAAAATAGATTTGATTACCAAAGCAGTTGTTGGAGAAGATAGTCTCGCAAGTTCATTTGTAAAACTATTAGATCCAACACAGGGAGCAGAAGGACAACTTGAAGACTTTATGAACAACGCAGTTGATTCTCTAACCACATCATTGATAGGTGAGGATGGCAAAGGTGGTTTAATCGGAGCAGGTAAGGAATTGATAGATGTAATTCAAGATATGGATAGTGGAGACTGGGATAATATAAGTAAAGTTGTTACAACACTCGGTGATGCTTTTGGAAAACTTGCAGATGCAATAGATCGAGCGAATGAACTTTGGGAAGCTTTTATGTCTAACTGGGAGTTATCAAAAGACCTTCCAACAATTGGAGGCAGTGGTTTTGGGAATAATGGAGGTGCTGGTGATGCAAGTGGTGGAGGGGTTGGTGGTTCTTATGCAACGGGTGGATTGGCAAGTGGAAGAGTATTAGTTGGTGAACGTGGAGCAGAGATTGTGGATTTACCAGCTGGAAGCCAAGTACATACAAACGAAGCTAGCAAGGGAATGGGTGGTGGTGTTACAATTAATATTAATGCTCCGATAACAGGCGTAGATCATCTAAGAGAAGTAATAACAAGTGCAGTTGATGAATTACAATCGTCACAAAATAAATTAGCTCAATACAATATATTATAATGGCATACTTAGTTTTATACGGTTCGCAAAATTTAAGTAACAAGAAGTTTTTAATTAACAACGCTGGAAATCTTAGATCTACCAGTATAGGTATTCAAAGCATTCAAAATGCTAGATTTGCTGGCAGTACAGTTGTTGATAAAAAAGTTAATGGAAAAACCATTATATTAAACGGTGTTATTCAGGGTACTTCGGAACTTTCACTTCAAGAAGTAATGAAAGAATATCAAGTAGCTTTCAATAAAGAAGATAGATACTTAAGAGTAACTACTAATTATCATATGTTTACACCAATGGCTAATTATTTAGGTTGGCAAGCCAACGGCGATACAACTACAATAAGTTTTGATGAAGATAGCTTCCAGCACGGAGATGGTTCTATTAAGTTTCAAACGGTAATTGATAGTAATGAATATGCTGGAGTTAGTACCATAAGTGCAACTGAAATGGATATATCGGAATATAGTAATTCTGGAGCTTTTGAAGTATGGGTTTATCTACCAGATATTACTGGAATTACGGGTGTTCAAATGAGAGTCGGTAATGATAGTTCAAATTATTATTATAATACAGAAACTGAACAATATGATGGAAGTCCAATAGAAGTAGGATGGAATTATTTTAGCTTCAGAGTTGAAACCATGAATGACATTGGAACTGTTGACCCATTTAACTTTGGTAGTTATATTGCAGTTAATGTTTTATATGATGATAGTACAACAGCTCAAACAGAATTTAGATTAGGTGGTGTACTCTGGCAAGAAGAAAGTAGAAGTACTAATTATAAATCTTATGTAAGTAATTTCTTAGTAAGTAGTGAATATTATGAAGTAGACCACACTAAATATACACTTGATATATTAGCTCACGAAGGTATATCTGAAAGTACTGGTGACTTTAATGTATATGCAACTGCTAATAATACGTCAGCAACAACGAGTGGCGAATTAACATTAGATGGAACTTACAACCCATTACCTATAGTGTCTATTAATATTAACGGTGCAACCAATGTATCTGGAGTTACACTTTCAAATGTAACAACTGGTGATAGTGTATTGATAGATAGAACTTACTCAGCAGGTGACAAACTTATTATAGATACGGATAACAGAAGTGTTACAGCTAATGGTGAAGCTACAGATTATGATGATGTTCTGCCAAGATTTGATTTAGGTGTAAATGACATACAGGTATCAATACAAACAACCGGAGAGGAAAGCGAAGAAAAAACTACTCAGGATATTAACTTAACAGGGGAAGTATAATGGCAACAAATTTAATATCACAAACAAGTAACACAGGGGGTCTTAGTTACTGGGGTAGTAATGCAAGATCATGTCAGACTTTCACAATGCCTTCTGGTTATGACAAGATTGAATATGTAACGATTCAGATAAAAGAAGGTGGTACGTTTCCGGGCAATCTAAACGTAGCTATTTATGCAACATCAGGTGGTTTACCAACTGGTTCTGCATTAACAAGTGTAAACTTAACAGCATCAGATATTAGTTCTTCATATGGAAATGTTACAGCTAATTTTGCTGACATAACAGTAACTGCTGGTGCTAAATATGCAATTGTAACAAGCCAAACTGCAACAACAAGTATTAGTAACTCTATATACTGGGGTCATGCTAATAGTTCTTCTTACTCAGGAGGTGGTTCTTATTGGTCAGCTAATGCTGGTTCTTCTTGGACAACATTAAGTGGTGATTGGACGTTTGCAGTATATGGTTCTATTTCAGTAGTAGTACCAACAGTAACAACAACAACAGCAACAAGCGTAACTTCAGTTCAAGCTTTATTAGCTGGTAATGTAACAGATGATGGTGGTGGTACTGTAAGTGAAAGGGGATATGTAATATCTTCAACGGATACAACACCAGATAGGAATGATGAAAGAACCATTACAGACGGTTCTGGAACTGGTGCTTTTAGTGAAACAGTCGCTAGTTTGACTCCAGCTACTCTTTATTATTGGAGAGTTTACGGTGTTAATAGTGCAGGGGTTGGGTACGGTGCAGTCAGTACTTTCACAACATCAAGTGTCGCTCCAACGGTTACTTCCGGAAGTGTATCTAGTATATCTTCGGTTACAGCAACTTGTAGTGGTGAAGTAACTTCAGACGGTGGAGCTTCAGTAACAGAAAGAGGTGTAGTCTGGGATACAGCCACAACACCAATAATATCAGATAACAAAGTATCTTCAGGTACGGGAACTGGAAGTTTTAGTGCTAACTTAATAAGTTTAACTGCTAATACTCTTATATATTGGAGAGTATTTGCTACAAATTCAATTGGTACAACATACGGTACAGAATATACATTTACTACAAAAGATATAATTAAATACTTAGCTCAATCAATTACAACAATAAGTGCAGGAACTCTTAATAAAGTAAGTTTATATCTTAAAGAAACACTTGGTGCGTCTAGTACAGCTAAAGTAAGAATATATACTGATAGTACAAACGAACCGGGAACGCAAGTTGCAACTGCTTCCATTACGGTAACTGGTTCTACTTATCAATGGTATGACATTACTTTCGATTATGACGTAACAGCAACAACGGATTATTGGATAGTTATCGAAGATTCATATGTAGTAGGTAGCTATTACCAATATTGGGGTGCAGATGGTTCAGGAACTTATGGAATGGTTATGTATAAAACAGCAACTGGAAGTTGGACAGAGATAGCAGATACAACTGCTACATTTAAAGTATATATACAACCAAGTCTTACAGTTGATTATGATATATCAGTTGATTATAAGAAACGATACTTGTAATGGATAAAAAATATTCAGTTAAAATATATGACAAAGCCGGAACTACATTCAAAGGTAACTATGACCCTATTGGTGGTTACTCATTTAGAAAAACCATTAATGGTGGGGTTGGTGTTTTAACAGTTACATTGCCAAGGAAGTTTGATGATTATGGTTTAGGTGATGATGTAAATCTCTTAGATGAAATCCAAATATGGGTACAAGATAAAGATACTACCGGAAAGAAAATATACTCTGGTTATGTTACTAATATAAATACTAGAATTGATGGTAAACAACAATACGTTAAACTGACAGTACTTGGTTATGTATCGAGACTTGGTAGAACGCTTGATTGGGATGGTACGGATATTTCTATAGTAAGGAACTCGGTTACACCCGGAGAATTAGTTGAAGATGTGATAGATAATTATCAAAGTAATGTAGCTGATGATAGAATCGTTTATACAGCTGATTCAGTTGATGCAACTGGTACTAATATTTCCTATACAAGTAATGCAAAGAATTGTATCCAAACAATAGATAGAGCTAGAGAAATGGCTGGTGCTGGTTGGTACTGGTATGTAAACTCTGACAACTTATTTACATTCAAAGAATATTCAACAACTCCAGATCACAGTTTTGTATTTGGTAAAGATGTTAGTTATTTAGATGTGAATAGAAATGTTGATGATGTAAAGAATGAGTTCATATTCTGGAATGGTTTAATTGCAGATGATGAACATTTTATAAGTACTAGATACTACAACACAGATTCCATAACAAATTACTGGAATAGCTTCTCGCAATTAACAGATACTAGAATATTAACAGATGGTACAGCTGATGAACTAGCGACTGCATTTATTAATGCATATAAAGATCCAAATGTATCACTTACGTTTGAAGTCAAAGATAATAATCTTGGTGAAGGGTATGATATAGAAAGTATTGAACCGGGGGATACTTGTAAGATACTTAATATTGAAGATAGTAATATTGTTGGGGACAACATGGTTATTACTTCAGTAAGTTATACACCAGAAAAAGTTATTGTAATGGTTTCAGACTTAAGAGAAATTACAGGTAGAAGTCTTACGAATTTAAGAAGACAGTTGGATTCAACAATATACGGAGATAGACCAGCTGATTTAACTTCAGAGGAAATAACATAATGGTAATGCTAGAAACAGTTGAAAGACTAATTGCAGATGCAGTCATTGCTGCTGGAGCAGGTGATGTTGTCGGGCCAAGTTCTGCTGTTGATGACAGGATAGCCACTTTTAATAGTATAACAGGAAAACTGATACAAGATTCAGGATATGCATTGCCAGCCAGTGCAATAGTTGGGTTGACTGATACCCAAACAATAACTAACAAGACAATAGATGCTGATAATAATACAGTAAGCAATTTAGCTCACGGTGCTGAAGTAGATAACCCTAGCAGTGGTGTTCATGGTGCTACTGGAAGTATAGTCGGCACTACAGATACTCAGACTTTAACCAACAAGAGCATAACAAGTCTTAATATATCGCAATCTGGAACAGGAGTTGGTGCTACGATTACAGCGAGTGGTGCAGATACGAATGTAGACTTGAATTTATCGGCAAAGGGTACGGGTTGGATAAACCTTAACGCAACCGTACAAGCACAGAGGTATCAAGCTATTGGTTGGAATCCTACTAATTACGGTAGTAGTATAGTGTTTAATAAGAGAGGTAACACTTCGGATGTAGATGGTGCAGTTAAAAACCATGCAGAGCTTGGCTATATGACGATTTATGGTTGGAACAGTGCTAGTTACCAGACGACTGGATTCGCTGGATTCTGGGCAGACGAAGACTGGACAACAGCAACGAACGGTACAAGGTATGTAATATCGCATAAAGAATCTGGCGACATTGTTAATTACAGAACAGCATTTCAAAGTGATTCTTCTGGTGTAACAATTAAGAGTACTGTGTCTAATGATAAGTTTTTAAGATACCGACCTTCGGATAATAACAACATGGAATTTGTGTCGTTATCAGATGATACAGATGCAAGTGCGAGGGTTGGGTATAATGATAATACGATTACTCTTGGTACTAACGGTAGTAATTTAAGAGTATACTGGAGTGATGATAGTGGTGATAAGTATTATGCCGACATTGCAGGGACTACATTGGCATGATCTATCCTATGGTAAAATTAACGGAACTATTGCTCAACCTATTTTTACACTACCTAGTGGGTATAGACCAAAAGACATAGAAATAATGGCGTCAATAAGTGCGAGTGTATTTGCAGAAGTACGGGTAAACACATCTGGTGCTGTTTACGCTGTTTCAGGGGACAATACGTGGGTATGTTTAGATAATTTATCTTTCGTGCCTTTCTAATAATTGTTGCAACTTCGTTAGGCGTGATAATATATATAAAAGAAATAGCATTAATACTAGGGTCTTTTTTTATTTATTTATATATGAAATTAATCTAATGGCTGAAATAGATTCAAAGGTTGCTGTTAATACTGTAAACATAGACTGGAATGAAAAAGAAATATACAGACTAGAAAAAACTAAAGCAAACAGAATAATGTTTGATATTGTTAAGGGTCTAGTATTTGGAATGGTTGGATTGATATTATTAGGGTTCGCAGGGTTTTTAATTGATTTGGTGTTTTTAAAATGAAGAGATACAAACTAGATGAAGTAGTTGGGATAACATTGTTAATAGGATTAGTTTTTGTTGCACTGATAAATATATACTGGTTAGTACGACCTTACAAAATCCTTGAATATCACATAGATGAATTTGATATGGTTCAAGACTCTTACGAAGTTGGAGAGCCATTGTCTTACAGAATGGCATTTACTAAATATAACAATTTAGAAGCAAAAACAATTAAAGTACTCCAAGACGGAGTTTATTATACTTTTCCTGTTATTGACTCTATGGTTAAAAAAGGTGACTACGACTTCATTACTAATTCCACAAAAACCCCTAACGTACCAGCAGGAGAGTATACAATTCATACAACAGTTATCTATAAACCTAATCCTTGGAGAACCATTAAGTATGATATGGAAAGTGAACCTTTTATGATTACGAGAGAAGATTGTAACTAAATTGTGATAAGATTGATTATGAAGACCAAAATATTTAATGGTTCGCATACACTTACTTCACCCTACGGTTGGAGAACACATCCAGTAACAGGAAAAAAGAGTACATTTCACAACGGAGCAGATTTTAGTATGGTAACAGGCACAAAACTGTTAGTTCCAGACACTTTTAACGGTGCTAAGGTAAGACGCACACTGACCGACAAGTACGGAGGTAAGTATATTCAATTACAAAGAAGTGATGGTAAAGGTTGTTATTACTTACACGTTAGTTCTTTTAAGAAGAAAGTCGGAGATACTGTTAAGACAGGGGATGTAATTGCATTATCAGGCAACACAGGACAATCAACAGGAGCTCACACTCACTTTGGAGTACAAAAGAAAGCTACTGTTTGGACAAGCCACGAAGATCCTATGCAATATATAACACTTCCACGATACGAATCAGGCAACAAATTAGAGCAATTAGAGAATATGAATGTAAGAGATAAGGATTTTAAGGTAATTGGTAGTGCCAAGAAGGGTTCTGTTTGTTTGGTTGTTGATTATTATAAAGAATATACAGGCTACAGTTTCTACGAGGTTGAATTTGCAGACAAGCTTTGTTACATAGCAGACTCAGATTTTAATAAAGAGACAACTAAAGTAGTAACGAACCTAGACGGTTCTAAACCAGACACTTGTGAGGATGAAGTGATTAGACTGAAAGCAGAAATAGAACGCTTAGAAACTATCGTGCAAGCTCAGGCAATAGAATTAAAGATACTTAGCACGAAGATAGAGAAATTAGAAAAGTACGAAGAGTACTACAAGGGCTTGTCTACTTACCTTGAGTTAAAAGAAGTGGAATAAATTATTACCGTTACTATATGAAACGGTTTAAGAAGTTTGTTTGGGGTTTACAGAAACCCACGGACAACGTTGTAAGGAGAGACGACCAGAGGGATGAGGTTATAGGGAAGTTTCTAATGCTTATAACGGTTGGATTATTAGGTTTGGTAATGTTACTTTTAATTTTATTTACATAATACAATGAACGATTTAATAGTGTGTTTAATTGATAGAATACAGGATGAAGCTCTTAGAGGGGCTATATTTAGGTTGTACAACAACTTTGTAGCAGGTTTAATAGGTTTTGTTACTGTATTTGTAGGAGCTACGGGTATTTACTTTGCTAAGAATGGTACACCAACGACTATAGGGGAATTAACTAATGTAGCCAGTTGGGAAGCTATACTTGTAAGTGTAATCACATCTTACTTTGTATCTGCAGGACTCAAGTATGCTAGGAATAAAACAGCTTTTGCAGTAGAAATTAGCGACGAGGGATAACACAACTAAATTAAATAGCCCCTTACAGTGGTACTAGAACCAGAAACGGTTGGTGGATTTGAATTAGGTATAGTAAAAAGAGAAGAAGTTAATGAGTCAGTGTCTGAATTTGCGTTTAACTCCAGAG
>Ga0222628_1000553_pt1 | contig 15072 bp, 10 predicted proteins | sample AntAcemetageno95_FD_179860 | JGI IMG/M metagenome (GOLD analysis project Ga0222628, IMG submission 179860) | Saline water microbial communities from Ace Lake, Antarctica - #95 | ecosystem: Environmental > Aquatic > Non-marine Saline and Alkaline > Saline | place: Antarctica: Ace Lake | collected...
GGAATGTCGAATGTCTGGGCTATTTCCTGATCAATAAAACGTAGGCCTCCCGATTCCATCGGGTAACCGGAGATTATCACAGCAACTCCACTTGCTTTACAGATCTTTACCATCTCGACTATATCATGCTCTGCTAACATCTTATAAAGAGTCTGTTTTTGCCCACTTAAATCCTCATCCTTATTCGTATCGTGTTGCAACCAGCATCTCTCACTATACAATCCTAAAGACATCCTAATCCACTTAAACAGCTTCCACAATCTAAACCTATCCATAAATATAAGGCATTTTAAAGCTGCATTGGAAATATGTAGATTCTTATTGAATAAAATAATATTGCTTTTATCTAAGTTCCACCAATTATTAGCGCCTACCATTAAAATAATTAGACTAGGCCGGTATCGCTTGATGTAATCCGGCATTTTTAGCAGCATTTCTGAAGAATTAACTCCTATACCTAAATTGAAGAAGCATTGTATATTATCATCTTCATAATGCTCCCGTAGAATCAGCTCCAATTATCTGGGGTAATTTTGTTCTTCTGGGTTACTTGCGCCGACTCCGCATGTAGCAGACTCACCTACGCAAAAAATTCTATAGCCCGATCTTATCTTATCATTTGCCTTATAAAATACTGTATATCCGAAACCTAATAACCTCAATGCGATTTCAGCGATAGTCATTACCAGTATGATGATTACTATAGTAAAAAAAACTTTTTCATCATATTTGCGTACCTATCATATTAGATAAAATCCTATTTTAAAAAATCCACATTGTAACTAAAAAAATTCTGTAATATGTCAGCAACTTTTTCACTTAATGCACTTAATGAATATTCTTTTTCTATCGTTTTCCGGGCATTTACTCCCATATCTGCTGCCAATACCTTATTCTTTACAATCTGCTCCATTTTCGCTACAAACTCATTTTTACTTGCGGCTAAAAAACCATTGTATCCATCTTTAATTATAAAGTCGGCTTCTCCAACATTTGAAGCCACTACGGGCTTTTCTTTTGCCATATACTCGAATAACTTAACAGGACTTTTTGACAGGTTAAAACGCGTCTTATCCAGGAGCGGGACAAGTCCACAATCTACATTATCTAAATACAAAGGTATGCTATCACAATCAAGCCACCCGCTATAAATTATTTTATCGCACTTATAGTTTTCTATAAGCCGAATAAGTTCTTTTCCAAAAATACCGTCTCCAGCAATATGGAGTTTAATAACAGGGCATTTTTCATAAAGCGAGAGGAAGCACTCTATGATAAATTTCAGATATTCTATAATCTCTATCCTGTTAACCGAACCATGCCAAGAGAATATAAAATCCTCTTTTTCTATATGCGGTGATGGCTTGAATATATCTGTATCGACCGCTGTGGGGATATAATAAACCTTTTTGTTGAACTGTAAAAGATACTCTTTTAGATATCTACTCCCCGCTATACAGAAAACGCTTTTTTTGGCAAAAAACCTAGTAAGGTGCTCTGCTGTTGAACCAGGCCCCTCTCTTGTCTCCCAGTCATCCATATCGAATATAAAGGGTATGTTTTTAACCATTGAGACAAGCCAGGCCGGAATCGCGTGATAATTAAAACGGTTTACTATAAATACCGAGCTCCTCTCTTCATTTGACAAAATTCTAAGCGCTCTGTATGAGCAGTTTAATTTTTCTCCTAAAGTAAATTTGGCATCACCCATACCTGACTTTGCCCCGATATTATCCACTAAAGAAAAAACTCTGGCATCCAGGCCCAATGCTTTGACCCTTTCAGCATAGCCATAACAACGTACTCTAGCGCCTGGATCTTTACAGCCTTCTCGAGTAATAAATATAAAATTATGTGGCTTAATATTAATTATCGATCCATCCATTATTAACAATAAATTTAAAAATTTCGGAAGCAATAATAGCTGTTCCCATTTTTGTCATATGGCATTCATCTATAAATATTTCATCTATTTCATTTGAACGCAGGGCTTCTTTAAATGAATCAAACGTAATTAATAATGGGCTTATGCGCTTCTCTGTATAGGATTTATAATCGCTCTCGATCTGTTTGCCGGTGAAATTATAGATAAAATCAACAGCCAGTACATGCTTTGCCCCATTATCAAGCGCTACCTTTTTAACAATATCAAAATTTGAATTAAAGCCACGCTGAGATACTTTACTTTTACTGTTGCCCATAATGCAATTGTATCCCCTTTCGAATGTAGGAGATAGTTTAGGATATATTTTGTCTGCAATAATAAAGATTACTCTAAGCAATTTAGACTGGTAAAGAAAATTCCATAGCGACATCCTGTATTTTGGTATAGAAGCAATATCATGCGTATCAGTCAATTTCGCACCTTTTCGCCAGATCACTATATCAGGTTCATAATTAATAAGGTATACCTGGAATACTCTCTTTGCCTGACGCGATGACGCTCCGGGGATACCAGCGTTTAAAACCTCTATTTTCTTACTTGGGTATTTTGATCGTAATAGCCCTTCAAGCAGCGCCGGATAGGTTGAATTGTAATCTACAAACATCCCAAATGTAGTTGAATCCCCAATACACATAATTCTAGTTTCATCCAATCCCTTATCCATCGGATTAAATTGTTCTTTCGGCCCACGAAAAAAACCGCCTTTCATCGTATAATAACATATAGGATCCATTACTACTTGATTATCGAATTTTTCCGAGATATCGTCAACGCCCTTAAGAGGACTCTGATATTTAGCCGCTATGTACCTATTAAAATAGCCCTTATAGCCAATATATACAATGGCCCTTACGCCAAGTTCTAACGCAAGAACAAAAAGTATAAAAAATAAGAGTATCTTTCCAATGCCTATTACTGTTTTACGCAATATAATCATAAAGAACCTCTAATAAAATTTTTAGTTATCGTTTTAGAGAGAAAGGTAATCCTCAAGAGAGATATCCTCGTTCACCACTCTTTGCTGCTTCAAATCCTTATCCAGGAATTCCATGCACCAGACTTCGAGGGTCAAAAGGCAAAATATGCGGTATCCGTGGTGCTTTAACTCTATAATCTCATGTGGTTTTGGTTTCTGCCTTAAAAACTCATTGAAAACATCATCCAATATATTATTATTAAACCAACCCCTTCTCTTTAGCCTCTTTAACAGATTGTCTAGTATGGCATGGCGAAGGTTTAAAAAGGAGTGAAAGGGAACATCCAAGCTCTGCTGAGCGGAATAAACATACCTTTTCGGTAAATAGCGTAAAAGTGCCATCTTATGAAATTTTCTCTTATGCGCGTCGTTTGTAAGTTTCTTGAGCGCATTACCGCCATTTAACCAATTCTCTGGAAGACAATTTATAAAATTAAGTACCTTAGAATTTAAATAAGGGGTAAAAAAATTAACACCCAAGGTATCCAGGGGCTTTTGTGTCGGGGGCATCATATACTGGTAAACTCCGTAAAACATTTTAGCCTCAACTAGCATGTCAAAAAAATTCTCCTTGTTAAATTTCATATCATGCATACTTCTGTTAACACCTGTATCGCTAAACGCTTTCCGGTTTAAGATGCGCCCTAAAAATTCATCGTTAAAATGCCTATAAGATGACAATCGATTGAAAAAGTTTTCATACATATCTCTTTTAGCAAATAATGAAAATACATGTTCGCTCTCCCAAAACCTCTCCCAGTCGTTGAATTTTAGGACCTGCTTGTTTATCTTATGAATCATATTTCTGGCAAAAAAGGGTAGGTGCTTAATATACTTATGCCACTGAGCAACAGGGTAATATTCACCCCACATACTATCGCCTCCATCACCTGTCAGTAGACTGTCGACATATTTCGAAGCCTCGAGACAACATACAAAAATCGGAAAAGCCCCTCCGGGAACCGGCTCCTCGATCATCCTTGTCATTTTTGGGATAAGATCAAGATGCTTATTCTCAACTAAAACCTTATGATGAATGCCTTTAAACATATCTGTTAGATATTTTGCTTTCGGAGATTCATCAAAGCCAAAATTCTTAAAAGAAGCAGTAAAGGTATGGATAGGCTTTTTAAAAAGCTTGGCCGCCTGAATAAAAACAAAACTTGTATCGTGGCCGCCGCTTAAAAAACATCCTAGTTCTTCAGGATTATTTTTATCTATAAAATTTTTAATGCTTGTACTAAAAAGCTCCTCATATTCATCTAGCTTCTTCTCTATGTCTATAAAAGGCTTCCTGTTAAAAACAAACTCCTTATCCCAATGATGCGCAAAATTTATCTCTTTTTCTCTGACGCTCAATCTATAGGTAGGTAAGAGCCTAAAAAAGTTCTTAAACTGCGTCTTCTCTGTACACGAAAAACCCGTATTTAAAAATGACGGTATTGATCTTTTATCGAAAACTGGCTTGAAAGGTGTAATCTTAAGAAGAAGCTTTAAGGAATTGGCAAATATAAATATGTTATCATCCAGATAATAATAAAGGCTCGTTGCCTGATATCGATTATTAAATATCAAGAATTCTTTTTTTTCCTCATCATGCAGTAAAATTATAAACACGCCATCAAGTAACTGCTGGAAAGAGGGGCCGTATTTACGGAAAAGCTCCGCGACTAATTCCGCGGGGTTATCATCGTAATCTGATAATTGATAATCATTATTTAATACCGATAATATCTTTCCTGCAATACAGATATTATAACCTCGTATCTTAGTAAATGGATAGTCAGAAACAACTGCACCGCTATCTAACAATAAGTTGTCTCGCAATTGAGGAATATTTTGTAGCTGCTTATTAGATTTCTTGTCAAGATTGCAATAACCCGCTATTTTTTGCGGATACTTCGTTGTTTTGTAATTCATATAATTGACCTTACTTGTTAGCTCACAACAGATGTCTTGCTATAACTTTATCCACTTGCTTTCATCCATTTAAAAAATTTAGGGGAAACTATAACATCATAATCCTCAAAAATAGTTTCGCTCTTATTGCTTATGATTCTAGTGCGATTTCTAATATCTATTAATAGCAAGTGCAAATTAGACAGTACTGACCCTATCAAACCAGCTATCACTAGCAGGCATGATGCTGACAAGAAAAGCAAAGGTAGGGAATCAAGATAAAATTTTTCTGAAGCAAAACACGACAGAAAAAGCGTTTTCCCTAATCCGGTCAACATCGAGACTATAAACATAAAAAACGCAAAATAGCTAAAAAAAGCTAGCGGATAATATTCGAGCAGGACCATTATTATAATCTTGGCCTGTTGAAAAACGTATTCAAAGTTAGACTTAAATAGCCTTGATTCCCTGGTCTTAGGATTTATCTCTATTGGCACCCAACCAACCCGCAGCCCTATCCTTCTAGCTTGACACAACATCTCAAGCGTGTAACTAAATATTGATTTAATAACGATTTTTCTCGCAGTCATCCGATTGAATGCACGAAATCCGCTGGTTGTGTCCGGAACATCGATCCCAGATAACCGGCACACAACTTTACTGCCTACTCTTTGAAGCACTTTCTTTAAAAATCCAAAATCTCTGTCATGGTTAAGATCTCTACAACCAACAACAATATCTGCCCGCTTCTCAAGAATCACCTGTACAAGATTAGTTATCTTATCCGCTTTATACTGATTGTCACCGTCTATATTGACTATGATATCAGCTCCAAGAGACAAACTAGCATCCACCCCTTTGCAAAAGGAGGTAGCTAGCCCTAAGTTGCAGTTATTCTTTATTATATAATCAACCCCGAGAGACTTGGCAACTTCTACTGTCTTATCGGTACTCCCGTCATCTATAACCAGGGTATATATCTCATCTATACCCTCTATTGTATGCGGGAGACTTGTTACAACAGATGGCAATGTCACCTCTTCGTTCAAGCAAGGAATCTGAATAAATAATTTCATCTTTGAGCCTTTATTTTTTAAGTTTATTTTTGTAAACTCTATTAATTCTATCACAAAAACCAATGAATATCAAAAATACTCTTTTAATATAATATCTCCGATATTTTCTGCTAAAAGCTTATAGCCTTTTTTCGTGCAATGCCCGAAATCACCTGCAAAGATATCTGTAAAATATTCATCATAACCTTCTTGCGCCACACTTTTCTTAAAAAGCTTCTCATTATCCACAAAGAGAATATTCCTTTTGTCTTGAAAGACTCTTTTAAGCGGTGCCATACTACGCATAGGATATTGTACGCATATAAGGGCCAGCCCTCTTTTTTCTATAATACCTTTGAGCCTTAGATAATTATAGCATGTTACTGAGCCATAATGCTCTATTTCTAAGCTTTTTGCTTTTGCTAGATACACTTGGGCGGAATTATTTTTACCTGTCTCTCTATTAGCTGCTGCCAATGCTGCGTTTAGCCTGATACTTTCCGGATTAATCTTAATAGCTTTTTTGAGTAACTCTTTAGCCTTGTTATTCTGCTCTGTTTTCTTATAGTATCCTACTAACTCTAAAGAACAGTGCTCATTCTTTGGATTTACCTCTACCGCTTTAATAAAACATTCTTCTGCTTTATCAAAACAACCTATAGCTATATAATATTGTCCTAATACAGAATATAAAAGTTCACCTTTAGGCTTTAACTCTATTGCCTTTTTTAAATTATATTCTGCCTCATTCAATAATCTTAATTCCTGATAACAAAGGCCTAAGCCAAGGTAAGCATCTGGCTCTTTTGGATTTATTCTTAAAACTTCTTTAAACATTTCTACAGCCCTATCATGCTGACCTATATCAAAGTAACAGCCTCCTAAGGCAAGATAAGGATGCTCATTTCTCGGATTTATCTTAATGGCTTTTTTGTACATATCCTCTGCTTTGCTGTATGCTCCTGTAATTCTGTAATAATCTCCTATCGCAATGTAGCCTCGCTCATTTTGTGAATCTGACTCTAAATTTCTTTTAAGCAATTTTTTACGTTCTTGGAGCGTTTCTTGGGTCTGTGCTTTATTCGATTGTCCGCAGAGATTTGGACTATCTATTTTTGGCACGATTCGGGTATAAAGCATTTTTACTATTTTATATATTCTTAATGATTGAATAAATGGGATTGTCGTCGTATCGGGTATGCCATACTCTGCGGCTACAGTATCCATATCATTTATTCCCATCATCGTAATCACCATTTGGGGGTTATACTTATCCAGATTGTCTTCCAGCATAGAAACTAGCGTGCCTGAACTAACCCCTGGGATACCTTTATCTATAACGCTAAACCGCAAACTCGCGCTTGCCTGATTTAAATAATCCTCCAGATAGTTAGGCCAGGTTCCAGCGGTAGTAGACTCTCCTAAACATAAAATACGATATGTGTCTTTTTGCTTCAAAGAAGAATGATTTCTATGTTCTTGCAAAGATAAAAACATAAATCCGCATATCCTTAATCCTATCTCCAGAAAAAAGAAGCATAAAAACAATCCGAATACAATTAAAGATATTTTTTGTTTTAACGATGTTGTATCCATACCGCTACCCCTTAATTTGTCGCAATAACACAAGAATGCCCCAAATCTTGAATGAATTGTTTTCCTGCTTATTTTTGTGTCGTAAAAGCATTTCTATGCAATATCTTTGACTTAAAAAAGAATCAAATAACCTATGATTAGAATTAAATATATCATAAGTATAATCAAACAGGTCTTTTTTAAGCCATGGTGAGAGAGGCATGTGCCAGCCCTGCTTCTTACGCTTCAAAATAGCGGGACTTATTCTGTTTTTCATTACTCTCTTAAGCAGGTGCTTACTTGTTAAAATACTAAAGCGGTATTTGAATGGTAGCTTTTGTATATACTCTACAAGCGGAAGATATAAAAACGGGACTCTCACTTCAAGGGAATTTCTCATGCTAAAAATATCTGTTTTTAAAAGATTGTTACACGAAAGCCAGGTACTTAAATCCGCATCTGCGCATAATTCAGCTGCGGTATAATTATTACTTAAACCATCAAAATATGCGCCCTTAATATCAACATTACGAATACAATCTAAATATGGAATTTTTATTAAATCCTTCTTCTCTTCTTCAGAGAATATAACCCGCCATAAAGCATGGGCACGTAAAGGATCTTTTAGCCTTAATCCCTGCAAAAAACGTATCGCCTTATAATCAAAGCTTAATTTTTCATCTGAGGAAGGGAAAGATGAAACCATCTTTTCTCCTAGGCTTAGGCAGCTTGACGGCAATTTTGCCAAAAAAGGGTATAAAAAATCCGCCTGATAAGTAGGATATCCTAAAAAAAGCTCATCGGCTCCCTCGCCTGAAAGGCAGACCTTCACAAACCCGCTAGCGAGTTTACTTAGCATAAAGGTTGAAACATTTGATTGATCTGCAATCAACGAATCTCCTATTTCGTTGAGGCTTTCCAAAAAATCTATTACATCTTTGGGGGAGCATATTATCTCTCTGTGATCTGTACCGTATTTTTTCACTACAATGCGTGCGTATTTAAGTTCATCGTACGACTTATTATTATACCCAACTGAAAATGTCTTAATATTTGTATACCCTTTTTCGTATAAAAGATGAACCAGAGAGCTGGAATCGAGCCCCCCACTTAAGAAGCATCCTACCTCAACATCCGATTGCATGTGCTTATCAATAGAGTCTTTGAGCAAGCGATCCAGGTCTTCTTCTATAGCATTAAACGATAGTAGACTTTTAGAAAATTTTTCTTTATTATTTAAGCTCCAAAACCTTTTTACGCGAGGTCTTAGGTTTTCGCCTGTTTCCAGAAAGTGTCCCGGCAATAACTTATATATATCTTTGTAAATAGTCCTGCTGCCGGGGATATAATTACTGGAAAGATATAGCCCTAAACTTTCACAATCTATATCAGTCTCTGCTATACCTGTTTTTATAAAACTCTTTATCTCCGATGAAAACACAATAGAATCATTGTGCCTATAAAAAAATAGGGGTTTTATCCCTATATGGTCGCGTGCCAATAATAACTTTTTCTTATCCAAATCATATAGAGCTATCGCAAACATACCGCTTAGGTATTTGAAGCAATCTACCCCCCTATCCTCGTACAGATGAAGAATAACCTCCCCGTCACCATCTGTTTTGAATATATGCCCCTTACTCTGGAGATCGGCGCGTAAATCCTTATAATTATAAATCATTCCGTTATAAATAGTAACTATACTATTATCTTCATTAAATAGTGGTTGTTGGCTCCCATCTACATCAACTATGCTTAACCTAAGAACCGCAAGTCCGCTATCATCTTTTTGAAAAATGCCATTTGAATCAGGGCCACGGTGCGATAAAAGCTTTTGCACTGATGTCAAGGAGTCTATTAATTTAGAACCTGCATTTTTTGAGTAAAAACCGTAAATTCCACACATGTAAACTATCCTGTTATTTTTTTAAGTGAAGCCATGCCATATTTTAAAAGCCGTAATACCTCATTAAAATTTTTACAATTTTTAAAAGTCCTTAGTATATACCCAGGCCTCAAATAGAATTCCTTTAAAGCTTTTTGCCTAAGTTTAACAAGCCTGTTTTTACTAATTGCTAAAGTCGGAGATTGAGAATTAATATATGAATTCTTGATTATATTGTCCAATGAAAACACATCTATTAGCCCAAGCTCCCTTGCTGTCTCGTAAAACTTTGTGCCTGGAAAGGCGTAAGGAAAAAAGAAATCGATGTAGTCCGGATCGATTTTTTTTGAAAAATCAATAGTCTCTCTTATAGTATTCTCTGTATCCCAGGGGAAGCCTATTATAAAGTAAGCGTATGTCTTTATCTTCTCCCTTCTACAAAGATTAAACGTGTTCTTGATTTGATTAAGATTGGTTTTCTTGCCTATTTTATCTAATATTTTTTGCGAACCGCTCTCAACACCTATTGCTAGTGCAAAACACCCGCTATTCTTCATAAGAAAGATCAATTCCTGATCTATGGTATCTGCCCTGCTATTTGCGAACCACTTTATATTCAGTTTGTTTTTAATAATTTCTTTGCACAATTCAAGTACCCATTCGCGCTTAAAAGAGAAAAGATCTGATTTAAAGTGAAAATTCGTTATCCCATATTTCTTTACGCAGATTCTAATTTCAAGCATGACATTTTCAACGGAGCGCGTTCTGTGCACACTACCATAAGCTACCGGTACCAGGCAAAAAATGCATTTATACGGACACCCTCTGCTTACTTCTATTAAACCAACGGCCTCTTCGGTATCCGGCCTTGTATAAAGATTGCTCTTTATCATGTTCCTATCCACAATAGGCAAAGAATCCAAATCCTTAAGAAAAGGCCTTTTTTGAGTCTCAATAATCTTTCCCTCGTACCTGTAAAAAACACCTTTTACGGTTTCTTTGTTTTTAGATTTAAGAAATTCTGATAAAGTAAAATCAGTCTCGCCATATAAGATAAAATCGAGCATGGGCTCCAAATTCATAACGCTCTCTGCAATTTGCTCAATTGCTCCGCAACGTAATACGCTAAGAGTATTCTGATTTATTTGTTTTGCAATCCTAACACAAGCTAAATCATCAATTAAAGTAGGTATCGTCGCATTCACTACAAGTATATCAGGGGCCAATTTGATTACATCCTGTTTAAAATCTATCATTGCCTTTTTTTCTGATGGATAATCATTAATCACAACCTTGCAGCCGTCATTCTTCAGGATAGTTGACATAATAAGCAGCTCATGAGGAGGCCTTGTTATGGATACTAAGAATTCCTCTACATTGCTTTGGCAGCGGTCATCTCTTATAAAAATCCCGGTGGGGGGGTTTACCATTAAAATCTTTTTCATAAATCTTTAGAACACAACCTTTCTTATCAACATACAGCCCCATTTGACATAATTAAACAATACCTTTGGATTTTTTGTGCGCTTAAGGCTTTTTATTATGTATTTCGGTCTTAAATAAAAAGAAGCGATTAATTTTTTGCGCAGAGACCCGACCTCTTTTTCATTAAGATGGAATGTGCGGAGTATCGGCTTTACGTGTGAATACGCCTCCAAATCATTTGATACAAAAAGGCTATTATTGCTGGCAATATCATATAGCTCAGTACCTTTTAGCGGATATGGGACATTAATTTCCACAAAATCGGGTTCAAGCTTCTGTATAAACCTACTAGTTTCACTGATCGTATCATGATCGTCCCAGGGAAATCCAATAATACAATGAAAAAAAGTGCGCATGCCCGAATCTTTTATAAGGTTGTTAACATTGGTTATATCATCTGTTGTTATGCCTTTTTTGATGGCCTTTAGAATTTTACTGCTGCCACTTTCAATGCCTAGGCCTAAGATATCACAACCTGCACTTTTCATAGCGGCAAACATCTCTTTGTCGCCCTTGTCTGCCCTGCTGTTTGTTCCCCATCTTATCTTTAAATTTTCTTTTTCTATGCATTTGCAAAAATCCATTACCCATTTTTTGTTAAATGTAAAAGTATCTGACCTAAAGAAAAAATTGTTTATACGATATTTATGAACGCACTCTATTATTTCAGAAATAATGCTAGCTACGCTTCTTACCAGCACTTTCTTGCCCAGATAAGTAGGCGCGGCGCAGAATATGCAATCGTAAGGGCACCCCTTTGAGGTATAAATATAGGCTATAGGCTCACATGTATCAGGACAAATATAATCGGTTTTATTAAGAAAATAACGTGGAGGAGAAATGTAACGATCCATATCAAAATCGTCATCCGGCATACTCTCGTTTGGTTTGCTTATTATGTTATCTGATAAGATATAAGCATGATTAACCTTTTGCACGTTGCCGGAAAGTATGCTGATAATACTATTCTCGAAATTTTTTGTCAGAAAATAGATTTTTTTATGAGGGCTAAAATTAGTATGCTCAATTCGCTTCTTAAGATAATCGTAATCCAGGAATGGCGCTTTTACGATAAATTCCAAGTTCTTATTGTTTTCATCTATTTTTTTGATAAAACTTAAATCGTTGCTAAAAGTACCTTGCGTAGTTTCCAGATAAAATAAATCAGGCATAAAAGAATTGGTATCTAATAATACGTCCTTAATGCTTAAATGGGAAGCACTGTAATCACGAAAAAAAACATCATGTCCTTGTTTCTGTAATAATCCTGCAAGATATAAAATCTGGACAGGCTCTCTTATGTTTTCTGCAAGCCTTGATTTTACGTCTATCTGGCACCTTTCGTCACGTATAAAAAACCCTGTGGGCGGATTACATAAAAATATCTTCATAATTTAGCGTATTATCCTTTGAAACAATGCAATTTTATTGTCAAATTCGTCCTTAAAAACAGCGATTTTGCGGTAAGCGCCTCTTTTTATATTAAATGCTAGGACGGTTTCCGAAAGATATTTTGTGTGATACATAGCATTAGCTTCTTCGTTATTAAGGCAACTTTCATCTAGAGCTAATACAAATTCAACTGAATCCAACAAGCATGCTTTATCAAGCGTATCTTGCGGCACTCCTCCCATAATAGGTCCTACCTCAGCAATTATTTTTATATGCTTAGCGCTTCTAGTTCGTTCAGTGCGCAAGCAAGATTCTATATACGTAAAATCCCCTAGAAACAATATGCTTGTTTCTTCTTGAGTTTTTTTCCTATTCAATAGATCTAAAATTTCATTCGGATCAACTTTTGATACATAGGACACAATCTTACCTTGCCCTACTATAGCCTGGGTAGTATTTTTAAATTCATTTTCTGAAAGCCTTAACACATCTCCAAAACCAAAATTAACAAGTAAAAATTGTGCGCAGGACAATAGGATTAAAGTAAAAAATATAAGATATTGTGAAAATTTATTAGGAGATAAAGAAATTAAATTAGCAATACTTAATGCTATAAGGGGTAGTATTGGTACAAAATATCGGCTTGAATCGAAGCCGCTTGCGTGAGGCGCTATAAGAAATATCACTATAGGAACAAATATTCCTATCATTATGATGAGTTTTTCAAATGTGGGCCTTAGAAGTAACAAAGGAATAGATATTATAAACAAGAGAAAGAATGGTGCATATATACTCGAGTTGCATAAAAAGTTATAAAAATAACTTGCGTTGTTGAACAATTGCAAAGATCCAGTTGCAACCTCTGTCATCCGCAAATTAATCACTTGACCTAACCATTTTGTATACCACCATCCGGTTATAGATAACACTATTAAGAAACACGATAATAACCTGATTGCTAGTTGCCTTCGATTATCGCTTTCAAAAAATGATTTAATAACATAAATTAACATAGGAACGAATATATATATAGGAAGCGTAAATTTTATAAGAAACCCACAAGCAATAGTAAGTGCCCATAGAAAACTATACTTTGTATTTTTAAAATAGTCTGTTTTGAATAGCAAATAATATGAAAGGGTCATAATACACATTAAAGGAAACTCGTGCCACATAATACGTGACATTCCAAATACAGCTGGAAAACTAAGACAAACAACTACTGCGGCAAACCCTAAGGATTTATCGCCGATTCTTTTACCGAGATTATATAGAGAATACATAAGAATAACTAAAAAGAGCAGGTTAGTATGCATAAGAATATCGATATTACCACCAAAAACCAGTATATTAAGCATTAATAAAAAACTTAAGTATGGTGGGTTGGCGTAATTATAAGCTTCGTAAAAATGTGGAAAATTCCCCGCAATAACAGTATGTGCGAATCTATATCCTTCTTCTACTGTCATTGCACTATCATAAAGTGGGTAAAAATTGTCCTTACTCAAAACGAATATATTGAAAATAAGATAAACAAGCAATAAAAAAGCTAATCCTATTGTCCATCTATTGATGATTTTCTTAATAGTTTTCATAATAATATTTTATTTGCAATTTTTAATAACAACATTATAATCGCATACTCTATAATAAGTTGGTTCTTGTTTAGAGCTACATAAAAACTGGTGCTTTTGCAACGCATTTTGCAAAGAAGCTTTGTAGGCCCTAATCAACCGGATTCTTTTGAAACAGCGCGATTTTTGCGTCTGCTTTACCTGTAAAATTAGCTATATTAGTATAATTATCTCTTTTTTGGTTAAACGATGCAATAATATATGGTATACAATACTCGCCATGTATATCATGTAAGTATTCCGCAGAATATTTGTCGTTTTCTACGACAAATATAAATTCAGCATTATCTAGTAATTTGGGGTCATCTAATACCGATTGTTGCGATCCTCCCTTAATCTGTTGGACTGGCGTAAAAAGCGATAACTGATATCCTTTTTTAAGTGCTTGTATTTGCATACTAGTATCGACATACGTAAAATCCCCCAGAAACAATATACTTATTTCTTTTTGAGTTTTTCTGGTATTCAATATATCCAAAATTTCATTTGGGTCAATCTTTGATATATAGGGCACGATCTTGCCTTGCGCTATAATAGCTTCGACTGTATCATTAAGGACATCCTCAGGAATAATTATAGGCTTTACAATACCCATGTTTAAAAATAAAAATTGCACGGCGCACAATATAATCAAAACAAGTAACACAAAACATCTTGAAAACTTACTAGTAAATAGAAAAATCAGATTAGCAATACTTAATGCTATAAGAGGTAGTATTGGTACAAAATATCGGCTTGAACCGAAACCGCTTGCATGAGGCGCTATAAGAAATATCGCTATAGGAACGAATGTTCCTATCATTATAATGGATTTTTCAAACATTGGCTTTCGTAACAGTAAAGGAAAAGATACTATAAACAAGAGAAAGAATGGCGGGTAAACACATCTACAACATAAGAATAGATAAGCATCTCTAATGCGGTCGAATAAATTGACAGGAACCCCTAATACCATATCCCACCTAGACTTAATAAGAACATTTGCATGCAAAAGAACCCACCATCCGGTTATAGATAGTACAATTAAGAAACACAATAATAACCTGGTTACTAGCTGCTTTCGATTGCCCTTTTCTAAAAATGATTTAATAATATAAATTAATACAGGAACGAATATATATATAGGAAGCGTAAATTTTATAAGAAACCCACAAGCAATAGTAAGTGCCCATAGAAAACTATACTTTGTATTTTTAAAATAGTCTGTTTTGAATAGCAAATAATAT
>Ga0222628_1000554_pt1 | contig 15058 bp, 34 predicted proteins | sample AntAcemetageno95_FD_179860 | JGI IMG/M metagenome (GOLD analysis project Ga0222628, IMG submission 179860) | Saline water microbial communities from Ace Lake, Antarctica - #95 | ecosystem: Environmental > Aquatic > Non-marine Saline and Alkaline > Saline | place: Antarctica: Ace Lake | collected...
TCCGATACACTCTATTGATTCTATTTCATCAAATTTTATCATAATTGTCGTTGAATTAATAGCTATCTTATCTGTTTCTTTTAACTCTCCTAGCGTCTTCCATCCATCTTTAGTATAAAATTTATGTTCTTTACTTACTATAATTTCTTTACCAGATTTTGTTTTAACTTTATATAATTTAGTAGTTCCTTTCTTAAATGGTATACCTGTTTCTTTAACTACAAATTTATATGTCCCGTTTTCTTTAATCATAGAACGTACACTTATTTTTAATTTTTTATCTGCTAATTCTTTTATCGTATATTCTTTACCCGTTACTTCATCTTTTAATATTGTATCTCCTGCGACACATCCTTCTCCCCATAGTAACAAATACTCTATATAATTTCTTAACCACTCTTTACCATCCCCGAATAAATTATCAAATACATCTAATTGAGGTTCCGATAATCCTGGTTGCAGCCAATTAGTAAAGAATTCTTTAGGGGATACCGGTTCTTCTTCCCATATACCAGCTGAATTCTTATTGATTTCAACATCAAGTCCTTTTAGAAGTTCAGTATAAATTAGGGTATTCATATATAATAAAGAAAAGAAATATGCCTGATATATTTATACTGAATGCTTAATTTGCTTCTTACCTTTATTAGCTTTACCTACCTCAATATTTCTTTCATATCCAGCATGACTCTTTAAATCTTCTAATCTTTCTTGCTGTTCTTTCTGGTATTTTTTATTATTAGTCCACTTCTCTCTGTCTTTATCCCATCTTTTCTTTAACCTAATCTTTGTTGGGTTTGTCCCATTGCTTTTAATTGTCATTTGTTCTCCTCATTTAATATTTTAATAGCACAATCTATACAACAAGCATGTTTTGTTATTTGTGTTCTATGTTCATCTTCAAAATACAACTCTTGCCAACTAGCCTCATCCCTACCAAAATATATTTTTCTAAAATCTTTTTCTCTTCCACAAGCATCACATACTATTTTATGTATCTCACTCATTTCTTCCCCCTTAATTTATATTTAATATAATCTATAAAATCATATATTGGAAAGATTATATATGAAGATACCCAAGATACCATTTTTATTCCTATACTAACTAGATCATTACATTCTGTATGCTTGAAACAAGTTAAACATCTACCACAAAGTAAACAAGTTCTATGCTTTGCTACATATTCATCTATTACACATTTGCTTTCTACTGTTGTGCATTTCTTATGTTCTATCCATTCTCCTCCACCTTCTTCGCAACACCTAACTAAACAACCACACTTTAACCGCTGGAAAGGTTGTTCAGTTTTTAATTTAGTTAATTTCATTCTACTTCTTCTTTCCCTCAATATACTTTATCACATCACCTACTGTTTTAAGCTGATCTGCTTCCTCATCTGATATTTCAAATCCAAATACCTCTTCTAATTCCATTATTACTTCAACTCCGTCTAATGAATCTGCTCCTAAGTCTCCTACTAATTCTGAACTATCTTTTATTTCATCCAATTTAACATTTAATTGTTCTGAAATTAAGTTTATTACCTCTTCTCTTATTGTCATATCATCTCCTTATAGCCACCTGACTATTGGTTCTTTTGTATTGTTTTTATACCAAACAAACCAAGCGAAAGCCATTGTACTGCTTGCCATCTTTTTACCAGTTAATTCGTCTATATCACTACCGTTTCGTAACGGTTGTTGCCTTGATTTAAACACATAGATATATTTCAATGGTGTTTTTTCCATTATACTTGCTCTTTTTTTACCTTCCAACGCTTGTAATTTCCCAAATAAAAATACTTTTTCAGTTGCAATATCAAGTGATTTGACCATAAATTCTGTGAATAAACTAAATGGTGGATTAGATATTATCTTCCATAGTTTATCTTTCATTCTTCTTTCTCCCACAAAATATCATGTTCATCCATTAAATTTATTAAATCTATTCTGGCATCATCTTCGTTCTCAGCTTCAATATCAACTTGTGCAAAAAATGTAAATTTCATTTCTTCACCCTCCTTGTTGGGAAATTAGTATCTAATATCTCTTTGAATATTGGGTTTAAATGTTCGTTCATATCATCTCCTTATATGGATTCATAATCCCTTCTCCATATCATCATCTTTCTTCTGGTGATACTTCTCACAACCCCTATCATCTGCGTCAGGTGGTGTTTCATCAAACTCTCCTGATTCTATGCTGATTGCTAAAGAGTCTATATCACCTAAAATCTCATCTATCTTATCCACTATCTCATTTTCATCTACCTTGTGGTTCTCTGGTTCATCCACATACTGCATTACTATTGCGAGTATTTCTTTCTGGTCTTTGTTCATCTAATCCTCCCCATAATAGAATTTAGGTTCTTCTTTTTCTTTTAGTTCAATATCGCTTTTAACCTCGTTGCCCCAGACATCCCAACCTTCTGTTTTTTGTCTGGCGAATAGTTCTATACGAGGTATGTCGCCCATAAGCTTAACAATTCGTTCCCTTGCAGAATTTGGCTTCTCTGAGTGTCGCATAACTCTATCATCTAAAACCTGATGAACACCTGCGTCGATTCTTTTTGGCTTCCCCTTTGTGGCTATTAAACATAATTCAGAATTTGCTCTAGTCCAATATCCCATTCCCCAAAACCAACTGTCTGCTTTTTTATTACGCTTAACCCAAATAAATCCTATTGTCTTATATTCAAAACCCCATGCCTTAATAAGTTCAATTCCTTCTAATAGGCAAGGTGCTGTTACCCACAAAAACAACACACAGTCATCTGCACAAATATTTTGAATAGGCAAATTTTGTATGTCTTTCTTATTCATTGTCGGATAGTGATGCTCAGCACTTCTTCCCATTCCTTTATTTGACCAAACTTTATAACTCCAAGGTGGGTCTGCATATATTATCTGATATTTCTTCATATCATCTCCCATCCATAATATAAGCGGTTGTCACTAATCCTTCTTGAGTCACTACTACTCTTACATCTCCTTTTTCAAATACCCATCTGTTCCGAGACCTATATACTTTCTCTGGATAGAATAAGGTAGTTCTGATATTCTCTATGGTTACTACATGCCTACCTGCAATATGCTCTGCAAATCTATCGTGTGTTAAGGTTACTGCTCCTAATGGTGTTGGTGTCATAAAGACCATATCCATATTGGGTGTTTTAATACGGCGGAGAGAGGCAGGATTTGAAGCATCTAGCACACTACCTGCCAACATCGAGGTAAATCCACTTACTGAGTTGCTCACCTTTCTACAATAAGCTTTGCTAGTCTGTTCTTGTGTTGGTAAGCCACTCTCTCCGCTTAATAACAATAACCCAATAATAAATAATTTAAATGGTTTTATCATAAGTAAAATATCTAATATCTGATTCCTCTAATAATACTTTACTATACTTATCATAATCTTTTCCTTTTAAAAATACTAATCTAGATACTCCTGCATTTATTATCTCTATCATACAATCTTTACAAGGCATAGGACAATAACAATATAGTGTAGTCTTTAAAGTACTTATTCCATTTCTTCCTGCTTGTATTAATGCATTTCTCTCTGCATGTCCTGCTTGACATAAATGTAACCCTTCTCCTGATTTATAACCTAATTCTCTTCTTGGACATTTAGAAGCATTACCTAATAATTCATCTGGCTCATTCCCTTCTAATGCTAAATAGAATTTTAAATCTCTTTCATTGCAATGTTTTGCTCCTTTTGCTGGTCCATTATATCCAGTTGATATAATTGCTTTATCTTTTACTAATACTGCTCCTATTTGTCTGCTCATACATTTGCTATTCTTAGATACTTCCTTAGCTATATCTAAAAAATATAAATCCCATTTTTTAGCACTCATCTTAATTTTTTATCTCCTTTTTCTTTTGTTCTGTAGTTTTCTTCATAAGTATTTATTCTCTTTTAACCAGATTAACATTTCTGCTCTTGCGTTGGCTTCGTTGTCTGATTGAACTGTTTTTGCTTTCCCATCAGAAAAATAAGTTATAGCAAATTCATCTGCGAATTTATCTATTTTTAATATATACATTCTATTTTCTGTCTTAAAAGTGCTTGGCAACATCTCTCCTAACTCTGCTACTGTGTAGGCTGAGTATTTTTGGTGATAATCTCCTTCTATAGCTTTTGATAGAATGCTGATTTTTTCACAACTTCCACCCTCGTCATACACTTCATACCACCATAGGCTTTTTTGCTCAAACCCTAAATCTTTAAGTCTCTTACTTAATTCAAGTGATACTACTTGGTTTTCTAATTTCATAATTATATTATATATTATCTGAACATAAATAAACTGATTATTATTAAGAATCCTCTACCACTTTCTTCCCACTCTACTTTATCTATTACTTCTGACCAAACCATCGTACACATTCCTAATAGTAAAGCTCTTATTATAATACTAGCTATTGATACTCCTGCAAAGCACATTGGTAAGTAAGCTAATCCACAAACTAATCCATGAACAAACCAATTATAATAATGACAGTTCTCATCTGTATCTCCAAACCATTTATTAATCTTCTTCCAATATGTTGTTAATGCTGGAAATAGCAATAATGAAGATATAAATAATGGCCAACTATAACTAAATCCTAATAACTTCATAGCAAACAAGCCACATACGGGTACTCCTAAGTCTCTTACTTTTGTATTCCAAGGTTTACCTATTCCACCCAACCTGTATAAAATCCCCCCAATAATAGATAATAATATTAATAATAAATAATTCATTTTTTATTTTTATGTTCTATTATATGACATTTTTCACATAAAGTAATACCATTTTCAATGTCCCAAAATGATTTGTAAGTCATTGCTAATTTCAATAAAGTTTCTTTATCTTCTGTTAAAGAAAACAAATTATATTTTTGTAAAAATTCTTTTAATATTTTATTAAAGGGTATTATATGATGAGCATTCAATTCTCCTCCATGCTTTTTACAATTTTGACAAGTATAATTATCTCTTTCAAATACTTGTTTTCTCCAATTTTTCATATTTGTATTTTCTCTAATTAATTTATGCATTGGAGTTAAACCCCCTAATCTTTGAGTATAAATTTTGCTTAAATTATTTCTGTGCTCTTTAGACCACTTTTTTTTATAATTCCAACTATGTTTATTCTTATTTTTCCTGCCCACTTCACGACAAGCACATTTTCTACATACCCCACTAGTAATTCCTGAATTAAATGCGTCTCTTCTAACCCATCTTTTATTTTTACATAATGGACATACTATTAAAAGAAAATGCCCATTATATTTTTTTCCTATTAATCTCCCAGGTTTATCATCTAAAACAATGATAATATATTTACTCATTTCAATATCCTTTTCTTTATTAAATGCGGTAGAGTTGACATGGAAATCTGCTACCAAAGAATTGATAACCTCTACCGCATATGATTTTTGTGTTGAATAGTAACAGTTCCATGTTAATAATAAAGAAAATAGAACTAAGATTAATTTTAGTTTATTCATTTTTAATTTTATATAATTAATTTTTACCCACCATGCTCCTCCTGTACCTCCTAAATGATAAAACCAACCTGCTAGTAATGATAATCCTATTACTACTAAGATACTAAATAATTCCATTCCATCCCCCTTTAAATAAGATTACTCTAGTTACTTTTACTATATTCAGTAATAATAAAACAGTTATTTGTAGATTAGTCATTCTGTAATCTAAACAAAGCTTACCATGTGATACATACATCTGTTCTCTATGCCCATAACACCATCTTATCTTCATATTATTTTATCTACTACACCTTTTGCTAAAGCCTCTTCTGCATCTAACCATAATTCTCCATTTGCTATCTTCTTATAATCTGGTGGATTTAAATTAGTTCTTTCTTTTAATAATATGGTCATCTTACCTTCTAGCATCTCCATAAATTTTACTCTATCTTTTACAAACTGATAATAATCATATGTTCCGCCAGCCATTGGGTGTTGCATCCATATTCCATGCTTTGTTATATATCTTTTATCTCCAGATATTGATATCATTGCTCCCATTGATGCAGCAAATCCTGTTATGATTGTTGTTACTTTACTTTTGATTCCTTGTATAGTATCTATTATAGCTAATCCATCTGTACAATAACCTCCGCACGAATTAACATACAAAGTTATATCTGCTTTCTTTTGTGTATCTAATACTATTAATTGTTTTGCTACCTTCTTTGCACTCTTTTCATCTATGTCATCATATAGAAATATAGTTCTTTTCTTTAATAGAATGTTGTCTATATTTATTTCAGCCTTGCTTTGCTTTTTTCTTTTTTTTGTGCCCACGCTTAGCTCCTCCAAATTTCTTTGAATAGTCAATAATAAGCTTACCTTCCAAATGGTCTATCTCATGTTGCAATACTCTTGCTACGAATCCTCTTGCTGATATTTCCACAAATTTGTTTTGTTCATTCTTTCCTCTTACTGTTATTTCTTGAGCTCTATGAACTAATACTTTTACTTTAGGTATGCTTAAACAAGCTTCATCATCAATTTGTTGCCCTTGAAATGATGTTATTTCTGGATTTGCTAACATACATTTCCAGGTTGGTGTTGCTACTATTATCAGTCTTTTATTTATCCCCACTTGTGGTGCAGCCAAACCCGCTCCTCCATATCTTAACATTAATTTAAACATCTGTGCTAAGTCAACCATTATCTCAGGAGTAAATTCATCTATTGGTTCTGCTACTTCTCTTAGTTTTGAATTTGGGTGGTATAATAGTTTCATTATATTAACTCCATATGTTTTGCTAAGTTATATTTTGCTGTTAATGGCCAGTCTCTTATTTTGATGTTAAAAAATCTAATTTTAATTAAATAGTCTACTAGCTGCTTTGCAAATAAATCTGATAATTGTTCTGCCTTCGTTTTATTTTCTTCCATATTCATCCTCTAATCTTATTATGTCTGCATCATATCCATTGCTAAGTTCTATAAATTCTGAATCAAAACGAGCTATTATTCTATGCACATCTTTTTGGGTTATGAATATTCTAAATCCTGGATGATAAAGCTCAGTTATTCCATTCATTTCAAATCTACCATATCCTTTTAAACACACCATCATTTCAGTTTTATAATCGTGATACTGTTTGCTTAAACTATAATTTGCTTTTACTCTTAGTATCTTTACTTTTGTTGGTGGCTCATATGCTTCAGTCATCTCTTTATAATATTCAAATATTACTTCTTCTTCTCCCCAAGGTTTCTTTGTTATGTTCTTTCTTTTAAATATGTTCATGTATATATTATATATTATTTTTTTGTTTTTATCTTTAAATCTTCTACAATAGCATCTACTATAGCTTCTCTATCTTCCATGCTAGGTACTTGCCAAGCATTAACACTAATACCTTGTACTTTGATTATAGGTGGGTTAGATATTATCTTCCAAAGTTTATCTTTCATTATTCAGTTAAATCCTTTACTTTTAAGGTTTCATCTTCTAATTTCTTGTCTATTCTTTCATCTCCAAACATATCTCTTAAAGCTCTCAATAACGTTGCTCTACAAATACACTTGTTTATACTATCATCTTCCCATTCAACTACTATTCTTTTCTTCACTCTCTGCCTCCAATATCGACCTTCATTCTATCACCTTTAAAACCTTACCTTGTTCTATTGCTTTGGAGTTGGATATTGCTGTTGCTAATCCATCAGGATTTTCTTGACCACCTAATTCTTTTCCATCAAATCTTATCCAATATTCATCTAATTTGTGGTAGCCATCACCATCTTTAGTTATTTCTATTAGTGAAAGTATTTTATTTACAGCTTCAATATTAACCTCTACTTCTCTACTGAGGAGGTCATTGTAATCCATTGCTTTCCAATCTCTTGGGTCTATTACTTTCTTCTTCTCTAACCCACCTATTACATTATGTAGGAGTAATGGTTTACAACTAGGACACACTTGCTCATACCCCTTTCTATCTTCTGGCATATCATTACCACATTTTCTACATTTATTACTCATATCATCTATCCTTATTTTACGAGCACCGCTGGAATCGAACCAACCCGATAAGATTTGGAATCTCGTCCGCCTGCCTTGGAACATTGGCACTCTATATTAGGTTACTTATCGCTGTCATATTTGCTAGAAATACTATTGGTATATTAACACCTATTGCATAACTTTTCTCTACCTCAGCTAATAACAATCCTATTTTTCCAATCTTCTCAACTCCATATTTAGAGGATAAAACAGAATAATTATTAAATAAGTGTTGAAATAACCAATTATTAAATCTTAACAAGTCCAACTCTCCTGAATAAACTAAGTCATATAAGCTGGGGATATCTTTCTTCTGTAATATCTCCCATACTCTTAAGAACTCACTCTCTTCAGAGCATAACTCCTTGTCTTCTATTTTTGCTTTCTGTATAGCCATTACTACACTTCTAATATCTGGATAGTAATAATCTACTATCTTACTTAATACATCATCATTGTGCTCAACTTCTTCTAGGTGGCAGATATCATTTACTCGTTTAAATATTTGTTCTCTATTTGGCTTATCAAAATTGATAACCATACACCTACTCCTAATCGGCTCAATTATCTTTCCCAAATCATTACAGCTAAATATGAAAAAACAATTATCAGAATAAGTTTCCATTAAATTCCTTAAACAATCCTGAGCAGGTTTAGTCATTGCCTCACTCTCATCAAGGAATATACATTTCTTGCTATCATCTGTTAGTGATAAAGTTCTACTGAATATGCTAATCTTTTCTCTGATTGTGTCTATCCCTCTTTCATCACTTGAGTTAAGCATTAGGTAATCACAATCAAGAAGTCTTATCATTAACTTAGCACAAGAAGTCTTTCCAGTTCCTGGCTTGTTACTATGAAATATAAGATGCGGTATTTCTTTTGGACTCTTTATTATATTCTCTATTAGATTTTTCTGTTCTAATATTATATCATCAAAAGAATCTGGTCTATACTTTTCTACAAATATTCTATTCTTTTCCATTATTCTCCTTAGTAAATGCAGGGATGGGAGTCGAACCCACTATAAGTTGGTTATGAACCAACCGTGATTAAATATCCGTTTCACTCCCCTGCAATAATTTATACACAACCACCACAGCAACCATATTCTACATTCTGATTTACTAAATCAGTTGCTAATATTTCTAATTCTTCTGGAAAATTTGTTGGAAATAAACCTATTGTCCATTCCCCCCTTGTCACAATTTCGTCCCAATCATCTGTAAAAGAAACACTACCACCAGATTGTAAACAAGAATCTGGAAATGTTATTATTTTATCATCTAATTTAAACTTTAATTTTCCACTACAAAGATTAGGATATTCTCCATCATAACTATAAAATTCAAGTTTCATATTTATTCTCCTATTGGTGCTATGAAGTAAACTATGTTTACATTGCCTTTTTTATTGTTTATCTGTATCGGAGATGGTGAATCATTTAAAGATATCTTAGCATCTTTAGTTATAGTTCCCAACACACTCATTAGAAACTCACTAACAACTCTAGTTTTTGCTTTATTAACCTCAGTATCTAATTCAATATTTAATTCAAAGGTATTGCTATTATTATCTCCAATAATATTCATAGTATTTTTATTTACTACAATATCTAATACTCTTGGTTTAACTAAATTATAATACCTATTTAGTTCTTGGATATCTTTTTCTCTTAGGTTAAATTCATTACCAGAACTACTCTCTAATAATCCCTCTGTTTTTCCTTCTGGTACTGAGTTTTTTATATAGTCCATTTTTCTAAGAATTAAATTTATCTTGGATTTTTTATTCTTTAACGATAATTTATTTTCTGATATACTTAAAACAATTTCTTTTTCAGTAATAAGTTGCAAAGAATTTTTAAGCAAACTAAAACTATCTACTCCTATATCTCCCAATTCCACAAACTCACCTGTTATATTACCTAATACTATTATGGTTTTATTAGGTGATACTATCGCTGTACTAATTTTATCTGGTTTTATATTCAATCCACCCGACTCTATAGCATTACTTCCACCTAAGCTAATTCCACTCAGAAATTCACTCAATTCTTCCCTATTTACTGCTAACTCTGTTTTCATAGTCATACTCTCCTTTTCAAATCGTTGCAGGCTTTAGCAGTTGACCGTGCTGAGCCTTTTATTTTAAACACACATATTACCCTATATCACCTAATTTATGCTCGCATAACGAGAATTTACCCCTCATTTACAACCACTTTAAAACCCTTCTCGTTACACGATTCTTCCATATACTATTATATACACAATTTTCAGTATTTGTCAAGTATCTTTCGCAGTTTCTTTAATGCAGTTTTATATTTAAGATGAACCCCCTGTTTAGTCATTTTCATTTCTGTAGCAATTTCTTTAAATGTTTTAGAATTTTTAAAATAACTGTATATTATTTTGTATTCTTTTTCTGTTAATGTTTCTGCTATCATTTCCCAATCTAACATAGCCTCATCTTGCTTATTTTTTTCTTCTAAACCAAGGTCAATTAAATCTGCTAACTCATCAAAGGAAGTAAACTCAAAGAAAGTTTTATCTTCGGAAGTATAATTGTTTTCCAAGGTTATATTTTCTTTTTGTATCTCTCTTATTCCAAGAGATTTTAATTGGTTAAGTCTCCATATTACAGATTTATTTACTAATGGAATACTCAACCCCTCAACCCCGAATTTCTTAGCAGTTGTAAATATTGCTAACTTTGTCTCTTGACATAAGTCCTTACTATCTAATGAGATAGCATTAAAGTAATTCGGATATGAGTAATAATATTTATTAGCAATCTTATCTCCATAATTATAAAACTTCTGTGGTATTTCCATTTCTTTCATCGTTGCAATTCTCCTTTTGTTGTTTATCTAATCTAACAGCATCTCTAACAGTAAACACTCCCCACTTTACTATTAATTCCAGTTCACTATCCTCTCGTTCATCAAGGTAAGCCATATAATCTCCAGTTAATGAGACTATTATTGATTCCCTATCCACAAACTTTTCTTCCAATTTATCTTCTTTCATATTAACTCCTCTTCTCCATAAAACTTTAATAAGTCTGGATATATTTCCTTCTCCCACTCCTCGTAGGATAAGGGTATTTCTGCACTATCCTCGCAATTATAAACATACCAATTATAATGTTCTAATTTTTCCATATTAACTCTCTAAGTATAATAATGCAAGTTCATATTTATCCCTTCTTCGTCCATTTTCTAAATCACTCAGATTGTCTTTTAAATCTGCTATTTTTACTTTAGTAGCATCTCCTATTTTTTTAATGTTATATATATAGGTATAGTAAGGTTCATTTTTTAAGTGGGTTAAATACATTAGTGGTCTTATAATTTCAATTGGAAAAAATTTAGTAAGTTCTCGTTGAGTTACCTCTGTATCTTCCCAAACATCATGCAATATACCTATTGTTTTTAGTCTATAATCTACAAATTGATTAGCAACTCTTATAGGGTGAGTAATATATTCATCACCATTCCATCTTTTTTGTCCTTCATGTGCATCCATTGCTATAAATAATGCTCTTTTATACATATGTATATCTTCCATTTCATATCCCCTTATTCTTTTGAAGTCTTCCACCTTCAGCTAATACTTTTGATTCTCCAGATGTTAGATTTATTTGTACTATTTTACCACAATTAACACATACATTTGTTTGCACATCTTGATAATATTCCTCATTATCTATTGTAACAACCACATTCCTATTATCTTGTTCTCTCCATATATGACAACATTTTCTTTTATTATTATTATTGCAAATAATTACAGTTAAACAAATAATAATAAGACCAATTATATACATCATATCAACACCTCCAATTCCTTGAGTAATAGTTTTCCCATATCAGTTATCTTTCTCCCTCTTGAAGTTCTTGAAATCATACCATTTTTTAATATAAAGGGTTCAATTTCATACTGATAGGTTTCTTTTGGCATATCTAAACATATAGATATTTCTTGTAAACCAATACACCTTTCCTCTCTATTCAATAATTCTAATAGTTTATAATCTTTTGTGGTATATCCATTTTTTAATATATTAAATATATAAAATACTTCCCTAATATCTCCTCCAAAATATACAGTTGATTCTAATAATCTTATTAAGTGTCTAGGAGTTGCTCTGCAATTTAGAGCTATTATTTTGTATATACTTTCATCTAATTGGTCTTCAGGAAACAGTTTTTCTCTATATTGTTTTGCTATAGTTATAAGGTCTGGAATATTATAATCTTCTAATTCAATTATTATTTTAAACCTATCATAGAATGGTTTTCTAGTTCTTAATATCTCCCCAATCTCAGTAGTAGCACCTATCAATGTAAATCTTGGAATATCAGTATTACCATGTTTGAAGTCTTCCATAACAGCGTGTAATTGTTCTACTGATTCTCTACTAAATCCATGAACTTCATCAAAGAAAACTACACCTCCATTAGTTCTGTTCAAATCTCTAAGAAAATTTCCAATTTGTATATTCTTTTGAGCCATATTCTCATAGAATGCTACATCTAATTGATTGGATATTATCCTAGCTAAAGTAGTCTTACCTGTTCCTGGTTTTCCATAAATTAAAATATGGGGAAAAACCATTTCTCTTTTTTGCATCTCACTTATATATCTTTCTAATATCTTTTTTGCTCTAACTTGACCTATGTATTGGTCAAAGGAAGATGGTCTAAAAGATGATAGACTTTTTTCTTCTATTATTTCCATTATCTATTCCTCTAGTTATCAAAAAGTATCATTATCGTTAGTCCAATAGCCCCAGTTATTCCACCAATAATCCAAAATATAGAGGGTGATGTAACTATATTGTTAATATCTAAATAAGCACAAATTGTTGCACTTCCAAAAATTACTATAGCACTTAAAATAAATCCCTTCATAATTCCCACCAATGTTTCATTTCATCTCCATTTTATTTTTTAAATATTAACACTACAAGCGATACTACCCAAAGAAAAAACAATAACTCTACCATCTTCGTATTCTCTCTATTATATTTGTTATTTTCTCTATAATCCAATATATAGATATTATAAACCCACCAATTAATACTCCCATAACAGCTAAAAAATATGAGAATAATGTTAGTAATAACAACCATAGGAATATTGCTATTCTAGGTAAGTTATATATAACCCATACTCCGAACAAGAATATCCATATTTTTCCCATTTCAAATCTCCTATGTTTAGTTTATTTCATTACCTCTTCCAATGTAATATCATCCAAATATAAATCTCTTTCTATTTTTAATCCAAATGGTCCTTTAACACTTTTTAGTTCTGATAAGGTAAAATATCCAAGTTCATCAAAATCACCCTTAACATACCCAAAGAAAGTATCTTCTCCATCATATTCTGTAGCAAACCAAGTCCATTGATTCCAAGGACAGAAGAATTTTGCTATTATTTTAATATCTTTTGGTTCTTTCTTCTCGTTCTCATATAACTTTGGAAACTTTTTTTCTAATACTTTTGTTAGCAATTTCATATCAAATCTCCTTTAAACATAGTTAATTTTTTTTCCTTTCCAATTTCCTTGATAGTTATAAAAAATATCACACTCTGGATTATCTACTTCGCATATATGTAACTCTACTATCTTCTTCTTTTTTAAGCATTTTTTACAAGGTACATAATCATACCCAGCTCTATATGATATAGAACTGTGCTTATAATATGCAGAATCCTTTTTACTTTTTATAAAAAAATCTATACAACATCTTGGGATATTAGAATGTAAACCATATTTTAAATGATAATCGTCCATATCCTTTATTTCCATTACCTATCCTTTTATAACTGCCAAAGGTTTTAGTTCTGTTACTATTTCCACTAAGTCTTTTTGATTTTCCATTACAACATCAATATCTTTATATGCACCTGGAGCTTCATCTAAATCTTCACTACTCCTAACCCCATGAATAACTCCCTGTTCGTTCAACTTCTTAATTTCCTCTTCCAAGTTTAAATTATTCTTTGCAAACCTTCTTCCCATTAATCTACCAGCTCCATGAGAACAACTCATAAAACTTTCTGGATTACCTAACCCCTTGACAATATAGGACTTAGTGCCTTGTGAACCAGGAATAATACCTATCGTTCCTTCTCTTGCTAGAGTAGCACCCTTCCTATGTATGATAACATTTCTACCAAAATGATTTTCAAAGGTAGCATAGTTGTGAGCAATATTTATCATATCAGTAGAATAAGCAATAGTTTTAGTTCCAGTATCAACACTTTCCCAAACACAATCTATCACCCTATCCATCATTAATCTTCTATTAGCATAAGCGAACTCTACACAATATTCCATTTCTCTTTTATAACATTTTCCTTCCTCAGTTTCAATTGGAAGAAAAGCTAACTCTAATTCTTTTGGAACTTTACTATACCATCTCGTGTTCATATTTATTGCAACTCTATTATGATAATCAGCCACTCGTTTACCTAAATTTCTACTTCCAGAATGTATCATTATCCATATATTATCTTCGGTATCTACTTGGATTTCTATGAAGTGATTACCTCCACCGAGAGTTCCTAGTTGTTTTAAAGCATTATAATATTCTCTATGAATAATTGGATAATCGTTTTGTGTATTATACCCACTCATAACATCTTTTTTAGGCATTAAAATTTCTTCTTGCCTTTCTTTATGTCTTCCATTTTTGTTACCAACAGGAATATTTTCTCTTATCTTTCCCATTATTTTCTTTAATATATCTTCTTCCAATTCATTTCGTTTGATATTAGTATTTACTGCACACATACCACAACCTATATCTACACCTACTGCATTGGGGATAATAACATTTTCAGTAGCCATAACTCCACCTATTGGCATACCATATCCGAAATGACAATCAGGCATGATAGCTATGTGTTTAAATGCAAAAGGTAAGTTAGCTAGGTTTACTATCTGCTTCATAGCACCTTCCTCAACATCATCTAACCACATTTTTACAGGTAGT
>Ga0222628_1000557_pt1 | contig 14925 bp, 22 predicted proteins | sample AntAcemetageno95_FD_179860 | JGI IMG/M metagenome (GOLD analysis project Ga0222628, IMG submission 179860) | Saline water microbial communities from Ace Lake, Antarctica - #95 | ecosystem: Environmental > Aquatic > Non-marine Saline and Alkaline > Saline | place: Antarctica: Ace Lake | collected...
TTAAGGGTTAAAACAATGACACCTGTTCTTCTTTTATCTGATATCCCATGGCACAATCAAAAATATGTTTTCCGAGTTCTGGGAGGACACAATTTCGCAACACTGTTCTTTTTTTGTTTTGTCCACGAAGCTTATGGCCTTCCAAACATATCCCTAATATTTCTTGGTACATTTTTGGCTCATTCGCAACGGAGTCCATAAGCCCCCTTGTGGAATCTTTTATGTCCGAATATCTAATATTGAAATTGCACCAGAATAAATGCCTACATAATTTAATGGCCGGGTCAATCAATGGCGTATAATACGGGTCCACATTTTCAACAACCCACACCCCTTCAAAATAATATTTTAAAAATATAATCTCTTGGTATAATTTCATATCCGGATAACGAATTATGCCATTACCCTTCTGAGTAGAGTTTGCTAACTGGCTATGAGTAGGACAAGGAGGGCTGGCCCAGATAAAATCAAACTCTCTATAATGGTCAATTAAATATTGATGGGCATCACCGACAATAACCTTATCTTGAGGGAAAAAACTTTGATATACCTCTGCTATCTCTGGATCAAGCTCAACAGCAGTCACCTCCACATTTTCCCAAAGCTTACGGTTGCCTCCTATCCCTGCATAAAGATTCAAGACTTTCATACCCGATACCCCAACCTTTCAGAATCGACACCCCTAAAAATAGCTGAAAACTCTGTGCACCCGGCACAATTCAAACAGCCAAGCTCACGGCATGATAATAGATGCCGGCAGTAAGACCCGCGTTTGTCAACCTCCCACGCCTTATACTTAGAGTTCCTCCTAACAACAGCCGACACAGGAGCGATTGCTCCACCAACCCTGCGGCTCATCTTTTGGACATCCTTGTATTTCTCGGCGCATTCTTCACACCGGACGGCACCCTTGCCAAACTTCCCGATCTGAAACACCGCCCCACAGTCAAGGCATTCTTTCTTCCTGCTTACAACTCGTGACCCCTCGTGTTTTCTACAAGAAATCCCCTCCTTAATCCTTACCAGCTCATGCTCCCGTAGCTCACAACCGCATGACATACAATAAATTATCAAGTTGTCTTTTTCTGGGGAGACTCTTCTCTTCGCAAGCTTTCCCCGGGTCAAAATCTTTTTTGCTCTCTTTACTTCCTTCTCTGATTCAATTTCCTTTCGGCAGGTAGGGCAGACAAAGCACCGAACATTCTTTACAGGGGCCTCAAAGAAATTACCACAATGCCTGCACTCTTTTCTTGTTGCGACAACCATCCCTTTGTGGTGTACGCAGATCCTATGCCCAGGGATATCATACGTAGGGTTAACCCGTCTTGTTTCTGATATGTCAAGAATACAGATCCCATCTGGGCATTTTGAAATGTATTTTACTTTTTTGCTGTATGATTCCATTTAATACCTCCTAATAATGTAATTCAGTGGTGTTCCATAGGGAGACCACAATTTATACAAAAAACAGTGGTTTGTTCCTCGCATTCAGCGTCTTCACAGTCGCAAACATCCACTGTAATTACCTGATTGGACGGCTTCATGAGGATGGCAAGAGCAAGGTTTATGCCATGATAAATTAAAGCAGCCTCTGCCTCTTCACGAAGAACACCGGCTTTCCTGGCCTTCATTTCCTTGCCTTTCCAATCAACCAATAACTTTTCTACCTCTTTAATCTTACCTTTCATCTGTCCGCTCCAATAATTTAGTTAACCGGCTTGTCTGGTTCAATGCTTTATTATTTTTTGGTATACACAACGCACGTTAAAATAATAAGTTGTAAATAAATTGCCCATAAAAGGACTGTTTGCATATATCCTCCATAATAAGGTGTTATCCATATCCGTATATCATCACAGATCCGGTGTTATCCGACTATCTATATTTCAAAAGATCATTGCCCTGGTTTTCTGTCATTTTCTGTCTCAATCTCCACCCTGACAGATTCCCACCATTCCGGATCACCATCTTTAATATCCCCAAAACCAAAACCCATATCAGAATTATACGAATCCATATCGTTGATAATTTCCTGACAAGCGTCACACCAATAAGCTCTGCTAAAATCTCCATTGTCTACCGATTCAACTCTATACAGCCTTGATCCTGGCTGAAATTCTCGGCAGCACCCCCAACATTTTTGGGGCCTTCTGATTTTAACTGTTTTTTGTGAAAGGACTGTGAGCATTATTCCCCCTCTCCGGCCTGTATCTTTTTCTTACAAATAGAGCAGACAAAAGACTCCGTTTTAACATCATGGAAACCCCCGGTTGTTGCGCTTGCCCTTTTGCAAAGGCTAAATGTCCCTGGAGTTTTCTCAGGAAAAAAATGCTCGGTATTGGTTCCGGGGTGACTTTGCCAGTTTTGTTTTTGCTTTGCTGTTTTCATATCCTATTCCCCCGCCGCATCGGTCCCGGCTGTTTTATTATATGCTTTGTTTTTAACGGTGCTGACCCGGATGTAAGTTTTCTTGGAGCTGGCACAAAATGATCTATTTTTATGGGGTCTCCAGACCACCACCCCCGGCACCAAGGGCAGAAGTTGCCTTCGCCGATGAACTCGCTGCCGCATTGGTGGCAATATTTCATGCTGTCCACCTTTCGTAATCTTCAAGCGCCTTGGCGTGTAAATCATCAAATTTATATTTAGGATCGAATTTCTCCTGGCACCAAACCGCCCGTTTCAGGACCGGATCAATATATTTCCAGTTATAGAAATTTGTTTTTGCCCGGATATCAATCAACCCACAAATCAAAAAAGACAGGGTTTCAACAATGCTAATTTCTTCTCCTGGCTTGCATACTTCCTCGACTTTTTTGCCGATCTGAGACAATTTTGATTTTGTGAGTTGGGGAAACGGGTATCTGCCGGTGGCTTCCAGGCCTGCTTCATATAATTTTTGACCCCGCCATTTTGCTGAATCGTCTGCGCCTGATTTAGTTATGATTTGGCCGAGTGCGGCGGATAGGCTTAGGATTGAAAATATCTTGGTTGAGGGATTCATGAAATAGCTCTCCCGGCAACCCAGGGCGGTTCTTTTTTTGCTTTGCAACCCACCCTTGGTGGACTGCATATCTGGATACTTTCCACCGGGGGGAGTTTTAGGCGATCGGCCAGGGCGTTTATTTCCCCATTACCGGTGGTGCCTATATATGCCTGGTGGATTTCATTGTGCATAGATTGGGTGATTGGATATCGGTTCATCTCACAACCCCAAAAACCAACCCACTCCCAAAGTCATAGATCTGGATATTATCAGGGGTGGAGAATTTAAACTGTTCGGATTGTTCTGGGCGTATGACTATGTAGGCTGTTGCAGTGCCGGAATTCTTTGAATCGGCCTTAAATGCAGGAAACCCAGCAACACCATTGGCGGTATCCTGGGTTTTTATTAAATTTTTTTCCATCTTGAGTCCTCCCGTGAGGGATGACTCATGACGTGAGTGTAAGCGCTTTTATAAGATCATATTATTTGGGGTCTGTCAAATGTTTTTTAAAAAAGATAAATACATTTCCTTGTTGACAGCCACTATCTGCATTTGTTACTTTTCCATGCAAAAGATTGACAGATAGGATGGGTTATTCATAAATATTTAAACGCAAAGAATATTAAATGGTGAATAAAATGGACGGGTATAATCATATTTCGTTCCGCAAGAGCTGGGAACTCACGGAGGAATCTTCATACTTACTTGGTGAATGTGACGCATTTATAAAGGCTTTAACCGATATCCCACTGCAGCCAGGAGACCGGGACAGGTTACTAACCGTTTCTCTAAGGAAAGGTGCCCAGGCGACAACCGCAATAGAGGGAAACACTTTAAGTGAAGATGAAATAGCTAAAATACAAGAAGGGTGGGCCGTTCCTCCGAGTAAGGAATATTTGAAAGTTGAGGTAAGCAACATCCTTGACGCCTTCAACACGCTTCTGGGAGAAATTGTCAGAGAAGGCAGGATCAATATTATAACGCCAGAGCTAATCAAAAACTTTCATGCCATGATTGGGAAAGATTTGGGGGTTCACTTTGATGCCATACCGGGCCGGTTTAGAGATGATAGGCGGTATGTCGGGCCGTATCTTGCACCGGAACACAAACACGTACCAGAACTAATCAACAAACTGTGCTCCTGGGTAAGAGATGAATTTCATTATAATCATGGGCAAAACTTCAAAACATCGGTCCTGCAGGCCATCGTGTCCCATATTTATATTGAATGGATACACCCTTTTGGGGATGGCAACGGAAGAACGGGGCGGTTACTGGAATTTTATATTTTGCTCCATGCTGGTTTGCCGAGCATCGTATCCCACATATTGTCAAATCATTACAATATGACCCGGTCGGAATATTACAGGCAACTGGACAACGCCAGGAAGCATAGAAATTTAACAGAATTCATTCAGTATGCTCTGCAAGGATTTAGGGATGGGTTAAAAGAGAATATAGAGATTATTCAAAGGGGTCAATTCTCAATTTTCTGGGAGCATTATATCTATAAAACATTTGCAGATTTGAAATATTCCAAAAAGGGTCCCTTCAAGCGGAAGCGCTCATTGATGCTTCATGTCCCAATAAATGGGATCTATACGGCAGATGAATTGAAAGAAATCTCTACTGATGTAATCAAAAGGTATGCGATGATCAGCAGGCCTACTGCGCTAAATGATTTGAGAGAGTTACAAGAATTAAACCTGTTGGTGAAGGTCGGCAACAAGTATGCTGCAAACACTGGTATTTTAAGGGCCATGATGCCGGATAAAAAAGCGCAATGTTAGATAAAAAGGAAGAAATATAAGCCGCTTTCCTGAGGATTTTATGTTCGAATTGTCAAAATCGGAGTATCAAAACTTGAGGTCACAAATTGCAACCTCAAGTTGGGAACGAGGTCTAAGCAAAAACTTTAACGAGAAGACCAAGCACGCCTAAAATAGTTGTGAATTGCATCCCGACGAGGATTCGAAAATCTTTATCGTGGCTATTACGGAGATCCTTGATGTCAAGCCTTATGTCTGAGATATCACTTTTGATATGCCCTACATCTGATTCAAGTTTTGCAATCCGCGCTTCCATATCACCTCCTCCTCCCGAGGAAAATTATTCTGGATTAATATTGTTTTTCTCTGGAACAGGAGTGGCTTTTTTAGTGTCCTGATTCTCATTGCTATTTTTCCTACCAACAATAAAGGCAGATACGAGCCCGATAACACCACCAGCACCAATAAACGAACCTGCCCATGGGAACCCATTGACAGAGGTGTATGTTCCAGCGAGGATGGCCGTAATCCCAATAATGAGGCCGCAATACTGGCCTCTCTTGGTATCATTCGCTTCATTTTTAAGCCCATCGGTCTCGGCGGTTAATGACATTTTATCCATCGCATGGCGGTGGTTTTCTTCTTTCTCTGCCATGGTGAGAATACGATCAGCCGCTCCCGGCAACAGCTGTTCATAGCCTGCTAAGATTTTGGGTGAGGGGATCGGGCCTTGGAATTGCTCTGTTTTGATTTGTTGCTGGACGGCTGAAATAATTTTTTGTTGGGTCTTTTGGGCAGGCTTTAGAGCCTTATTCCGGTTACCTTTTGCCATTGGCATGAGAGGTAATGGTTTTTGATATTGCTTTGCCAACCATTGCCCAGTCACCCTTTAAGCGCTCATATGCTGATTGTCCAGGCACATATGATCTAACCTGATACCTTTTCTTTGGGTATATATCCATTACAGATCCAACCCCCTTTATAAATCGTCTTGATATCTTTTTTACCATCAGCCACGCTCCCTTTTTCGTGTGTGCTCCTGACACAATCATAACAATAATCACAGATTATGCAACTATTTAAAGCTTTGGACTATATAGGATAGATGGGTTATCTGTGTCAATAAAATTGTCATTTTCCCTCTTTCTTGAAATTTTTGGCAGCCATTGCAAGTCCCAGCGGATGCTTCAACCCTAAAAATCTTTTTCATCTATTTTAAAACGGCGCAATGCCGCCTTGATGACAGGGAGGTATATTTCTGTCCCTTTTCCATGGTTCTTGATTGGGTATTGTGGGCCTTGCTTCGAGCCTTTTTAATCTTTTAACGAAATTTTTTAAGGGTAGGGGGCCTTTAGGCATAACATCGGGTTTCTTCTGCCCTGCAAGTTTTTGTGATCAGCCAAGGAGGTACGATTTTTTCTATCCCGCTCTTTCCCTGAAACTTTTTCCTGATCGCATACTTTCTCTCTATCTGCTCTTTACATCGGTAAAATTCCTGCCACATTTCAGGAGGTGCAGGGTGGTATAGATTATCAAGGTTGTCATTTGAAAAAGCATAATCAATCTGGGCGCAAATTAAGGACACAATCTCGCTCTGAACTTCTTTTAAGGTAGTCCCAACAGCAATAATATCAAGTTCAAGGCAATGAGCAACAATCATCCCGTCCTCTTCTTTTATCAGGACATTAGCTGAGAATGATATCTCGTTGCTTTTTTTGATTTTTTCAGCCATTTTTTTCTCCTTACGGGTCCGTGATTCGCGCACCCTCTTACAAAAGGAATATCATCACCGAATCTATTTAGTCAATAGGATTATCGCCTACCCCTATTTTTTGAAATTTTGAGCGGTCGCTACCAATCATGAATTTCTCATTATATATTTTTATCCCTATTGGTTTGTGTACTTACTATACAAGTTGAATAAATACTCAATCCGAGCCGTTTCATTCGTAAAAGCTTGAGGTCGATAGCACAAATCAACTGCCCTATCCAATTTTTGATGGGCTTTTGCCAATTGCGGCGGCATAGTCAATGGGTCGTATAAATCTGCAAGACAACTATCAGGGAATTCAGCCCTTACGTTTAAGACTTCTTGAACTTTGGTTTCTACAGCATTTTTATTTTTATTGCTTGGTTCTTTGGGCCATGGATAGTTGTTGTAAACCATTTCATTTGAGTATCTAAAATCACTTTTTATTCGTCCACAAGTATATTTAACCCAAGACATGTGCATGGCAGATTGAAGAACTCCAAATTCATAAAGCGTCGCTTCATCTATTGCAAGACAACTATCGCTTACTATCACATCACTTTTGAAAAAACCCATTGGTATATATGGTCTATTCTCAGAAGAATGGCGAGGAACCAGAATGTATTCATTTGAAGGCTGTCTAATCTCGCCAAATAGCGTTGGGAATGCTGCTAATTTTCTTGTTGCTTCCCTTGAACTACCAGACCTCAAATTTTTAACATTCTTAATTCGTTTCTGTACTTCCTTCAAACCTTTCACTATTGTTGGATCAACATCCTGCAACCATATACAATAACGACCTTTGCCATTTAGAAATTCACGAGCGCTCAAAATAGGTTTGATAACTTGTTTTGCTTTTGGTTCTATGCTCAACAACTCTTCCTTATCCTCAAAACTTAACAGAAAGTTCCCGCCATCGTTTGGCATATTTCCGAATGAAATCTTCGATACGTTACAAATTGGCTTTCTTTTTTTTAGAATAACCAAGTCTGCACCTTCTACCAAATAGGGATTAATGTTCTTTACGGATATTTCCTGGGGCTCTCCCTTTATATCTTCATATGACCAAATTGATTTTTTCTTTATATTAAAATTTGCGAATCCAATTATAACTACATGGACCGCAGCTTTCCCTCTTGCTTCATTAGACCAATTGAAAGTTCTGTGAGCAAAGTTAATTTTAATTCCGTAATTATTGAAAAGCTCATTCCACAAAACGCCTGTTTGCTCGCCTTGTGAAATAGAATTCGTTGAAACAAAACCAACTTTAATTTTTGACCCTTGAATGAGTTTTGATGCTTTTAAATACCATGCAGTAACATAATCTAAAACACCTGCACCTTTGATACCATTAAACACGAGAGCCATATCTTCTTTTTGCCCTTTACTTTGGTATTGTTTGCCATAAAAAGGGGGGTTACCAAGAATATAAGATAGCTCTTCTTTGGCAACTATATCTGTCCAGTCTAATCTAAGTGCGTTTCCATGAACAATGGTTGCCGATTTTTTCAAAGGTAAACGTGCGTAATACATTCCAAATGCCTCTGATATTAGCAAGTTCATTTGGTGGTCCATTAACCAAAGAGCAACTTCCGCAATCCTTACTGGAAATTCGTCATATTCAATCCCATAAAATTGGTCAACGTCCACGTTCATGATTTGGTTTATATCTAAGACTCTAAGACTAGTTGACCATCATGTAATTCTTTTAGAATATCTAATTCAAGAAAACGCAACTCTCGATAGGTAATGATCAAAAAGTTACCACAACCGCAAGCAGGGTCGAGAAACTTTAATGTACCGAGTTTTTGATGAAATTCTCTAAGTTTGTTTTTGTTGCTCTTAACCTTTTTAAACTCTGCATGAAGTTCATCAAGGAAAAGTGGTTTTATCAGTTTGAGTATATTTTTTTTCAGATGTGTAATGTGCCCCAAGATTTCTTCGTTCTTCTGGATTCATTACACTTTGGAACATACTGCCAAAGATTGCAGGCGAAATTTTACCCCAGTCAACTGAACTACATTCCAAAAGAATTTCACGCATTTTTGAATTGAAAGCAGCAATTGGCAGTGATTCTTCAAATAGTTTTCCGTTTACATAAGGGAACGCAGCTAAGTGTTCATCAAGGGTTTTAAGTCTTTTGTCAGTAGGTGTATTGAGCACTTGAAAATATTGAGCTAACCAAGCACCGAGGTCGCTACCGTCCTCATTGGTTTTGACTTCTATAAATTCTTTGAATGTATCTTTTTCAAAAATTCCTGTGTCGTCTGCAAAAAGGCAAAACAGCAGCCGAACCAGGAAAACTTCTAATGGATGACCTTCATAACCACTTTCTCCCAATTGGTCGTGAAGTTTTCCCATTAATTCAGCCGCTTTGATATTTACAGGATCTTCTTCTTTGAAAGTCCGTTTTTGGTAACCTGCAATAAAACCAAAGAGTTTGATGTTTTTGTAAAAGTCTTTTATTTCAAACTTATATTCTTTTTTTTCATCAAGATCGTATAATTTGAATTTTTCAAAGTCAGAAACCAATACATATTTTGGCAGTTCATGCTCTTTGATTCCGTGAAAGTAGTCTATGGCTTGTTCAAAGGCTGCATCAAGATTTTTTCCCTTTGATTTGTGTTCTACAAGCAGCGTCCCTTTCCAAAATAAGTCTATAAAACCTTGTTTGTTGTTCAGCTTTTTTACGGGCTCTTCGAAGGTGGCAAGTCGTCTTCTTGAAATACCGAAAACATTAAAAAATTCATTCCAAAACGTATCTTTCTCTGCACGCTCTCTGCTTTCGCCTTCCCATTCCTTTGTGAACCTTAAGGATCGGTCTTTTATTTCATTCCAGCTTAATGCCATTGTTTAACCTGTTTTTTTATTAAATCATCCATATCCTATATTTTATCATATTACTCGAACATTTCAATCTGTTTATCTTGTGTAGGGAGAAAATCGCTTAAATTTTTTACCTATTTTTTTATTGACGGATGACCGCAGCAAGGCTACGCTGTAAAATATAACAACCAAAATGAAGGAGATAAAAATGATTGCCGGCGACAAAACTTATTTCCATATCGTTTATGATGGGCCTGCATTAGAAAACAATGAAATGACGGTAAAAGACTTAGCTCCAGCCCTTATCGCATTGTCAGACGTTATAGACTCATCGAACAGTGTGGTTAATGGTGGTAGGGCAGAGGTAGAAATAAGTGTCAAGGCCTCATTTAAAACCGGGTGCTTCGGCATTGAATTAGCGGTTGTGCAAAGTATTGTTCAAAATATCATTGATGTAGTGAGTTCTGAGCATGTAAAAGACGGGGTGGCCGTGTTAAGCCTTTTGGGATTTACAGTAAAAGACGGCGTTGAGACTGGAGCAAGAAGCCTTTTACAGTTAATCAAATGGGTCAGCGGAAGGAAAATAAAAAAAATCATTGCAAACGATAAAGAAACTTCTGTTATCATTATTGACGAGGAAGAATACGAAGTAGAAAACACTGTTTTAGAGTTGTTCAAAAATGTTGGAATCAGGAGAAATCTTGAAAAGGTAATTTATGAGCCATTAAGAAAAGACGGGATTGATTCGTTCGCTTGCACTGACCTAAAAGGCACAAAACCACAATTTTTTATAGTAGGAAAGGATGAATCAGAGTCCTTTAAAGCGCCTCAAGTAGACGATGACCTGATTGGAGAGCAAATCATTGAAACCAGCCTTCATATGTTAAGTGTCGCCTTTCAACAAAATAACAAATGGAGATTTTCAGATGGGTTAAATAGTTTCTATGCTGAAATTCAAGATACAGACTTCCTAAAAAAAGTCCAAAAAAATGAAATCGGATTTCGGAAAGATGATATTTTGAAAGTATCTCTTAAGAGAGAACAATGGCTGACAGACGCTGGAATTAAAACCGAATATACAATTTTAAAAATACTTGAACGACGAAGTGCTGCCCGTCAGTTAGATTTGCCTTTTGAGAATTCAGAGAAATAATCCTACCCATCAAAACTCCGCCAAAACAAAACAACCCGGACAATACACAGTTTGAGCCAGTCTGCTTCAATTATCATCTTGGGGCAGGAAATAAGGATTTTTATCTTATCGTCTGATAACATCTCCAGGCTCTCCATAGTTGGTTTCTATTTTTTAAAGTTTTGCGTCACCATTGTTAATTTGAGCTGAATATCATGAATCCTTCCAGACTCGTATGGTACTTCATGGATCACAAACCGGTTATTCCTTATATGTTCGATCAATACCACGAATACATTCCCCATTATTGCATAATCCATCCACTGCCTGCCCTGGGTCATTGCCTTGTCCATAACGTTTCTATATTTCTCAGCGTGCCCGGGCGGAAAGATATCATCTATTGACCGTCCTATCAGGGGCTCGTTGTCCAAGGGACTAGTGACGGTTGTGTTTATCACAACCCCGTCCATATCTATTATGTGCCGGTGGTATCCTTTTATTGGGAGGATCAACCCATTTTGTCTTTTTTCTCGTCCCCCAAGAGCTTACCCTTGCCAGCCTCCGTTATCTTTTTTAGTGCCCGGGTAAGTCTCAGGTCTAAATCCTCATCGATTTCTTTAAAAGATGCAGGGTCAAGTTTTTCAATCGCTCGTATTTTTTGATTAATTGATAGGGCTGTTTCCGGGTCTTCAAACTCGTCAATTAAGTCGTGGTGCTCTTTATTCTTTTTGTGGGTGTGTTCTTTAAGGTCGTTTGATTGGGTGGCGGGAAGCATACCTTTAGATTCGATGTATTCACCAAATTTAGCGTCAAGGAGACCCTCTAACTGTTTGTTGAGGTTCCCAGGATTGGTTTGAATTATTAATTCTTCCCGGCCTGTTTCTATCATTTCTTTATAAGGCGTGTTGGTGATCTCAAGTATTTTTTCTCTGATTTCAAAGGGGATAGCCGGGTAAGTTCTTGTGCCATTGTCAATCCGACCGGAATGATAATAAGAAATTCGTGTTGCCGGTATCCCAAGGCTTTTAGCAAGGACTTTGCCCTTTATCGTCTTGTCGGTTTTGACAATCTTTTTTAACCATGCCCTGAATATTTCCATCTCATTTTCCATAATTTTTAACATATATCACCTTCTAATTAACGGTCAATGTTTAGATTTGTTAATAAATACCATTGGTTAAAAATAAATAAACAAAATGTTTAGAAAGGTGTTGACTTATGTTTTTTATTCCCGTAAATTAACACCATGAAATCAAGAAAAGAAATATCACAGCAACTCGGAATGACTGAACAGTACCTTTCAATGCTTCTCAGCGGTGAAAGAAAAATCTCCTGGCCACTGGCGGAAAAATTAACAGAACTTTTCCCAGGTAAATCAATTTCAGAGTGGAAGAGAGCTGCTACAGAAGAATTAAAACGGGCGGTTGCTCAAATAGATATGGAGAAAGTGGCGTGATGAAAGAAATAATTACAATACACAGAAATGAACCAAGGGTTTCTTCTTGGATTATTAAAGATGGATATGAAATTGAGCATAGGGCTATAAGGCGGCTTGTAAAAAAGTATAATTCTGAGTTTGCAGAGCTTGGCTTTATTGCAACGGGATTGCAACAAATCAAACGAGGGCGGCCCGTCAAAACATACCTTCTGAATGAAGAACAAACCTATTTTCTCGGGACGCTTCTCCCAAACACAAAAATAGTCAGGCAGTTTAAATTGAAATTGGTTAAAAACTTTTCTTCCGCAAAAAAAGCCCTCCTTCAAATCGCACTCCAAAAACAAGACTCTGGATATATCGCCCAAAGAATAGCCGGAAAAATTATCCACCGAGAAAAAACAGACATCATTAAAGATTTTGTTGAATACGCAAAAAATCAGGGTGGATCTGCCAAAGGTTGTGGAATGTATTATTCCAACATTGCCAAAATGGAAAACAAAGCCCTGTTTATCCTTGAACAAAAATTCAAAAACTTCCGGGACATCCTGAACCTGAACCAGCTTGCCACCATAACCAGCGCCGATGGCATTGCCAAAAAAGCGATCATAGAAGGTATGGCTGATGGTCTTCATTATAAAGAAATCTATCAGATTGCCAAAGATAGGGTTTTTCTTTTTGCTGATCTTCACGGAAAGACATTTATTCCGGTGACCCAACAACTGGTGGAAGCATAATGTCAATTTCTTTTCCATATTCAATAATACCAACCCTTTGATTAAATTGCGAGGTTAACCATGCCAACAACATTAACCATCCCGACCAATTCTTCACAGGCTTTCGAAGCGGCTATGAAAGCCCTCACCCCCCAATGGATGACAAAAAACCTAAGTTATTCACTGACCCACCTTTATCGGATGGCGGCGAACAGCGACATGGTCGAAGCGAAAAGACGCGACCCGTTTTGTATGGCTGAACTCATTATAAAAGGACTGGTGGATATGGGGCAAAAAAAAGCTTGCGGTTGCAATCGTTGACAGGATGGCTAAGGCGGTAGGGGGGGAGCTTTCATTTCGTAATGTAGACCCCGACAAAGACACCTTTCTTGAAGAAACCCTGGATACCAATTCCGCAATATCAAATTTTCATATCATCGGCCAGGAGCTTTTGAAATCCGGCAGTCACTCCATTGAAGATGTCCGGGCAGCAAAAAAAAGAAACGCATTTACAACTTGATCAGGAGTTCAAAGCTTTGACTATAGAGCTTGAAAAATAAGCCAAACCCCACCCCCGGAAAACCACGGGCTGATGCCGCAGAGGATACAGACGGACGGGCAAGGCAAACGGCAATAACAGGAGATGAGGTTATGAAAAAATCAGAAAAAAAAGAATTGGTCACAGTAAGGATGCCAGCATGGTTGAAAAGCACCCTTGGAGAAAAGGCTTGTAAGGAAGGCCAGAGTTTGAACGCAATGATCCTTTTGCTTATTCAGAAGGCGTTGAAGGGATAACTATGGGACCGTTCTCTTTTTCAAATTCAGCAACATATACTTTAAGGGCGAACTCTATTTCTTTGTTGACTGACCTCCCGTTGTCCTCGGCAGTATTTTTTATTTTGTTCATTAAAATTTGGTCAAGTCTTAGTGGGTATGGATTTGCCTGGATGCCCATATTTAAATCCTTTCAAGCTATGGTTAATAGATATCATTATAATATCAAATTGACGTTATTAATCAAGATAGCAAATAGATATCAAAAAGGTATTGACACCCGTGAAATTAATAGATACTGTGTAGATATTACTTAGATATTAAACGGGGAAAACACATGACAAAAATGATGACAACAAGACCACCAGAAGAATTAAGAGAAGCCCTAAAGGCAATAGCAAAAACAAGGGGCTTGACGGTTAATGCCCTGGTTATTTCGATCTTTTGGGATTTTGTGGAAAGGAATAAAAAAGGAGAACAATCATGAATGATTTGATCAAGGTCAACACGGATGGCTCAGGCAAGCAAACGGTTAACGCCAGAAACCTACATGAATTTTTGGAAAGTAAACAAGACTTTTCGACTTGGATAAAAACACGGATAAAACAGTATGGATTCGCCGAAGGTCTCGATTATGCTTGCCTCCACAAAAAAATGGAAGCGAATAATGCCGTAATGATTGAATACCACATTTCAATCGACATGGCCAAAGAGCTTTCCATGGTTGAGCGTAATGAGAAAGGTAAACAGGCCCGGCAATATTTCATTGAATGTGAACACAGAGCCATGGCCCCCATGGACCCCACAACCGCCCTAAACGATCCCCCAATGATGCGACAACTTCTCCTGACCTACTGTGAAAAAGTCATCGCCCTGGAAGACACCGTAAAAACTCAGGCCCCGAAAGTCGCTGCCCTGGATCGAATTTCAACAGCCAACGGATCAGTATGCATTACCGACACAGCAAAGACTCTTCAAATCCAACCCAAAATATTATTCCAATGGATGCACGCTTCCGGGTGGATCTACAAACGAGCTGGCGGTGGTGGAAGTTGGATAGCTTATCAAAACCGCCTTAAACAGAACGTACTTGAACATAAAGTAACAGTGGTGATCAGGGGTGATGGTAGCGAAAAATCAACACTCCAGGTCCTGGTAACCCCAAAAGGGCTGACCGTATTATCTGAAAAACTCAACGTCGAAGAAAGTATTTTTGCATAAAACAAACCGCCACCCCACCCCCGGAAAACCACGGCCTGATGGCACAGTGAGACAACAAGCGGGCGGGGAGTGGCATAGCAGTGAAAGGCAGTGCAAACAATCAAAAACCGGATGACTCCTGACGTGAGTGTAAGCAGCCCACAAAGAGAATCCCAAAACCCCCGGGCGGCCTATAGAAACCTGTGCCGCCCGGAAAGGAGAGCAAAAATGAAACTGTATAAAATCAAGCATAGATTTACCGGGGAAGTTCTTTTTGAGATTGGAACAAGCTCTTTTAAACTTTGTGTTGAAGCAGCGGTAAAAGCTGGTGCCAGC
>Ga0222628_1000559_pt1 | contig 14907 bp, 24 predicted proteins | sample AntAcemetageno95_FD_179860 | JGI IMG/M metagenome (GOLD analysis project Ga0222628, IMG submission 179860) | Saline water microbial communities from Ace Lake, Antarctica - #95 | ecosystem: Environmental > Aquatic > Non-marine Saline and Alkaline > Saline | place: Antarctica: Ace Lake | collected...
AATCCCAACATAATATCGTGGCTTAACTGCCTTGCATTTATTCAACTTAATAATTTTAACACTAACGGTTTCTTCTTCCTCATTAACTTTATAATCAATATGACCTTTCGCTTTCATCATTTCAAATAAATTTAACAAAACTTTAGAGTACTGTCTAATTACAAGTTCTTTCTTCTCTATTCGTTTCGCATTCATTATTTGGTTTAATCCATCTGATACTATATCTTGACTCATTTTATCCTCCTAGCTGTATTTTTTGAACCCAAGTTCAACTGCCAACTCTCTGAAACAGTGTCGGCACAAATTTAGATTATAAGATGAAATGTGTGCACCATGTCGTCCACAGACTTCACATTTATAAGCAGCAACTCCAAACGCTCGCGCCTTCGGCTTATTATGTTTTAAAAATTTCTTCAAAACAGCTGGCTTTTTCCGAAGCTGCTTGGTTATTTTTCTCCAATCACTTGCTGTCATTTTCAATATTCTTTCGCTTTCGCAAAATATTTGTGTTAAATTTAGTTATAAGATAATTTTCAATTTCTTCACGTGTAACAACCAACCTATGAGTCTTCCCTCTTTTAATCTTTTTCTTTTCAACACTTTTTCCAGCTCGACTAAAAACAACAGTAACTTCAAATCCCATAATTCCAACTTCTCTAATATACTCCACATTAGGAATCTCGATATATTCATGAATTCCAAAAGAAAAGCAATTATTCTGAATTTGTTTTTCTTTTAATGTGTTATCAATTGCCGGTAATAATTTTTTAATCATATCTAAAGCATCTTTGCTCCTCAGGGTAACTTTTACACCAACTTCCAATCCAGGCCTAACGCTCCATGTTGGAATTCTTTTGGTAGCTTTAACCTTAACGGCCTTTTTCCCACTGATAGTTTCAAGCAAAATAACTCCCTTGTCGAGTTTATCAGCCACGCCACCAATATTCAAAATAACTTTTTCTATCTTAATTTCCTTCATTTTATTTTTGTTCTCCATAGGTACACTTATTTTTGCTGCCATTATGCAATCACCAAAATAGTTTTATACGGCAAGCTAACGGATTTGTTTTTCGCGTCCTTTAAACTATCTAATTTAATTTTATAATTCCTACCTCTAGTCAATTCCTCAAAATTTACTAACTCGCCCTTTTCTCCAGCGTGCTTACCGGCTATAATTTCTACTTTGGATCCTTTCTTTAGTGGCAAAATTTTTACAATCTTTCCTTCTTTTGTATTTAAAACAACAGAATCTCCAACCGAAAATTTTTCCTTCGTAATAAAATTTTGTCCATCATCGAGATTCATTTGAATTTTTTTAATTCCAAGTATTTTTTTGCCTTTAATTTTCACAATTTTAGTCTCGGCATCTTTGGCAGAAATTTCCATCAAACTAAACTTTTTATTAATAATCTCCAATCGATAATTCAATTTGCTAGACGCACTTTTTTCTGCAGCTTTATCTAAGCTTAAAGTATCAAAAAACTGAACAGGAAAATTTTCATCCTTTCTGGTTTGGCTATTAACCTTGACCATTCCATTCAAAACCATGTATCTTGCCTCTTTTCTCGTCTTAACAATTTTCAGAACATCTCTAAGTAAAAACAATAAAGAAATACCTTTTGAAAAAGCATGGCTAGGCACAGCTACAAATCTCTTTCTCTTTCCTTTTCGTGGAACTGGCCACGACATTGGCATTTGCGTTTTCTTTATATGCATTTTATTTACTCTCCTTATTTATTTTTTCAGTTTTCTTTTCGACATTTTCTTCTTCAGAATTTTTCTTAATTTTTTCAACTTTCTTGCCGGCCTTCAATCTTCTATTGTCTTTATCGTCTAAAATAATAATTTTGATATTTGACGGATGAAACCATGTGATCAACTTTTCTCCACCAGCTTTAACTCTCTGAATACCATCAATCTGAATCCTCGTATTTTTAACATCGACGCTTCCAACTTTCCCCTGCTTGCCCTTAAACTTTCCTCTCATAACTTTAACTTCGTCATCCTTTCTGACTTCAATCGTCCGTCTCCCATACTTTTCTCGAAGTGGCTTATCTAAAGTTGAGCCCATAAATGTTCGCTTAATATGATTTGGCGCATTAGCTCTAAACTTAACTTGCTTCCTCGGTTGCTTACTAGAATTCCACGATTTATTAAATTCTGATTTCATTAATAAACACTCCCCGCAATTTTTGCGACTTCTTTCCATCTTTCCTGAACTTCCCTAGCAACAGATCCCTTAATCTGCGTACCCTTCGGGTTCCCTTTATCATCTTTCAAAAGCGCAACCGCATTATCCGAAAAACAAACTCTCTCCCCAATATTCCTCAACCACGGTTTCCTCTGCCTCACAAGAACTGCATCAAAAATCTCACCCTTCATTTTAGGGTCACCCTTCCGAACCGAAACCTTAACCTGGTCCCCAATCTTCGCATAAGTCATTCGACCTTTCGAAGTCTTGCTATGTTTAACTCCAACAATCTTACAAATCCGCGCTCCGCTATTATCACAGGCCTCAAGTAAGCTCCCAATATTCAAACTTCGCGTCGCTCTTCCACTTATTGCTTTCATTTTTCGTTAGTCTCCATTTTCTTTACAACTTTATTCACAACAAAATGAATCATCTTGCTAATTGGGCGAGTCTCTGCAATTTGAATTAAATCTCCAACCTCAACATCTTTTCTCATACAATCAGGCAGCCTTGCATGAATTTTCGTTTTTCGTTTTTCATATCTCTCATATTTAGGTAGCTTCAACATTCTTTCAAACTGAATACTAACTCGACCAGACAATTTCTTAACAACAACACCCTCAAAAACCCGGCCTCTCATTTTCAATTTTTTATCTCCATGGTTAGGACAAAGTCTGTCTTTACATTCAATCTCTTCCACTTTCTCCTTTTTCTTAATTATTTTTTCTTTTACCATTTTAATCTTCAATCTGCTCCTCATTAAAACCTTCTGAAACCAAAATCGGTTTTATGAAGCCTTTATGATTGCCCTGCAGTTCAATAATTTTATTTTTGACCGTACCGCCGCAAGCCCTTTTCATTTTGAGCTTTTTGGCAACATCTTTAATATCAATACCGTCGTCAAATCCACTTATCATCGTGTTAACTTTTCCGAAACGCCTTTTTTCCGTTTTTACAACAATTTGTTGTTGCGTCTTAGCGATTTCACTACAGACACATGCCGGAGTAGGCAGTCCACATTTCGGACAAATTTCCACTTTAATTGCTACCTCCATCTGATTTAGATTGATTTCTCATGGTTAACAACCGCGCAATTTCCTTTTTAATGTTTTTCTTTTTCGTCGGATTTTTCAACAATTCAATTTTTAAATCGACAATTTTACTTTCTATTTCCTTAGCTGCCACAATTTTTTTGTCTGCCATTACTTCTTCTTAACTCTCTTCTGTTTAGTTTTAATTTTTTTAATAGTTTTTTCAACTTCTTCAAAAGCTGCATTTTTTTTAACCATCTCCATAAATTCATCGTCTATAGTAATTTGGTCACACATTTTAATGCCCGGAGCCAAAATCGCAACCTTGATTCCAACAATGCCTTGTTTCGTTTGAGCAACGGATTCAGCCCTGTCTACAACCTTTGCAGCATCCCCAGTTTTTTTCAAATAACCAAAAGCAAATCTCCAGACTCTTGCTCTATCACTTGGCAATTTACCAGAAACTCTCAATTCAGCCCCTAGAGCACCAGCATTCTTAATTTTGCCAAGAACTCTATAGCTTGTAGCCTTATATTTCATAGCTCCAAACCTTTCAAGAGTTAAAGCAATTTCATCGGCAATTAATTGTGAATCAAACTCTGGGTGCATAATCTCGTCGATATCAACATGCGGATTTTCCATTTTAAATCGTCTTTTCAAAATTTCAGTAAGTTCATTAATTTTTTCACCTCGTTTACCGATTATCCAGCCTGGTTTATGTGTTGATACAATAATTTTCTCTCCGACGGGAGTATACTCAATTCGAACTCTTGAAACTTTACCCTTTCCAAACATTCGTTTTACAAACTGTTTAATATTGTATTCATCTTTCCTCACTCCAACAAATTTCTTCTCTTCCATTATTTACTAACCTCCCTGTTTCTAACTTCAATATGAACATGTGCCCTTTTGGCTTTTCGTCCAGCTTTTCGATATGGAGCCGAAGCCCTATCCGATTTGGCGATACTAATTACAGGATTCTCAATTCCAGCTACGACAGAATTAGCCTTAACTTGTTTCACAATTTCCATAATAGCTTTGCATGCATTTTTTGGAAACTTACCACCAGCAAGCCCTCTGCCTTTTTTATGCCCAACTTCCAACCCCGCCATAGGAACGGGTCTTCTTTCGTCAATAACGGCCTGAAGTCTTTTGATTGCATTCTCAGGACTTTTGCCACGAATAATTCTGCAAATATAAATTGATTGCTTAGGAGAAATCTTCAATGAAAATCCATTAGCGATCGCAACATCTTTTTTCGGAATTTCCTTCTTTTTCTTCTCGGCTTTTTTGGTTTCTTGCTCGACCTTTTCTTTATTTTCTTTTGTAATATCTTTTTCTTTAGTTTTCAAAGATTCATCTACTTTTGAAACTTCCTCGATTTTCTTGTTTTGTTTTTTGATTATTTTTTCTTCTGCCATTTTATTTAGATGCTACTTTCTTTTTAGCTCCGCCTCCAATGGAAGTATGTTTTGCTATTTTTCGAGTCATGGAAAATTCCCCCAATCTGTGTCCCAACATTTCTTCCATAATAACCACTCTAACATATTCTTTTCCGTTATGAACCCCGATAGTTTTACCAACCATTTTCGGAACAACAACAAGGGCTCTATTATGAGTTTTTATTGACTTATTTTTAAGAGTATTTTTTTCACACTTAGAAACAAAAGCCTCAATAACATCATAATTTCTTAAAATTGCTCTTCGTGCTCTCGACTTAACCAGCTTCGCGAATTCTCGTGTATTAACTGATATTAACTCTTCAACATTTTTTCCTCGATAAAACTTACTTTTATCTCTCGTCTGTATTATTTCTGCCATTATCGTTTTTTCCTCCCTGTTCTAGCTGGCCTAATCAAACCAACTTTCTTGCCAGGCGATGCATTTCGTTTAGCAATCTTACTTTTCATTCTTTTCCCTCTACCGCTTCCAAACGGATGGTCAATAGCGTTCATTTTAACAGCCGAAGTTCTTGGCCATAATTTGGATTTAGTTTTCATTATATAAAATTTTTTACCAGCTTTTAATATAGGTTTATCTATTCGACCATCTCCAGCAGCCCTACCAACAGTCGCCCTACAATTAACATTGAATTTCTTAATTCTTTTTGATGGCATTACAACTTTGACAATATCTCCTTCTTTCGCCATAATTGTAGCAAAATTCCCACCAGTCCTAACAAATTTCCCCCCGTCCTTAGGATTGTGCTCAATATTGAAAATTTCAGTCCCGTTTTTTAAATCTCCAAGTTTTGTGATATCGCCTGATTTATTTTGCCCAACATTAATATTTTGCCCAACATGCAACAAATTAACTGCAAAATTATAGAAAAATTTCCCTTCTTTGTTTATAAATTTCGCAATTGGAACAGAATGCCCAATAGATGGAACCAGTTTCACGCACTCAAATTTATCTTTTAAGTCGGCAATATAACCAGGTCTTAATTTCCCAGCCTTCTCTCTAACTTTATATGTATGCCCACCCTTTCCTCGACGCTGTTGAATAATTCTCTTTCCCATTACATAGCTCCTAGCTTGGTCGCAACATCCACTGCAGGATATTCCGCCTTTAATTTAACATGAGCAAGTTTTTTATTTTTCAAGGTGTGAGTACGAACTTTCTCGACCTTAACATTAAAAAGTACTTCAACTTCCATTTTAATATCCTTTTTGCTAATTGCTCTATCTGTCACAAAAACCAAAACATTATCTGCTTCAATTTGCCGGACAACTTTTTCAGTCAATTTTATTTTTTCCAAAATTATCGTTTTCATTTGAATCTTTCTCCGATATCTTTAATTGCCTTCTCAGTATAACAAACTAATCGTCCTGGCTCACCATTTGGCGACAAATTTTTAATAATTAAATCAGAAACCTTAACAACTTCAATACCTTTTCTTTTCATATTTTCTTCATTCCCGACGACGAATAACAAACCAGCGTTTGATTTATACTTTCGTCCCCTCATCTTTCCAATGCCAGCTCGAATAGATTTGTGTTTCAAAACACCACCAAAAGCATCGCCGAAAACTTTTTTCATAACTATAACAAAATCCTTTGTCTTAACTTCTAAAATTGCTTCATTAAAAACAAATCCAGACTCAACTTTTTTTCCATATTTCTTTTCTAAAAGTTTTATATCAACCGTTCCAGCCAAAGCAGAATTAAAAGCAATCAAAAGTTCTTTTTTATTAATTTTTTTAATCAAATTCTTTTCGCTTCTTGGAGCATGTGGCCTTCGCCCACCTCGTGTGCTTGCAATAGTTGCGCCAATCCAATTGAACGACGCGCCATGCCTCGACATAACTTTCCTTGGAACCCTAGAAATTCCTTTACCATAAGTTGCCTTCCAGTCGTGTCGCTTTTTCTTCGAAATACCCGACGCCGAATACTGAGCACCAGCACCCTCCATGGAACCATAAGCCTGAGCAGAAAGCCCTTTTTGCGACTCGAAAACTTTAGCCAAAATATCCTCCCGAATCTTAACTGAAAAATTCTTAGGCAAATCTACAGCCCCTTTTTCTTTTCCACCTTTATCGAATAATTTTGCCTTCATCGTAATTCAATTACCTCAATTTTTTTCTTAGATTGATATCTAGTTGGCCTTATGGTATTAGTAATTATAAGTCCTCTTTTCTTTGGACCAGGGATGGATCCTTTCAAAATTATATAATCTGTTTTTATAACACCATAGTGCTCAAATCCACCTTTTTTATTGATATCTTTCTCGGATATTTTTCCAACTTCTAAAATCAAGTTATTATAAACAATTCTACTATGATAACCAGTCTGTCCAGCTTGCGGTGCTCGAAAAGTAACCCTTGATGGATGCCATGGTGCCAAAGAACCAGGTCTTCGTCTTCCCTTTTCAGACTTATGAGATTTTAATGCAATGCCAAATCTTTTCACAGGACCTTGAGTTCCAAACCCCTTTGTAACACCTCGAACATCAACCAACCCCTCGCTAAAAACATCGCCAACTGAAATTTCTTTTCCAACATTTTCCTTAATGAAAGCCAACTTCTCGTCCTTATTTCCGGAAACACCAACTTCAATCATGTCAGCCTTATTTTTATCAACACAAGTTTTTTTTACACCAGAATACATAATCACCCTAACATCATCAAAATCCGCTTCATTACCGACCTTGTCCGCATCAGCGGATGCAGTCTTGGCAGGAGATGCACCCTTGGGTGCGTCCAACTCTTTAACCATCTTAGAAAGTTTAACACTCTTTTTCAAATCTTTATCTTTTGAAACCACAACATCTTTCATCACCTTCCCATTTTTATAAAATCGAACAGAATAAATTTTCATAGCAGGACATTCAACAACTGTAGCAGGAATAGCAATTCTTTTTCCTTTAGCCATAGAATGCTCAGTCCCATCTTGTGCCCATACAGAAATCATCCCGACTTTATATCCAACAAATCCCATAAACCCAATGCCATCTCGAAATACAGGCTTCCAGTTTACACTAGGTATAACTTTCTTAGCTCGCACTCTTGGGTAAAACTGCAAACTTCCACTTCGTATTCCGTTGTTGTCTGTCATATTTTTTCCTGATAGCTCTAACTATCTGATAATTAACTTGATAGCACTCAAGCGCTTTATCGTGACCAACCAATCACAAAATTCTCCTCATCCAAACATTTAAGTTTTGGATGGAACCATTAAAAATAAGCAGAAAAAAGCCTTTATAAAACTTTATATTACGTAATATTTTCTATCAACAACTCTTAAAAACCCCTTTTTCTTTTTTATGTTATGGCAATCAAAACTCCAAAAATTCTTCCGGGCGAAAAGGGATATGTTTCAAAAAAAGAGAAAACTTTTGGGAAAAAACTCACCGAAAAAAAAGAACGAGTCAAGCAAAGAAAAAAAGAAATGTCTATCGGAAAAATTAAAACAGGTGCAAAAGCTTATCGAATTGGGAAACCAAAAGTAACTCCAAGGAAAGAGGTAAAATATCCAATTTGGAGATACTCAAGAAAAATTGGAGAAATAATTATAACCAACAAAGACACTCCAAAAGAAGAAGTAACTTTGAAATTCAATCGACTTGGCGGAATAGGAAATTACAAGCACTTAATTCAAGACGCCGATTTTCAGCTTCAATGGGCAGTCCGAGAACAAGAGCTCCTAATAACTCAAGGCAAATGTTATCTATGTAGAAAGAAATTATCCAAATCCGCAAAACCAAATCTATATCATTATAAGATGTTCAAAAAACGAACGGAGTTGCTAGAGAAGGCGGCAGAAGTTCCAGAGAAAGTTGTCTTGGGAAAATTAACAATAGAAAAAGGCTGGGAAAAATTCAACGACACTCTTGAGCAGGGCAATAGATATTATATGTCACTAAAAGACACCGCTCTCCTTTGTTCTCTTTGCGCGAAACAAAAAAGCCTCGACACATAATGGGAAAACCATGGTTCGTTTATATCCTTGAATGCCAAGATGGTTCTTTTTATACCGGAGTTACAAATGACTTAGATAAAAGAATGAAAATGCATGCCGAAGGAAAAGGCAGTAAATATGTTTATCACAAAGGATTCAAAAAACTTTTACGAACAAAAGAATGTCAATCCAGATCCGACGCCCAAAAAGCAGAATGCCACATTAAAACATTACAAAAATACGACAAACTAGATTGGTTCAACCAATAAAAAAATCCGTGTCATCTGTGTAATTCGTGCCTCGTCTGTGTTCTTTTAACACCACTCCCAAAACAATCAAATCAAACAATTACACAAATAAAACCATTCAACCTCTAGCTTCCAAAATCGGCAAGTTAGCCTCAGTAGGCACATACTCAAAAGTATTCAATTTCCTACAACAGACATACAACCGTTCCCGTTCTTCCAATATCTCTTTAGTCAATTTTCTTCGTCCAGAAGTCATAGTTTCTATAGTAGCCAAGACAATATCTGCCTGAGCCCCTTTAACTCTCAAATATTTTCTAATATCTTTAAGCAAATTAATCAAAGCTGAGCCATAAAATTTCAACTGATAAATCTTTCTTCGTCCAACATTTTTTTTCATTTCTCTTAAATGCGCTCCCTTCCCATACTTCTCTTTCAATTCTTCTAGAATATCCAAAGCAGTATTTGTAATCCTGCATTCAGGAAAATATCTTGGTTTCCCTCCAGCCATCATCCCATTACTCTTCGCTATTCCAATCCAACCCTCACCATCAATAAATCCAGCTATATAAGAATTATCCATAGGTAGGATAGATACACCCTACTTAATAAAACTATTGAATCATTCTAGTAGCTTCTAAAATAGGAAGTCCAGCCTCAGTCGCTACATAAATCACTTCAGTATTTCCATCATTCAATCCTTCAACAAATTTATATTGAATATATCTTTCTGTTAAGCTTTCAGAAATAATATGATTTGCTTCAGCAATACCTCTCGCCCTAATAACTTCTGCCTCCGCTTTTAAATTTGCAGATTCCTTTAATGCTTCTGCTTCCTGTACTGCAATTTGTCTATTCCATTCAGCTTCTTTTAATTGTGCCTTTCCATTCAATTCACGAGAATAAACTTTATAATTAGGTATTCCCCAAAGAAAACCACCGATTAAAATAATAACAATAACAATTCCAGCAACAGCAACCCAACCAATTTTCATAATAAAAACAATCTTCCTTTATATATAAAGCTTACTAAGCTACAAGCTCTGCTTCACTAGTTTTTTCAACTCCATCTACATCAACTATTCTGCTAATAATTCCTTTTCTCTTAGCTAATTCCCGAATTTCAGCCGGCTTCAAGCTTTCCATATTGGCAGGATAAACAATATCAGTTATGTCTATGGCATACCTTACAGAAACATCCTTGAACTCACCGACCCCAAAAAATAACTCATCGACAATTTCTTTATTATCAGTTTTCAAAGAACAGAAATCAGCAACCGGCTTGCCGTCCCCCTTTCCTGGTTTTCCACTTGCTGGCGCCTTGGCTTTAATTTTCAAAACAAAATTGTCTCCGCTAAAACTTAAAGCAAAAAAAGTCTTTGGGTATTTATCCATTAAATTTAAAATTTTTAACGGCTCAATCTCAGTATCAATCACATATTTTCGAACGCCCTGAAAATTACTAACCTTTTTAATTTCAAACTCAAGTTCATCCTTTAAATCCAAAGTAGAAACAATAATTCCCTTAATCGCCACAGGTTTGTCAATCTTTTCCAAGCATTTTCTAATTAAAAAATTCGAGTATTCAAAGCCCGTCTTAATCGCCCATTTTTTTGCCTGTCTTTTGCCTTCCAGCAAATATTTATTTTTATATTGTCCACGACCAAATCTTAAAAATGCCAAATGCACTTCATTGTCAAAAACCTTATCAAAGATTTTTTTAATAACCATTCTACAAAAACATAAAATCTCTTTATAAATTTTCCGCAGAAGATTTATTCACGAAACTTCTTTAAATTTACTCTATAGAACTTCTGCGAGAGCCTTTTCGTTATCGTCTATATTTTCCGAAACTTTATAAGTTACGAATTCATAGATTATTATGGCAGATTACGGAGACATCAAGAAAGGAATAGTTGGCATAATAATTGCTAGTATTTTTATACTGACATTTTTTATTTTAAAGCCAATAATTGTGCCAATAATACTTGGACTTCTTTTTGCCTATATTTTTAATCCAGTTTATAAAAAAATCCAAACACTAGTTAAAAGCAAAACGCTATCCGCATTTATAGTTCTTATAGGATTAATCGCAATTGTTATAGTTCCAATAATTTGCATAGTTCCAATTCTAGTCAATCAGCTTTTCGGGATATATGTTTTACTTCAAAATTTCAATTTTGGAGAATACATAGGCAGCTTTATACAAAGTGACATTTCATCAGCTTTAGCCATAAATCTAGACAACATTATAGGTAAAATTTTCTCAACATCCTTAAGCCAATTCACAAATGTATTAGTGAATCTTCCTTCGTTACTTCTTCGATTCGCAGTTTTCTTTTTCACATTCTACTTTGCTATAAGAGATGCAGATAAACTTTGGGAATATATCTCGACATTATCACCATTTTCCGAACAAACAGAAAAAAAAATTTTGAAAGAATTCAGGGGAATAACTAATGCAATAGTATTCGGGCAGGTATTCATCGGAATAGTTCAAGGATTAGCGGTTGGTGCAGGATTATTTTTTCTTGGATTATCAAATGTTTTGGTTTTAACATCCGTTGCATGCATTGTTTCAATGATTCCAGTTTTGGGCTCTTGGATTGTTTGGATGCCAGTTGGCATTTTTCTATTAATTACTGGAAAAACATTTGCCGGCATATTTCTTCTACTTTATGGGGCCTTCTTTGTTTCGCTAATAGATAATTTTTTCAGACCATATATATTATCAAGACAATCAAATCTTCCAATCGCATTAAGTGTCATTGGAACAATCGGGGGACTTTATTTTTTCGGAATCACTGGATTAATTCTTGGCCCGCTTACTATTGCATACGTTTTAATTATTATAGAGTTCTACAGGCAAGACAAATTAAAAGAATTATTTGAGAAGTAGAGGCGTAGGAATGAAGTTAAAGATAAAAAATTTTAATTGGCTAGCAGGTCGTCCAGTAGTTATTCTCAACGACAAAACTGCAAAAAAAATGAATGTTTTTGTAGATGATAGAATTATGTTATCAAGTTCAAAGAAAGTTTATGCAGTTGTGGATATCTTCCCAAAATTAGTAAAAAAAAATGAAATAGGCTTATCTCAAGAATTAAGCGAAATTTTAGAATTAAAAAATAAATCACTTGTGGAAGTAAGCTCAGCAGGGATGTCTAACGTAACACTTTTAATAAAAAAGAAATTAAATAAAGGAATACTGAGTGAAAAAGAATTGCAATATTTAATTTCTGAAATTGTTCATAATAATTTAACTGAATCTGAAATTGCATTTTTTATTGCGGCTGAAAAAATAAATGGGATGAATATCAATGAAACAATTAATTTAACTAAGGCGATGGTGAAGACAGGTGCAAGATTAAAATTTAAGAGTAAGTATGTTGCGGATAAACATTGCATAGGAGGAATCGCGGGGAACAGAACTACTCCAATCGTTGTAGCAATTTGTGCAGCAGCAGGATTGATATTACCAAAAACATCATCACGAGCAATAACATCAGCATCGGGAACTGCAGATGTAATAGAAACAATATCCAATGTAGAACTTTCTTTAAAAAAAATTATAAAAGTTGTGCATAAAACTGGTGCATGTTTAGCATGGGGAGGATCCTTGGGACTTGCTCCTTCCGATGACAAAATTATACAAGTAGAAAGATTACTAAATTTAGACGTAGAGCCTCAGCTATTAGCCTCAATTATGTCAAAGAAGATAGCTGGAGGGGCGAAATATATTATAATCGATATTCCTTACGGGAAAGGTTCAAAGGTAAAAAATATAATTTGTGCAAAAAAACTTGGAGAAAAGTTCAAAAAAATAGGAAAATATTTTAGATTAAAATTAAAAATTGTTTATACTGATGGAGCCCAACCTATTGGAAATGGAATTGGTCCAAATATGGAGATGATGGATGTTCTAAAAGTTTTACAGAATGACGGACCTCAAGATTTAAGAGAAAAATCCATTCTCCTTTCAAGTGAATTAATAAAACTTTGTGGGATTAAAAATTCTAGAAAGAAAGCAGAAGAAGCACTAACTTCGGGAAAAGCATACGAAAAATTCAAAGAAATTATTAATGCGCAGAATGAAAAAAAAGATTTTGAAGAAAAAATTTCACAATTAGAATTGGCAAAATATAGAAAAGTAATAAAAGCAAAACATTCAGGAAAAATTGTTTCAATAAGTAACAGTGGAATTAATTCATTATGTAGAGCTCTTGGAACTCCAGAAACAAATTCAGCAGGTGTCTATTTGCATAAACATCTGGGGAAAATCGAGAAGGGCGAACCAATTCTAACTCTTTATACCGAATCCAGAAAGAAAAGAAGAGACGCTTTAAAATTTATAAAAGAATTTAACCCGATTGTTTTGAAATAGCATTCCTAACATTAATTTCATCTCCAGGGTTAGTAACTCCAAACCACTTATCTAAATTAGAATAAACTTTCATTTTTATTAAATTAGCATCTATAAGTTTTGACAATTCTTCCGAAAGCAAGCATTCAGCATTTGGATTTTTCTTATTTTCTTCTTTAAATAATTTAAGTTTTTTTTCTAATATTTCAATTACTTCGGGGCACATTGCAAAAAAACTCATAGCGCATAAATTATTACTGCTTAAATTTTTTTCAGAAAAATTACGTTTTTCAATTCCGAATGTTTCCTTTATGCTCTTTACATATTTATTTTCATCTAGTTCGAATATACCTCTATTGACCCCGCCATCATCAGAAAGCACATTCCCAAGTTCAAATCCTACCGCAGCACATTCTTTATTTTTATGGACATGCTCAATTAAAATTTTAAAACTATCTTCGCCATAAATATCGTCCCCGCTGCAGATAACAAAAGGACAATCAATAATTTCTTTTGCGCAACACAAGGCGTCTACACTTCCCCATGGCTTTTTTCTCAACTCAGAATCAAATTCCTGTCGCGCATAATAAACAGGAACGCCCTTATAATTATCGCCAAACATTTCTCTAAACCCTACCTCCGTTTTATCTCCAACAATAAAAATTATTTTATTAAAATCTGCATTAATTGCCTGATTCACCGAATATTCAATCAAGGTTTCATCGTTGGGTCCAACTTTTGCAAATTGTTTTACCTCTCCATTAAATCGACTAGACATCCCCGCGACCATATAAACAACTGCAACATCCCTTCCCATTTCAAATAATACTAGCTTTAACAATTACAACATCCTGAATTGGCTTGTTTTCTGCTCCCGTAGCTACACTTGCAATAAGGTCAATAACGTCCATGCCTTCAACCACTTCTCCAAAAACAGGATGCTTACTTCCAGGAGATCGCATATCATCAAAATCTAAATTACCATTATCAACTAAATTAATAAAGAATTGGCTACCTCCACTATTTGGTCTGCCTGTATTTGCCATAGAAAGTGTCCCACGAACATTTGAATGTCCAGCGACAAACTCATCTTTAATTTGATATCCGGGCCCACCGCTTCCAGTTCCAGTAGGGTCACCACCCTGAATCATAAAATTTTGAATTATTCTGTGAAAAATCACACCATCATAAAATCCTTCGCCAACTAGCTTCTCAAAATTTCCAGCAGTCACGGGCATGTCGCCATACAACTCTATCACAATGTCTCCTCGGTTCGTTTCCAATTTTATTTTTGTTTCCATATTATCCGTAACTTTCCCCGTGATATTATCAAACATCTTCATCACAAAGAAGGTAAAACCTACAAGCAAGACTGCTATTATAAAGATTGCGACTATTTTATTTTGTAAAATCTTAGGATATTTCTTCTTCTTCTTTTCTGTCATAAAATATTTCACTCAACTAAATTTAAAAACCTTCGCTACTGAAAAGCATTAAGCCTTCATCGCATAATGGTATTGCACTGGACTTGAAATCCAGACCCTTCGGGGTACCCAGGTTCGATTCCTGGTGAAGGCGTACAATTGAAGCTGGGTACTACCCAGGCGAAAATCTTTGCTCGAATTTTTCTCAACGAAGTTATTAGAAAAATTTTAGAGTGAAGTTTGAGTAGATTCCTGGTGA
>Ga0222628_1000560_pt1 | contig 14900 bp, 24 predicted proteins | sample AntAcemetageno95_FD_179860 | JGI IMG/M metagenome (GOLD analysis project Ga0222628, IMG submission 179860) | Saline water microbial communities from Ace Lake, Antarctica - #95 | ecosystem: Environmental > Aquatic > Non-marine Saline and Alkaline > Saline | place: Antarctica: Ace Lake | collected...
GCTATCGAATGGGCTAATGGAGGTAAAGAATGGTATATAAATGGAAAGTATCTAACTGAGGAAGAATTTCTTAACAAAACCAAGAAACATACAATTATCATTGACGGTCAAGAAATTCAAATTTCAGAAGAGTCCTATAAAGAATTGAAGGAATCTTTGAATTAGCACTCCTGAGATATATTCGAGATTATCTTAGAGACAAAGCTCATCTGGTAGAGCATCCGGCTGTTAACCAGCGGGTGTTTTAACTATGTATATCATTGGAGGACAAACCGGCATCGGTCACTTTTTGGGAACGATTAATTTTTAATAGGCCGAACTAAAAGTCAAACTAAATAACTTAAATTGTTAAAAAGACATAATTCATCACTCCAGAATTTAATTACCATAACTGATTCAGTTGTCGAAACCGTTGCATAACGTAGTAACAAACAAAAGGAGAACTAAAATGAGCAACGAAAATGAAACCGAAAACACTGTCCCGGTTAACTTCCGTTATCGGGATGACAATGGCAAGATGATCTCTAAGGAGGCCGCTATCGAAAAGCGTTGGGCGTATAAGGTAGATGGCAGTCCCACTAAGATTTATCAGCATCGTCTCGCTATTCGTGAGGCAGAAAAGAACGGTACTGAGCGCCCCGTCCGTGAGAAGAAAACGTATGATCCCGGTTCACAGTCTCATGCCAATGTACCCAGCCCCTATGATCTCAAACGCCGTAGTGGCTATCGTGTAATTTGGCAAGTTCTTGCCGAAAATGTTGGCGATTTTGTCGGCATTAAAGACTTGACTACCACAGTTATTGCCCGGCTCAAGGTCGAGGCTCCCGATTGGTATGAGCGGCGCTATTCCGAGACTCCCTATGACGTTGAAACCAACGCCTATGTGATGACTCGTGCACCGTACAACGCACATATTGAGGCTATGTCCCAGCGCGTTGTTAAGGAAGATGAAGGCTTCAAGCTGATGACCGATGTTACTGAGCCTCGGCAGTTGAAGAAGCGTGGCCGCAAGCCTAATAAGGTCGAAGTCACTCCCGTTTTGGACGCGAATGTTGAAGCCGACGATGACGCTTCCGTCACCGTCAACGAAGGTGAAGTTGTCACGGTCTAAAGTGGCAACAGTTACCGTAGGGGCAGCAATTAGACTGTCCCTACCAAAAAGGAATGGTGGTATTTTATCCACCATTCCTTTTGGTAGTGAGAAGTAATTCTCTATCAAAATAGTATAATAATAGAAAAAGGAGAAAGATTATGAAAGTTACAGTCGCTGAATTTGCAAATGCTCAAGGCGTATCTACTTCAGCCGCTAATGGTTTTATCACTTTTATTGTCGATAAGGGCAAGGCAACCAATACCGGTGAGATGCGAGGTTTAATTGATACCGATGGTAAGCCAAAGCGTGGCCGTCCGTCTGCTATCTTTGAATTACCTGACAGTGTGACTCTTGATCTGAGCTAAGTTACAGCACCCCTGTAACATTGGTTTTTCGAGAATGTAGTTGAAGGCAAGGGAACCCGCGCAATTTGCGTGGGTTCCCTGATGAAATAACGATAATTGTTTATATCATTATTTTAATTTTTGAATAATAAGGAAAAAGAAATGAAAGAATTTTCTCTTGTAAACAATAAAGACAATTACTTTACCAGTGTCCCAGATGGATTGGTTATCGTTTACGGATACGTCCGCAATGCGGTAGCCTATCTTGATTATGATGGCAATGCTGACCGGCCGATCCCAGGAGGGATTGATGACGAATGCTTCCCATTGGCAAGGGACAGAGATAGTGTCATGGCATGGCATGGACAAAGAAAATGGGCAGGAAATATTGAGCTTGTTCCAGTAAGCTGGAAAACCAGCCAGTAAATAAGTACTTATAGTTATTCTATTTCAAAATAGTCACTCCAGACTTATTAGTTTAACTAATTATTAGGAAATGAATAAAAAGGAGAATGAAGATATGCCGAAAACAGCCGCAATCAATGTCGAGTTCAAGTGCCCAGCAGAGGTTAAAGATGCTGACGTAGCTTGCAATCTTATTCGTAATATTGTTGAACTTGCGGGAACCAATCATGGTTTCATTTGCATTACCAATTATCTTTCCGATACTGGTAAGCGTGCAAACTATGTTCTTCAGCCATTTGGAGAAATGGCTTATCCCCGTCTTGTCCGCGAATCCCTTGAAATTCTTGAGCGTCAAGAACTTGAATTGCCTAATGAAATTGACGGTTTGGCTATTGAGAAGTTAGTCTGGAACGAGGCTATTCTTGAGCAAATCACTTCTTTTCGTAAAACTCTTGACGGTGGTCATGGGCGCAAAGATGATAAAGAGAAAATCAGAAAAGGCTTTTACGAACTTGACGGCAGTGTTTATGTCGCCAATGTCCGTATTGCCAAGTATCATGTAACTGATGAACAAGATAAACATAACGCAACGCTTGACCAGCAAAAAGTCAAACACACTCCCAAGTCCGCTAAAGCTAAGGCTAAGAATTGGTTGAGGAATAACACCCCGGCGTCGAATTTTCGTGGTCAATTCCGTTTGAATGCGGATAAGTTCGACCGCATTGCATTTAGCCGTTCAGTTATCGAATTCGCAAAATTTGGCGAGTTGTTTACTCCCTAATGGGATAACTCGTCATATGAGGCTAAATAGGGGAGGGTTTCCGTCACCCCAGGATTATTAAAAGCAGTAACAAGTGTATATCGCCAAGCAATACACGCTAGGCAAAACGCAAATCCAAATTCAAAGGAAAACTAAAATGGCTCACGGAATCAAAGAACTGGATCGTCTCGTCGTTGGCTTTGTCGATGTTTATGGAAACACTTGGCATCAACACCCAAATTGTGTGCTTGTGGATGGACCGGTGTCTTTAGAGCAAGCCGCTGATGCTTTCGACTATACGGTAGAAAAGGCGGATGTTGTTATCGCCGGCACTGACTTTGTTGTCTTCGGAAATCATCCGCTCGTTCGCAAGGATGGCGAAAACAACGATATTACCGTTGTTTATCCGTCTGTCGGGGAACGCTATGCGGTCATTCAGAATAGCGAATTGCTTTCTTGGATCGAAGCTGGCGTAATTATTCCATATGATGTTTCTATTGAATCGGCAGGGACGTTGCTGAATGGGCAAAAGGCGTTCGTCAATCTCCTACTCCCCTTGGAGCATACGGTTCACGGAGACGTTAGCCCGACGATTACCCGGATGATGTATTCCAATTCGTTTGGTCAAGAATCCTATCAAGTTTGCATTCATACCACTCGGGTTGTCTGTGATAATACCGTCCGTATTGCATCTGCTCAAGGTGCGGCAAATAGTACGCTTCGTAGGTTCCGTCATACCAAAAATGCAGCTTCCCATATTGAGGCTTGCATGGTTGACCTCGCATCTGTTTTTTCCTCAATCCGTGACTATCATAGCCAAATGGATGTTTTGGCTGAAATGACCGTTAATGGCAAGCAAATCGAAGCGTTTTTGGATGCAATTTTCCCGCTCAAGACTAACGATGACGGTGAAGTAGCTGACGGTCGCGGGAATACTCGCCACAGTAATCAGCGTGATGCAATCATTGGTATTTTTGATGGCAAAGATGACTTGCAAGCTAGTGGCATCCGTCATACTCGCTACTCGCTATTCCAAGCGGTAACTGATTGGGCCGACCATGACAGTCCCGTCCGTAATGGTGATGATGTTCTGGGACGGTTCTGGGACGGACTTTGGGGAACAAAGGACAAGTTCAAGCAAAAGACCCTTGACGCCATTATCGCCTTGCGGTAATTGACTCTCACTCCGGAGGATTGGCTTTCAATCCTCCGGAGTTATCTTTTAATATGCAATAAAGACAAATAGGTTAATTGCAGTTTTAATTTTTTCATTTATTTAGACACTTATAGTTATTTCCTTAAAAGCACTCCTGGGATGTTAAGAGAAAGAATTATAAGGCAATAACAGAGGAAACATTATGGATTTAACAAACAACAAATTTCTATATGGGAATATCAAGGTCAGTGCGAAAGGTCGAAACGTCCTCCTTCTTAGCCATTTAAGCGACACTGTTAAACGTTTTGACAAGAAGCGTGTATCGTATCAGCTTGAGCATCGTTGGCTTTCTACGGACCCCACAGAGGATGGTGACGCAGTTTGTTGCGTCAAGGGGCAGGACTTCACTTATTGGAGCATGAGAGAATTGAAAGAAAATGGTGTGTTTGATCACCCCAGTCTTTTTGATTGTTTTAATGTTATGGGGTAAACAAAAACGGAGAAATTATGGAACTCAACGTACAAAAATATCTTCGGTCTGGCAAGACTGTTGCCGACCTTAAAGAAGAATTGGGCATTAAGTCATCTGAATATGGCGATTTGGTTATGCTCAATTACAGTCAGATTGATTCTCCTAAGACTAACCCGATTGTCATGGAATGTCGGCAACTGGTACTGGAAAAGGACACTTGGGATATCGTTTACCGTTCTTTCTCAAGATTCTTCAATCATGGTGAAGTTTTGAATTTGAATGAGGATTTTGATTTTGCTAATGCTGTTGCTCTTGACAAGATTGATGGTTCCATTATTGGTGTCTTCTTCTATGATGGAGAATGGTTTATGACTACTCGCGGTGTTATTGGTGGCAATTGTCAGGTAGGCACATTCCCTATCACATTCAAAGAGTTGTTTGACTTGGCGGTTATGCAGTATCCGGATTTCTGGGGCACCATTGAATCTGCTTGTAAAGACGGCAATGATTACTGCTATATCTTTGAATTAACGGCCCCTGAGAACCGCGTTGTAACTCCCTATACCGATAGGGCCTTGCATCTATTGTCTGTCAGGGATAGGGGCAATGAGTTCTGCGAGTTAAATAGAGTACATTCAGAGTCTATTTCAAAGGCTATGGGAGTTGAGCTGCCTACTATGCACAGCTTCTCCGATATTTCTGAACTGGTTTCAATGGCGTCTAATGTGGGCCAACTTAATGAGGGGTTTGTCTGCATTGATTACTCCAGAACCGATGAAAATGGCAATTATCGCAGAATTAAGGTCAAGAACCCTGCATACTTGGCTATTGCTCATTTAAAAGATTCTTCGGTGTCATCACTCCGGTCTTTGATGCAATTAGTTATTATGGGAGAAGCAAGCGAATTTCTAACTTATTTTCCTGAGTTCAATAAGTATGTTGAATGCTTGCAGGAAAAATGGTATAAATATCGCGATCAGTTGAATGCTGAATTGGAAGAGGCAGAAACGAAAAAGCATCTTCCTCGTAAGGATTTTGCTCTTTGGGCAAAGGACAAAATCAATCCGTCAGTTCTGTTTCAGTTATTGGATGGAAAAATCACTACCGTACAAGATTGGATTTCTCAGATGGTCGAGCAGAAGGGTAGCAAAAATTTCGGTAAGAATATGATGCAAATCCTGAAAATCAATGATATTGAATGGAAAACTGAATAGCACTCCAGAAATTTTTTGAAATAATTATTTATCATTATGAGTACCAGAGACAAAAGATATGATTGGAACCGCAAGAAATACTTACGTTTAATGCGCAAATGTTTCAGTGATCAATTGCTTTACTGCATATATTGCGGGAAAGGTCCGTTATATGTGGGTAAATCTAAAGGTAGGCCGAAGAATAAGCGTTTAACAATTGATCATTTCACCCCAGTATCATTAAGTATAGTTGATGATCATGATATGACAAACTTTGTTATTGCTTGCAGTGAATGTAATAATGATAAAGGAGCACTTTCAAGAGAGGAATTGGAGGGATGGGTTAGAAAGAAGTGTCAAGAAAGAAGAATGGCACTCCAGGATTGTTTCTAAAAAACAATATAGACTATATCAACAAATTAGAGGAAACAAATGATGTCTAAAATAGGACGGGATATGGCAGAGGCCAATGTCCAACAGGAGGACTTTTATTCTTGCAAAAGTTTTCTGTCAAGATGGCGTTGAGCGCATTGCCGAATACCATAGAGAGTATTGGACTGGTTCTCACATGGAGCCACCAGAAGAAGATGTAGAATTGCTTTGGCATGACTCCATTGAAAAATATCACTCCAGCGTTGAAGGAAAAAAGGGGAAAGTTTAGACAACAGAAATAAGTGTTACAAAAGAATCGAAGCCAACAACAAGGATAAGGAAAAATGTACGACAAGCACGACGACGAAGAAGAGATCGAGATTGATTTTCATGCGGAAGAGAAGAACAGACGTGAAAAGAGAATCAAGGGAAAGCAACAGGACAAGAAAGTAGATAAGTGGAATGATGGAGGCCACAAGAAGCTGAAGAAGCAGAAGCGTAGCCGCAACCAGCAAAAAGACGCACTCCGGGATATTATGAAAAGTTATCTTTAATGTAGCAAAGATTGATTATCTGGTCAATACTTAGTTACAAAAGCCTCAATCCCAACTAAGGGAATCTCGAAATGAACGAAAAGTATGGTGAGAATGGGAATCTTATTTCCTATAAGGATTTTTATGGGTATGAAGAACATTATGGAAAATATCATTAAGAAGATGGCTGAGAAGATGGTCCGGCTATTGAATATGTTTTGACTCGTAATTTACAAGGGTAATCCCATGTAGAGTGGAAGAGTGGCCCTAAATGGACCGCTCTTCCTTTTTTAACATTTTCCTTTTATACTTATAGTTATTATTGCTTTTTCACTCCAGGTTTGAAGAAGATTGAGCAAAAAAACTATAAAGTCTCTTAAAGAGCAACTTCAGAGCGTGCAGAATGCTAGATGCAAAGAGCGTATTTACAAAGTAGATGAGTTATTTTCAGAAGCAATTAATATTTCTCGTTGGTTGATTAGTAAACCAATTGGAACAGCAGTGCATCTAACTCCATGGGATAGGGTTTGGCAATAGAAGTGCAGTAGTCACTGTGCCAAAAGGATTCCGGTTGAGTGGGGACGGCTATCACTCCAGCAGTGGTTCTGTTTTTTGTTTGGATGATGTCAAGGTAATCGAAAAACAAGAAATAACTTAACTATTAGGAAAGGAAAATAATGATTACTCCGGGCGAAATTTCTGTAGGGATGGCTATCACTCCATTTGAAATAATTAGAGAAAAGGAAAATAATAGTATATCCAGGCAATCTGAATCTTGTTTAGAGGGTCTAAAGGGTGTACCAATGGTAGTAAAAGCCGTTAAACTTCCTTATATTATTATTAGAAGCGGTGAAGTTGTTCTTATTATTGACACTCGTAAAATGTCTTTAATGTCAGTGTCGCAAGAGTATCTTGACGCTTTTTCTTTATCTAATTGCATCACTCCAGAAACAGATAAATAACTAATAGATAGATATCCAGTAAAACATCTGATGCGGAGGTAGCTCAGTGGATAGAGCAGCGGCCTTCTAAGCCGCGGGTCGTGGGTTCGAGTCCCACCCTCCGTGCCAATTTTAAGAATAAAAGGAAACGATTTATTCGTTAATATGTCACCCCTGAATTATCAGTCAATTAACCTTGTTGATGCAGACAAACTACGAAAGAATTAAGGAAATATAATGAACGATAAAGATTTTAACCTGCGTATTTTTCAATCAATCAGAGAGCTTATTCTTTCCGGTTTTAATCCCACAGACGTTGAAAAAAAGAATATTATTGACATTTATGATAAACTCGTTGTTGATTTGGCTGGCGATTGCATTAATTTGGGAACCTATGGGTTTCATAGCTATTACTTGCCTCTTGACATTTATGTCAAACTTGTTAAACATTATGAAGAGAAAAAGAAGATTGCTTGCATAAATACTTTTCGTAATGCCACTGGGTTTGGTCTTAAAGACAGCATAGATATTATCAATGAAATGTTTGCTTGGGAAAACAAAAGTAACCCGGTTAACCGGACACCCCAGTAATTTATTCCTAACACAGTTTTTTGCATATCAACTGCCTCGATGAAAAAAGGAGAGCAATATGTTTTTTTATCTCGCAATCGTAATGGTTATTGGACATTTTTTAGGAGATTGGCTTTGTCAAACTCGTAAGATGGCCGAAAATAAGTCCAAAAAGCTATTGGTCTTAGGGTTGCATAGCATGATCGCCAACTTTGTATTAGTCATGTTTATCTTCTGTTTTGTTTTCGTATTTTGTCCAGATTTCGATTTGCAGACGTGCTTAATGCAACTGCTACAAATGTTTTTTTGTCTTTTCCTGTTTCATATGTTTGTTGATCGCGTTGTTTGGCATACCTACATCAAACTTAGGAAAGAACATCATTACGATAAGATCTTTTTTGACGTTATAGCTGTTGACCAAATTCTCCATATGGTATCAATATTTTATATAGCGAATCTATTTATATGATAATTTTAAAGAAAAAAAATAAACAATAAATAAAAAAAACTCTGTATATGGAATATATTCGGAGTATAAACAAAAACGTGAGGAGGCGTTGTCAGACTTATTTTAAAAAAAATAAGTCAAAGACAAGTCTATGAGTCGCGAAACCTCGTCATCTTTAGCGGCGAGATAGTTCATCAAGGCATAAATTTCATCACTCCAGGAGGAAATCGTTCGGTGTCTTATAAACATAATGAAAAAAGGAGACATCGAAATGGCCAAAAAGACAAAATTAGAAATGCCTTCACAGGGCGATATGCAAGCCGTAAGGCGGTCGGTCATGGGTATTGATGGCACCTTGAACGGTGGCACAAAGGTACAGAGTAGAAAAGGCAAGAAAGCCTATAACCGCCAAAGGGCAAAAAATCAGAGGCATTGGTAAAATGGACAGAATGATGATTCCAATGTTTTCACTCCAGAAAACTAAGACTGACAAAGGATAAGACACAACGAAAAACAATGGGAAATGCGAAAGCAACCTAATCAATCAAACTGTCCAATCCCGATGGTTGATTTTTCGCGATTTTTTAGGGATTATGGTGAGAAAGAGGATAGCATGGCGTCTAGTCAACGTTATTCTTCCTATGAAATGAGAGAGACGGTTTCACTTTCAATATATTATATAGTCTTGGTAGGATGATTTGGTTTGTTTGCCAAATTAGTACCTTTTCAGAGAACCTAACGGGATTGGATCACTGAGCGATAGCGCGCATCGTTTCACGTCTAGTTTCGTCTGAGAAAACTGATAAACTGACTAAAAACAATATGCAGATTATTTATCCCTTTTTGATCTGTATATTAGGAAAAGGGAGCAATGTAAGAATGAGAGTGGCGATTCTTGCGTTAAGCTATGGGAGAGCTGGTAAAGGCCCCGTTAAGGTAGGTTCTTAATCGGTCCAATTTTATAGCGTTGGAGAGAAGAGGCGGTTATCCATCTCTTTTCGTTTACATAGTTTTGATACTTATAGTTATTTTTATCAAGAGTATCTTGACGCTTTTTCTTCATCTAATTGCATCACTCCAGAAACAGATAAATAACTAATAGATAGATATCCAGTAAAACATCTGATGCGGAGGTAGCTCAGTGGATAGAGCAGCGGCCTTCTAAGCCGCGGGTCGTGGGTTCGAGTCCCACCCTCCGTGCCAATTTTAAGAATAAAAGGAAACGATTTATTCGTTAATATGTCACCCCTGAATTATCAGTCAATTAACCTTGTTGATGCAGACAAACTACGAAAGAATTAAGGAAATATAATGAACGATAAAGATTTTAACCTGCGTATTTTTCAATCAATCAGAGAGCTTATTCTTTCCGGTTTTAATCCCACAGACGTTGAAAAAACGAATATTATTGACATTTATGATAAACTCGTTGTTGATTTGGCTGGCGATTGCATTGATTTGGGAACCTATGGGTTTCATAGCTATTACTTGCCTCTTGACATTTATGCCAAACTTGTTAAACATTATGAAGAGAAAAAGAAGATTGCTTGCATAAATACTTTTCGTAATGCCACTGGGTTTGGTCTTATAAACAGCATAGATATTATCAATGAAATGTTTGCTTGGGAAAACAAAAGTAACCCGGTTAACCGGACACCCCAGTAATTTATTCCTAACACAGTTTTTTGCATATCAATGGCCCCGTACCAGAACTGGCATATGGACCGGACTTAAAATCCGGGGTTTGTGGGTTCAATCCCCACCGGGGCTACCATAACTTTTCCCCATTTTGCTTTAACATATTCCGAAGAACAAATTAAGACACTTAAAGTTATGTGTTATTGTGAAATAGAGAAATCTTAAATCACTCCAGGTGGGGTTTCTTGAACGCTGGTACATGCGTATGATAGAGACACGATCCGGCTCAATATGGAGCTAATGTCAAAGAATGGAAAGGAACTGTACCTTTTTGGCAGCCTGGAATGAAGCACGGCCTTTAATGATGCGATTGGATATATACGTGCGGTACAGCCCGAAGCATCTTATTTTCAAAATGGTCGGATGACGGAATTGGTAGACGTAGGAGACTTAAGATCTCCGGGGAAATAGCCCGTGCGGGTTCGAGTACCGCTCTGGCCACCATTATCACTCCAGTTACCATAAATAAAAGGACAGAAAATGAATGAAGATGTTTATGTTTCAGTAGAAGTTTATTGTTCAGAATCTGTAGTCAAAAAATATCTGAAAGATTTAGGAGCGAGTTGGAAAGAAGAAACTTTTCTAAATATTTTTTTGGGGAACACGCTTTAATATCTATAAATTTTCTGGCAAAGGCTCAAGAGTCAAGAATAAAAAACTTAGAGAACTTAGAGACCCATTAAAATTAATGAAAATATGAGATGTAAAAAAATGGAGATAGAAGTTTATCAAGGTGGTGATCTTCGTAAAGGAGCAATGAAAGCCCTCCGTTACCGCTTATTTCAAAACGGTTGGATGCTAGGAGATATCTATAGGGATCTTAGAAATGGGAATTCTTATAATCATGATTGCGGTCGTATAAGGACTGTATTGATTGCCATTTTAGATTATGCCCATATTGCTTCTGCCGTTATTACTAGCAAAGACTCAGAGTTTCAAGTTTTTGTTCGTAAACGTCATCGTAGAAAAGGAATTGGAAGTGCCCTTTATGCTAAAGCGATGGAAATAAATAAAAGGACAAAACCTTTAAAGATGTGGGTTGATCACTCCAGTATCGCTAAAGCTTTTTACGATAGTAATGTTAGTAGAGATTGGGTTGTGATTGAAGAAGATAATAACGAGTATGAAACTTTTGAAATTAAAAGAAAAGAAACACAGCCATCCCATAGAACCGGCATTTGCGTGATGAGCTGGTCAGCAGGAGGGTAACTTGCTACAGTCTATCACCTCACACAGCAGGAGTTGCCCATGAAGCCAATGAAGAGTACCATGACCGTGCTGAAGCAGGTTGTCGAGCTGATCCCGTCATATCTGGTGTCTAAACTCGCCAGTAAACACGGTGTGGACAAGCAGAGCCACACGTTCAAGCCGAGGAACTCTTCCGCTCTGTCCACTGTTGTCACTCCAGAAACGTGTCACGTAAAAGCTTAATCATTATGGAAGAGCTTAACGGTACCGGCAAATGATGCTTCCTCATCATTGCCAGATGACAGGAAAAAGGATTTGTATCTAGTAGTAGGAAGATCGCAGATATGACTTGTCGATGATCTTTTCAACGCTATGAATAATGTGGAGATTAGAAGCGTTCGTGCAAAAGATGACTTTTTAGTAGTAAAAATTTCAAGAAATGTTATTGACAAATATAAATTGTGCCATAGAGTTTCTTACCAAACTCAAAAAACAACGTGAAAAAAATCGCGAATTCTTTAGCAAATCTTAGGCCCGAAACCCTGAAGTGCAAAATGGATTGAGATGCACTTCGGGGGCGGGTCGGAAGTGTTGTAGTTGAAATACTTATAGTTATCATTATCGCATCACTACAGCTTTTTTACTGTAAAATCATAAAGGGACTGTAGCACAACTGGTTAGTGCAAGTGCCTCATAAGCACTGGGTTGGGGGTTCGAATCCCTCCGGTCCCACCAATTTAATTACAAGGAGCAACCGGTGAGGCCCTAGGTTTTTCAACGAAGCTTAGGTTTGAGGTTGAAAAATGAAAAGTATCACTCCAGAAATAATTCCTCTCACAGCTTTGTGGTAGGTCGATAATCCAATCCAATATCGCTATCACTCAAGTTGGGTTTGAATTTAAAGCCTTTCTTGGCAGTATCGTTCCGTTTGAAGATTTTGAGGTAATCACTAAAATTTGCAAAACAGTTGAGGAAGTCATAGCGAAAGTTTATTTCGATTCTGATAACGTTGGCAATATAATTATTACCGGAAGTTTCTATAACATTTAATCATTGACGATGAGAAAAATAGGCAGAGTTGAGCCGTACTCAATTCTTCCTATTTCTTCTCACATTTATATCACTTATAGTTACCGCAATTGAGAAAAAATAATCACTCCAGCAATTTGTCTCTCAGTTTCAGTTAGTTATTACGAAACAATAAGTAAAGGAAAACACCATGTACGTATTCCACAACGACCCCGGTCATGGCTGGCTCGCCGTCAAACGCTCGGAACTGATTCGTTTGGGCGTTATTGGCGAAATCTCTTCCTACTCATACCAAAAAGGCAAAATAGTATATCTTGAAGAAGATTGTGATGCAGACACTTTTTGCAAAGCAAAGGAAGCACTGGGAGAAAAAATCGAAGTAAGGGAAAGCTATCGTGATAATACACCAATTCGTTATTATGAAAGTTTCCGTCTAAGGCAAGGGGAATAAGTAATGAAACGCCATAAAGTTTACTTGCGCGATAGTTGGCCGGTTAAATGGCTGACTATGAAACGTGTAAGTTTATTCGGAAAATTGAAGACAACCACTATGCCACATTTCGCTTCAACGTATTCCGAAGAACAAATTAAGACACTTAAAGTTATGTGTGATTGTGAAGTAGAAAAATCTTAAATCACTCCAGAATTGCATCATAGTTCTATTACCATGTAGGTCGAAAACAAAAATCGGAGATTGAACATGGCAAATTTGATTGAACCAAACGGCAACGTAACTGAAATTGAACCTAAGAACGGCACCGACTTCACGCTTGACGAAATGTGTGACCATATCGGATGCAGCACAATTCAAATCTCCGAGGGCAAAGATGGGAAGATCCTCGTTTTCGATGAAGAGTTTTTTTCCCGCGGCGATATTGAAAACCACCATATTTACGGGATGTGCGTAACTGAAAAGAATGAAAATGGTGATTCTGTTCTCGTTCCTTATCTGAACCACAAGGCAACGCTGGAAATGGCGGCCAGACTGGGACCGTTTACTCACAATGTAATTTGTGGTAAGTGTCTCGTCTGTAATAGCTCGCAAGTACTTTAATGTCATTCTGACCTTTGGCATACATGAAAGAACCGGGTACTGACTGCCCGGTTCTTTCTCTGTTTCTTAATATATTCACTTATAGTTATTCTTCTAACCGAAGATAATCACTCCTGAAAAAAACCAATCACGTATATTGAGGTAGAACGGAACAACAAAGAGGTAAGACAATGGCGACTCGAAAGACAAAGACAAAAGCACAAGAATATCGTGAATTAATGGAGGCAGCAGCCAATTATATCGCTGAAGATAAGCCAACAGTTTCTATGCCAGATGCCGTAGCTAAGATTGTGCGCCCACTTATCGCCGATTATCAGCAGGAAGTTGTTCTGGCGCTACTGTTGAACAATAAAAACAAAGTCATTGATATTGTCACGATAACGGTTGGCCTACTAGATAGAAGTTACACCCATGCAAGAGAAATCTTTCGTGAAGCAATTATAGCCAATGCAAAATCAGTAATTTTGGCGCACAATCACCCGTCCGGTAATGCAACACCGTCAAAACAAGACATTTCAACAACAAAAAGTCTGGTCGAGGCCGGAAAGATTATCGGAATTAAAATGCTTGATCACGTAATTATCGGAAAGAAAAGCAAAGACAATCCGAAAGATTACTTTTCTCTGAGAGAAGATGGCTTAATGTAGCACTCCAGAGAAAATGCCCCACAGTTCTATGGTATAGGTAAGAAACAACAACTTGGAGACAAAAAAATGGTCAACGTTTACACAAGGGTTCTAACCCTTCACTATACTTTCAAAATCTCTACCGACCGGGAGAATAATGAGGTCAATAACTTTCTGAAAACGGTCAGCGTTCAGGGAGGCAGTAACCATAACCATAGTTCTTTCGAGATTCCCTATGAAATCTTTGAATCTGTAGAACAAATCTTGCGAGACCGCTTCGATTGCATGCTTGAAAAGTAGCACTCCAGTTAATTCTTAGCGAAAAAGAATAGAACATAACAAAAACCCAAAGGGGCGCAAAACGATGAATACTTTCATGGAAAATCTCCACGTTGAAGAACTTGAATACGACAACTTTCCTTGCGATGGTTGCCCATTTGAAGACCCCAGCCAGCGCGATTGCATGGAGAATTGCCCCTGCAACATAAACGCAATGGATAACTTAATAGCACTCCAGACAATTTGACTTATGGTATATTTAGTTAGGTCGAAAACAAAATAAAAAAGAGGTCATAAAATGAGCAAGTATGCAATCAGGCGTGACGGCAATACGGCAAAAATCTATATCCCACAGGGAGATACCAAGATTTGCGAGTTTCTAAAGTCTCTTAGCGTTTGGTGGAGTTACGGGCAGGATATCGCCGGGCTGTTCGCGTTCGAGATTTGTGGCGAAATTATCGAAAAAATCGAAGAATTGTTGAGTTCTCGTTTCCAAATCATTAATGACCAATCCATTTTGAATGTTTGAAAAATAAGGGGAAACTCCGGTTTCCCCTTATTTCCCTATCCCGGCTTTTGGCACTTATAGTTATCAATTAAAGGTAAAAACAAAAAGAAAATAGCACTCCAGGATACTCTCACCGTGTCCCTTTAGGGTAGGTCAGAAACAAAACATAACAAAAGGAAATAGCACTCCAGAATACTCTCACCGTGTCCCTTTAGGGTAGGTCAGAAACAA
>Ga0222628_1000561_pt1 | contig 14900 bp, 12 predicted proteins | sample AntAcemetageno95_FD_179860 | JGI IMG/M metagenome (GOLD analysis project Ga0222628, IMG submission 179860) | Saline water microbial communities from Ace Lake, Antarctica - #95 | ecosystem: Environmental > Aquatic > Non-marine Saline and Alkaline > Saline | place: Antarctica: Ace Lake | collected...
GCCCAGGCAACGGTTGCCGAAGTAGGTGCTAAGTCCGTTCCGCTACCATTGCGAAATGCGCCCACCAGCTTGATGAAGGATCAGGGTTATGGAAAAGGCTATGACTACCCCCATAGCTTCCCCGGTCATTTCAAAGAACAGAACTACTTCCCTGAAGGACTCAAGGAACAACATTTCTACCAGCCCAGCACCGAGGGCATTGAGAAGCGTATCTATGAGCGTCTGGTTAAGTTGTGGGGTAAACGCTTTGAGGAACCTTCGGGTTCATAGACCATTCAAAAACAAATGCTCAAACACCGATCATCAACCCTCGCTCTTTTAGCCATCCTGGGCACAACCCTGCTTTTTTCCGCGCCATTAAACGCTCAAAAGCGAGATAAACTGGAATTGCTTCAAGCGGACCGCGCAACATCATTTACCCGAGATGGATTGACCTATCGTCGGCTTGTGGGTGATGTGAAACTACGTCGTCATGATGCTGTTTTAAGCTGCAACATGGCCGAACTTCAGGTTGAAAAGGATGAAGCCCTGCTCCAGGGGAATGTCAGTATTGTCACACCTGAATCCAAACTTACAGGTCGCACAGCTCGCTATCAAGGCGCCATGGAGTATGTTGAGATCAAGGGGAATGCTCGCTTTGACAATGGCCCCTTCAGTGTCAAAGCTGATAAGCTGGGATACTATGTGGATCTGAAAAAAGTGATCGCCACAGGGAACCCAATCTTAATTGATAGTGCTTCGATTCTTTCGGCTGATACCATCTACTACTATGAAGACAGCCAGTTGGGAGATGCCCGGGGCCAAGCCTTGATGATCAACAATTCAGACAGTTTGAGTGTTGCAGGAGATCATCTGCTCTACTATTCCGGTCGTGACTCCCTGTTGAGTTTTGGGAATGCAGAATTCAAAAAATGGTCGCCGGAGGACACCAGCCTCAACATCAGTTCAGACAGCCTGAGTCTCGAAGAAGGCTTCTTTTTCGCCTGGGATAATGTAAAACTTATCAATGGTACGGCTGAAGGAACCTGTGGGCAAGCGGTCTACATTCAGGATGAAGACGTGGCCATTATGAAAGACAATCCGGTATTGCGAGAAGAGGATTTTAAACTCACGGGCAAGATCTTCAATTTGCATATGAAAAAGGGGGTGCTCACCTCAGTTTATGTTCCAGAAGACCCTCATTTTGTCCAGTACAAAGCCGCAGCTGATACCACTTACCAAGACTGGCTAGACGGCAAGGTCATGGCAGTAGAATTCAAGGATGGTCAACCGAGCACGGTCACGCTGGTCAAGATGGCCACATCCTTTTTTAATGTTATTGAGGACAATCAGTTTAAAGGGTCTAATAAGGTCAGTGGTGATACCCTGTTCATCCTGTTGTCAGATAGCAGCATCTCTGATATCACAGTTACTGGAGGGGCAGAGGGCGCTTTTGAGCCGGTCAAGGGCAGTCGGGATATCGGTTTTCCCATCAAATACAAGGCTGATATCGTTGCCTATAATATGGCCAGTGAAACCACCCAACTCCACCGAAATGCCAGCATCAACTATGGCGATATGGCTCTGGAGGCCGGGAAGATAGGCGTCTATTGGCGTCAAAACCTACTCAAGGCCAGCAGTCTGATTGATACTCTGGGAGCCAGTGATTTTCCAGTCTTAAAGCAGACTGGGCAAGATGATTTCCATGGCAAGCGCATGTTGTACGATCTTAAAACACAAAGGGGAAAGGTTTCTGCTGGCAAAACCACCATGGAGGATGGGACCTATTTTGGAGAAGAACTGACCCGGGTTAACGCAGATGTATATCTCATGAAAGACGGGTATTATACGACCTGCTCTCTTGAGGAAGATCAGCATTTCTATTTCTACAGTAAGCAGATGAAGTTATTGACCGACCGGTTGATTATTGCCAAACCAGTGGTCTTGTATATTGCTGATGTACCTCTGGTGGCGCTACCTTTCGCCGTATTTCCTCAAAAGAAGGGTCGCAAGTCAGGTTTTATTTTGCCCTCTTATGATTATCGGCCAGGTACCTGGGGTCGGGCCTTGAAAGGGTTCGGATATTATTGGGCCATCAATGACTATTCCGATTTCAAAATGACCGGTGATTTCTATGACAAGTATGAAGAATTCAAAATCAATAGCACCCTACGCTACAAGAAACGCTATTCTATCAATGGCAATATCAGACTTGAGATGGAGTCTATCCGAACGGCTTTGAATGATCCGGCATCATGGGATTGGTTCTTGAAATTCAACCACAATCAGACCATTGACCCCACCTTTTCCATTCGCGCCGAAGGGCGACTCTCAGGGAGTGCCGACTTTCACCAGGTTTACAGTCAGGATCAGGCCCAAAGAACGGACACCAAGCTTCATTCAGGTCTCTCCATCAACAAGAAGTTTGAAGCGCTCAAAATCACGACTTCCTTGAGTGGTACCTACGATCAGGATTTGCAGGTTACCCAACGGATAGAGGAGACCCCAGAAAGTGCCGGGATCAAACTGAATGGACCCATACTGGCCTTGCCGTCTTTCAGCTTTAACCGTTCCTCCACGGCTATTATTCCGGCAAAAGCCAACGAAACCCATTGGTATAACAATTTCCGGTGGAGTTATGGAAACACCCTGAAGAACCGCAGGAATTGGAGTTATTTATCTTATGAGAATCCAGATACTCTTCTCGGAGACAGCCTGCTCTGGGAAGAAGAGGTTATTGACACGCGCACCTGGAATCACAACATGAGCCTCTCTGGGAACACCCAACTGTTCAATGTTCTAAAAGTAAGTGGGTCTTTGAATTATAGAGATGCCTGGGGATTTAGATACCTTGAACCTACGGTGGATGCCGCCGGCGTGGCCTATATCGACACCAGTACGGGTGACTTGCTTACCCAGGAAGTAGATGGCTTTATTCGTCGTGGGACCTTCAGCACCAGCGCATCCATGAACACCAAGCTTTATGGAATCGTGCCTGTGCATGTTGGTGCGCTACAGGCTATCCGGCATACTCTGACCCCGTCAGTGTCTTTGACTTACACCCCAAATTTCTCAACGGACTTCTGGGGCTATACGGAAACTATTCTGGATACGACTGGTGAATTACAACGTTTTGACCGTTTTTCTGGGAGTGACATTGGTGCAACCCCAAGTCGAGATGCCTTGAGTATGTCTTACAGTCTGGACAATGTTTTTGATTACAAGATGTTTCGCAACGAAACGGAGACCAAAGCCCAGTTCTTTACCTGGAAGCTCTCTGGAGCCTATAACTTTAAGGCTGATTCTTTAAAGGCTTCAGATATCAGAAACAGTTTCAAGATAAACCTGGGTAAGAGCTTTAAGCTGAGTCCCTCAGCCACATTCGAACTGTATGAGCGGGATTCTACCGGCACCAAGAAGATCAACAAGCTCCGCTCGCCCCGGATGAACGCAGCTAGTTTTAGTTTTGGCTTCAGAATTCAAGGACGAGGACCTGGTGGTCTCAGAGACCAAGTGCAGACCCCCTCGGATCCAGATAGTCTTGATGAGACTTTTGATGATGAGTTCCTATCAGAAAATTCTCGTCCAGCACCGACTGCCAGCGGTGGCAAGCCAGCCTGGTCTGCCAGTTTCAACTTTAGCTACAATTACACCCACAGCAATCCCCTGGATGACGCGCGGCAAACGCTCAACCTAAATACCAACCTCAAATTCAATCTCAGTGAGAACTGGTCCATCACTTATAATCCAAGATTCGATCTCATAGAGCGGAAGATCATTCCTGTTTCTGTGGGGGTCTCGCGGGACTTGCATTGCTGGAACATGAATTTATCCTGGACGCCAACTGGCAATTACAGAGGGATCAATCTGACCATTAAACCCAAAGCCAGTCAGCTACAAGACTTGAAACTTGAGCACACGTCAAACCGTAGATTCTAAAGGAGTTTATGGTCGGTCATTGACCTACTACCCCCTATATCCGTAGTAGTAAGCCTGGCCTTTTCGGACCAAGACCTCTCCCTAAAGATTAGGCATAGACTTTATTTGGTTCAGGATTACTTTTCAGACAAGCAGTTCAACAGCATAAGTTCGGAGAATCTGGTGTCCCAAGTTACTGAGTTGAAATCTCATCCTCTCGTCTCCCACAATCTTGCCCTCTTGCGCAGCAAAGAGACTGATAGTCAACGTTTTAGAGAGGTGGCCCAGCGCTTGAGCTCCTTGGTCTTTATGTCTGCAACAGAATCTCTCAATACCGCTGAGCAGACCATAGAGACCCCCCTCAAAGAAACCACAGAACAAATATTGGCCCAGGATATCTGGCTGGTACCTGTTCTACGAGCTGGTTTGGCGATGATGGATGTGGGATTAAGCTTGATTCCTGATGCCCACGTGGGCTTTATCGGTCTATATCGGGATGAACAGACCTTATTACCTCAGACTTATTATAAGAATCTACCAGACTTTTCTGGCCGCGCCCATAAGTGCTTTTTGTTGGACCCCATGCTGGCCACAGGAGGAAGCTCTGTAGCAGCCATTGATCTTCTCAAGGATCAAGGAGCCACTGATATCTCGCTATTGAATTTGATCTCAGCCCCGGAAGGGATCAAAGAAGTGTTTGCAAAACACAATGATGTTTCCATTTTTACTGCTTCTGTAGATGAAGGTCTCAATGAGCTTGGATATATCGTCCCCGGTCTCGGAGATGCTGGCGACCGATTTTTTGGATCCTGAGTTCTAACTCAGCCCAAAAACAGCGGAAGGGAGGACAGTCCGGGCGGACTGCCTCCCCTCCTATCTCGCTAGTGCAGGACAGCGGAGATATCTTTCTTACTAATCTCTATTCGATGAAGTCAGCCTCTGCGAACTCTTCGATACTGAAGCTATTACCTGGATCAGTATCCATCTGAATAATAAATTCAACAACCTTCTTTTGCGCTGTCTCTACCTGCTTGCGAGGAACGGGTCCCTCTTTGGGTTCAAACATGGCCTGCTTCTTTTGAGGCAAACTCTCTAGAATCCGGTCGGTCAGTTCCTGAGGTTGTCCCTTAAGTGCCAGGGCAACATCATCCAGATCTAAACTATTAAAAACATCTCTCAAGATCCCATCTGGTAACATGGGAACATTTTCAAAGGTGAAATGATGTTTCTTCACTTCTTTGGCCAGCTCAGGATCTTCCTGAGCGAGATAAGCCAAGAATTGTCTCTGTTCTTTGGCGTCCATAGTACCGAGCAACCCGGCCATGGCTTTTCCGCCACCTTCTCGGTATTCAGCTTGAGATGGGATAGCTTTTGATTTCTCTTTGAACTCTGAAGCCAATTCCAAAACGGCCTCAAGGGGTACATCTTTGATCTTACCCAAATCGATCATGGCTTCAGTCCGAACTTCAGTCGTGAGTCTCTGTAACAGACGACCCTGCATTTCAATCGGGAGTTGGGCCAGGAGAATGGAAACCGAGCGGGTTGGTTCAGAGCGGATCAAGTATGCCAGCTGGACCTCAGACATACCCTCTAGAAAGGCAAAAGGTTGTGAGGTAGCTTCTTTGCTTTCAGCAGCGAATTTTTTGGACATGAAGGAGAAGTAGAACTCTTCAAGCACAATTTTTTTGACTTCAAACTCAGTCTTTTTGATTTGGGGGATGCGCTGTTGGACGGCGACGAGGTCTTCATCTGACAGGTTCGGAAACAGCTGTCCTGCCAGGCGAGCGCCTAGTATGTCAAAAAGGATTGCGGCCTTATCGATACCGGCCAATTTTCTTTTATCAGCCATTATTTGCTACCCTTCTTCTTTTTGCCATTTTTCTCTTCAGCAGGCTCTTCTTCGGCTTCTTCTTCAGCCCCAGTATCCTTTAACCATTCTTTCACGATACTGGAAGCAGAGCCAGGCTTGCTCACAGCGAGTGAGACAACAGACTTTTTAATGCTGTCAACTTCACCGATTAATTCTTGGTCCACTTCAGGAATTGCGGTCTCTTGGGGTTCCTCAACAACGGGTTTTGTCTCAACCACTTCTTCAGGGACATCATCCCGCTGTTCAGCGGAACTGGGAGCTGGCAGGAGCTCTGCGCGCCGTCCGCGACCGCCCATCATGGCTCCGACTAGAATAGCCAGGAGCAGAAGCACAGCAGCCCCGACAATGAAGAGAGGTAAGGTATTGTCGTCCTCTTCAGGCAACATGGAGGCTTGTAAGCGCTGGTTCTCAATTTCATCCAGCTGTTTTTTCAATTCTTTTTCACGATCACGAATGGCTGAACGCTCAGCTTCACGCCGTTTCTGCTCTAATTCGAGCTTCATGCGCTGTTCTTCTTCGAGATCCACAGATGATAATTGCTTCTTTAGATCGCTGAGTTGCTCCGTGAGTAATGCCAGGCGTAACGAATCCTGACGCAGACGGTCCTTGGCTTGGTCCTGTTGGGCTTCAAAGAGTTGGCGACGTTCGTCTGCAAGGCGGGCCTCTTCTTGTTGTCTCAGGTCATTCAATTCATCTTCACGCTGGCGGATACGATCTTCTTCAGCCTGACGAATTTTGGCCAGCTCCACTTCGTGAGCTTTCTGTTTAACTAGTTCTTGTTGGCGGAGACGATCCATCTCGACTTGTTGGGCTTCCTTGTTAGCCTGCTCAAGGCGCATGCGCTCCTGTTGGGCTTCAAGATCTTTGATACGTTGATTTTCATTCTCAGATTTCTGACGGGCTTCAATGGCCGTCATCTTCTCGGCAATGGATTTCAATAGCAATTGTTCAGTGTCGGGCTTGTTGTTCTTGGCACCCTGGAAATCGGCTGTCATGACCTGAAGTTTGTCACCGCGTTCACGATTGAAATGAGATGCAACCATAGCTACAGTGCGTATGTTTTCAACAATCTGAGGCGAGACAGGATCTTCCAGAATCACGGTCATTTCCATTTTATTAACCCGTAGGGAAGGACCGGTTGAGCTGGCAACGGTATGGCGAGAGAGGCGGGGAGAGTCAGCCTGGGTATACTCCACAAGTTTTTGATCGCTAGCCATGTTCTCTGATACAGTCTGAAGATCCTCTTCTAAAATCACTTCATTCTCATCCATTGTGATGGAGGCTTCAGCGGCGACTTCTATGCTCGTCGTGTCACCAATTGAGGCCATGCGTGACAGGTCCTCTTCAGCAGCGTAGATCACATCATTGGTATTGTCTTCCGCGTATGGAACTTCTTCTTCGTAGAGTTCAAAACCGGGAGATTGAATACCGGGAAAACCGGGGATATCAGAAGGAATATTGGTCTTAATAGGTCGTTTTTTAAGAACGGTTCTGGTCTTTTTCTCGGTGCTCTGTATGGCTGTTGGCTCACTGCTCAGTGTTTTCTTTGATTGCTGTCCAAGGGATTGTTTAAAAATAGCCTGTTCAGGTGTGCTTTTAGCACGCTCTTCTGGTCGTTCATAAATAGTGGTGTATTCTTGTGAAGGCATGGATTCCATAACCACATTCACATTTACAATAAAGTTTTCGTGCCGGAGTATGCGATATACGGCATCACTAACCCGTTGATGAATGGTATTCTCCAACAGAATTTTTTGGGAAAGCACCTCTTTGTTGGCGTCGGGGACCGCAAAGATCTGAGAGGTCAAGATCAAGGCAATGACACATCCTCTGATTTTGCTTTTAAATGCCGGGTACTTCATAAGCTTCTCCTCAATTCTATCAATCGTAGCTTTTTTAACCGATCGTTAGAAATGTTATATCAACGCGTCTGTTCTTCGCTTTATTCGCGGGACTATCGTTTGCGACCAATGGTACCGTATCACCGAAACCGATGGCCCGGAATTTTTCAGCAGAAATTCCCTGGCTGGTTAAATACCGAATCACGGCACTGGCTCTGGCAGCCGATAACTCCCAGTTGGAGGGAAACTGACTGGACCGAATGGGGTCATTGTCCGTGTGTCCTTCAACTGCAATGGCGTAAGTCGCTTTGTCCATAGTGCCTACCAATTTCACAAGAAATGATTTGATGGGTCCTGACAGGGTGGCAGTTCCTGATGCAAATGCTAGATCGCTGGCAATTCCCAGGGTAACACCTCGGGCATCCATAGAAACTTTAACCTGACTTTGGAGCTCCTGCTCCACCACTAATTTTTTAACTTCTTTGTTGATTTGACTCAACGAAACTTTTTTAACTTTTTTCTTATTTTCATCCCGAGTAGAATCTCCAAACTGTTCCAGTTTTACGGGATCCAGTGTGGACATAGCAAATAAAAGTACAAAGAAAGTCATGAGCAGGGTCATCATATCAGCAAAGGTGGTGAGCCAACCGCCTTCATCCTGTTCCTGCTTCTTTTTTAGTGCCATGGCCATCTTAATTAGTCCTCATATACCCTGTCACGTGGAGCAAGATATGAGTTCAAAAATTCTCTGACCAGAATAGGATGTTTTTTAACCTTGAGCATCACAACGCCATCAATAATCATGTTTTGGGTAATATTACGTTTATCAATTCTTGAGCGTAGTTTCGCTGCAACAGGAAGAAAGAACATGTTGGCAAAGAGGGCGCCATAAAAGGTTGTGATCAATGCAACACCCATGGCTTGCCCCAATTTGGCTGCGGGATCATCGGCACCACCATCACCTGCTGGAGCTCCCATGGCAAAAAGCATGGCAACCAGTCCCACCAGCGTCCCAACCATACCAAAGGCAGGAGAGAAGACTCCCATGGTTTTAAACACGTTGGCTTCGGCATCTTCACGAAGCTCGCGGTTCAACACGCGGGTTTCCATGATGCTGCGGATATCTTCTTCAGGAAGACCGTCAACAATCATCTGAACACCATCTTTCATAAACCAATCTTTGATACCATCAGTGGCCTTCTCGAGGTCAGCAGTACCTTTTCTAGCAACAGTGGCCAAAGCCACCAATTCACGAAGTGTATCACTGTCATTATGAGTATCACCCTTAAATACAGCCCAGAGGTTGGTATAGAGTGAGAGTACATCTTTAACAGGGAAAGCCATGGCTGTAGCGGCAATCGTACCACCCAGCACAATCATGAGAGACTGGAGATCCACAAAGGTCATCACGCCGTTTGGGAGCGCCTGGGATACACCGAAAACGGCATAGCTAATTAAGCCTGACCCGAATAATAGTCCTATTATGGTTGCAAAATCCATGAGTGAATCCTTTTCCTCTTATTCCCGGGTAGAGACGGCCGAGCGTAGTCGGTTTTCGTTTAGTGCACGTAGAATGTTCCGTACTTCATCATATCCGGGGTCGATCTGAAGAGCGATATTCCAGTTGATGGTCGCCCGATCGATTTGATTCAGCTTGTAGTAGATCGACCCTCTCCGGGCATAGGCAAGCGCCAGGTTGGGGTTGTATTCCAGAGCCTCGTTGATCTCAACCAGGGCATCCTCATACTCTTCGTTATAGAAAAAGCGTAGTGAACGGGATAAATGTTTTAATGCTTGGTTGATTTGAGCATCCGATACGTGACGAGCCAATTGTAGGGATGCTACGGAATCTTCAAGGACTTGATTTCTTTGTTCCAACTGTTCAACCATGCGGTTCAGGTGCGCGATCTCCGTTGAAGACATTCTCAAAGAATCTCTGAGTAGCAGGAGTTGACGTTCCTGGGCTTTGTGCCAACTGGAATCGATGACCGTTCGAACGGGGACACCATCTTCAGTAACCACACCAGAGATCTTGATCCCTCCGCGTTGTTTGCTGGTTGATGACTTGACCCTTGGCAGATAATAATCCAGACCAATTCCAATCCCTGGAGGATTGGGACGGTCTTCACCCAGGTAGGGAAGATTTTGAATATTTGAAAAGCCAAAGTTAATTCGATATTCTTGAGTCAGAGGAATCTTAACGCCAGCATTGATGCCTACGCCATCCCATTCCAGGACGACATCGAGGCCACCACGATCAGCCATAATGTTGGTGTTGAGCAAGAGCCCCAGGAAAAATCCAATATTGTTGGCTTTGGCAATCTGGATCGTGTCACCAGGTGTGGTGGTCGTATCTAGATCGAATTTCCCGAAATTGGAACCATAGCGTCCTGATCCTACACCCAAATAGGTCTTCAGATTGTAGTCGGCAAAACTGTTTTCCCGACTCAGCAAAATGTAGTACGAAAGATTGGTGATCTTTTCTTCGATACCGGTTGAGTCAGAGCCGGTTGTGAAACTGATATCATTGACCCCAATACCGACTGCCGTTTCACCGTAGGTCAGTAGACGATCCTGCACATGCAGGGCGATCTCTGCCTGGTCGGCATTTGCGGCAGGCTGGATAGCAGAAAGTCCAATTCGAAAATCCCGGGTGATATCGGTTTCCAGAAAGGCACCCTTGTTCCAAAATTCTGTCTCAAAAGCACCCATGGTGGATTGTCCAGCCACACCGATCCGCAGCAAATAGGCTTCATTGTAGAGGCTGGAGGTGGGGATGTGCATCATGGGGCCTGGACGTGAGTAATTCAAGGATGTCTGGGCATTGCTACTCAATCCAATAAGGATGAGGCATGGGATCAGTATATGTTTTAAAGTTTTCATGTATTACTCTCCGAGATCAGCCTTCCTCTTGCTCTAATCCTGTACAAATCTTTTAGCCAGGGTCAGGTACTCGCTACCAGGGTGTCGGGTTACGAGTTCCTGAAAGGCAAGTTTGGCTTCAGCGAGACGGTTCTTGTTTTTAAAAGCCAGACCGATCATGACCAGGGCGTCATCCTGCTTGTCAGAATTTTCAAAGCGCTGGACCTGCTCAAGGGCTCGAATGGCTTCATCATAGAGACCTTTTTCAAAATAGCAGCGTCCGACCCAATATTGGGAGTTTGCACGAAGGGTGTTATCCGTCCCCCGGTGCACAATTGTGTTAAATTCGTCAATGGCTTGATAATACAATTGTTGGTGAAATTGGGTAAGCCCGCTGCGATACGCATGCTGCTCTTCAGTTTTACTCAACTTTGGCTCTGTAGCCATTTGAATCATTGGTTTGGTGTTTAAAGTAACAGAGGACCAAGGGGTACCCAATTCGGCAAAAACACTATCTGAACTGCGCTTTTCTCCGTGGATGAAACCGAGCTTCTGGGTGGCCTTTGCATTGGCATCCACCAAGGAAGTGATCTTGGTGCTCATGAGAGCCATATCAGTCTCGCGAGCTGATTTGATCATAACGATCTCTGTTTGCAAACTATCGATGATTTTGGTCTGAACTCGTAATTGGACTTCAGTTTCGGCAAGCTGCTGCTGATAGCTGTTCAACTCTTCTTCCAGAGCGGATTGAACCTGATCCAGAACGGGTGCTGAGTCTGTATTGGACTCGGGTGCTACTTGATTGCTGTCGTTGATCATGATACCAATATCATAGAGCAGGCTTCCGGTGCCAGTTTGGGCAAGGACCGCTGATGAAAAGAGTATGATATATGCTAGTGATCTCAGCATGCTTTAATTTCGCTTGTTACCTTTTAAAAAATCATGGGCCTGGTTGACCAATTCACTCTCAGGGTAATCCAGAACAAAGCGGTTCATGTTTTCCCGGGCTTTTAAATAGCGTCCCAGTTGCTGATAGCTGATAGCGATCTTGAACAGAGCATGGTCGCTTTTATTGTTTTCAGGGAAATTGAAAACCTTAGTAAATTCTGTAATGGCAGACTCAAAATCTTCCATGGAATAGTAGCATTCGCCGATCCAGTATTGGCCATTGTCAGCATAAGCCCCTTCTGGTTCACGTTCGATAAGTAATCGAAAATCTTGAATCGCTTCCAGATACTCATTGTTAAAATATTTGTTCAGGGCATCGTTATAGGCCATACGGTAATCAGTATTGTAGGTATAGCCCTGAATCTTGGGTTGAGATTTTTCTATGGGCTCTGCAATGTAGACGGGTGCTTTTTTCTCGACACGCTTTACTGCTGTGACCACGGGTTCAGATTTGACCTCAACCGCTGTCGGTTCGCTCATGGCGACCACAACTTGAGATTCAGTATGGGTTGCTACAGCAAGTTGTTCGATCTGCATTTCCAGTGAATCGTTGAGCAGTACGAGACCCTTCATGCCCTCTTTAAGGGAGTCGATCTCACGGATCAGAACATATATGTTTCCCCGGAGATTTATAATGTCGGGGTCACGAGGTGTGGCCACCAATTTAATTTCAGGTTCAGCAACTTTGGCTTCGAGCTTGGTCTCATAGAGCGTGATCTGGGAGTCCATAGCTGCAATAGTAGACTTCAGGTTTTCCACTTCAAGACGGGATTCACGTAATTTGACAACCTCAGCAGCCAGTGCTTTCATCTGAGATTGCAGTTTCATCTGTTCCATGTTGGGGCCAGAGGTGGCAGGCTCTTTTGGCGTACACGCCATGAGCACCATTAAGGCGATAAGAACCAGGCCGAGTGCTCGGGTGGGTCTAGATGTCATGCTCTTCCCAATCTATGGAATAACTGTATCCTATAAAGGAACCAAAGGTCTTGGGTACATAAAGCTCAAACTCACCACTGGCACCAGGGAACAGCGATGTGTCCGTGCTGACACCACTGGAAAAGACATGGTGTGAACCCTTTACAAAGGCGGTCAGTTCACGGGTGTCACCACTCCAGTTGATCCGAAAGAGAAAATTTACTTTTACAAAATCAGAGCGTCGTCCACCAATGTTTTTCACAATGCCTGAGAGGATCGTGTTGCCACTTCGGTCCTTGCGCTCTTTGATGGCGCCGCTTAAAACAACATTACCCGTGTATTTGGCTGGTTTGGACTCCCCAACAACATCCTGTGTACCGGTCATATTGGCACGATCACCAGGGATGTTCATGGGAGCATTCCCACTGGCGGATTTTCCACCCGGAGTGACAGCGGCCGCACCGGGTTCGGTAGGGATATTGTCAACAATACGCACAACTTGGGCGCGGGATACAGAAAGGACGCCAATCAAGGTCTTGACCTGTATGTTGTCTTTGTCCTGATCAATGACATCACCAAAAAGCTTTGTGCCATTATCTAGATGGACTTCTTTACTATATATGCTAAGGGGGTTCGTCCAAACTTCACTTTGGGTTTGAAGCTCGGTCAATTTCTTTTTGACATATTTGAGTTCAGCGGCCAGCCGTTTCACTTCGTAATTGATCTCGCTGGTAACAAAATCTGCCGACTCACCCTGTTCAGGGGATTTATTTCTTAATTGATCAAGATTATAGATCAGGTTATCGGCTTGTTCGCCACTGCGCCAGGCTGTCTCATCTGCGTTGTTGGCATCTACACCAGCAGCTTCAGCTCGACGGGTTGAATCTGCCCGAGTTTCTGTCTTGCCTTTATCCCAAGATTCTTCCTCTGGAGTTGACTTTCCAAAGAATGAACATTGAACTATAGTCAAGGTTAGAGCCAATAACACTACTTGTAAGCTGTTGTGCTTCATACGCAACCTCTTCCGACTTAACATCGCTTCCAATTTTTATATGCGGAGTGTAATCTGTCCTGCACCGCATTCGTAAAGAATTTAGAGAGTTTCTAAAATCTTGTCAAGTAATTACAACTGTTTTTTAGGCACTTAAAGCGAAGACTTAAGAAAATGCTTTAAGTGATACTATATATTGTGGTTTCAGATTAGGCTGTTTCTGTATCTTGTGGAAAAAAAGTGTCCAAAAGAGGCCTTCTGGACAAAAAAATCAATAGTTTATAAGAAATATTTACTTTTTTGATGAAATTTTTGCTAGGGCGAGGGCAGGCGAGGAATCCAATAGTTGGGGTATAGAGAGGAGGGCTTTTCGGTAGGGCTCCCAGGATGCTGTCTGTTGTGCTTGATCCAGATCGCACCATTTGAAGGCATCATGCTCATGGCTGATTAAGGGCTCGGCGTACTCAACCTCTGCCATAAAGGCTGGGACTTGAAGGATCTCATCAGAGACCTGTAAATAGTAATTTGAGACATGATCGAGAGTATAAAATTGGATGGGTATGAAACCGGTTTCTTCTTTGAGTTCCCGGAGGCCAGCTTCCCAAGCTTTCTCGTGGCTCTTGATCTTCCCGGCTACAGGCTGCCAGATACCCGGATAGGTATTGCTTGCAGCGCGTCGCATGAGTAAAAAGCGTAAACCCTGTTCTGTTCTAGAAAAGGGAAAGACATCAATGTATTTCAAGGTAGACATGCAGGAATTTAGTGAGTCATGGCTATTTGTCAAATTGACAGGCTGTTGGTCTTGTGAAAAATCACAACGCTGGTGTCTAGATGGTGAATATCAGCCTGCCACCTTTTCGCAAGCCAGGCCATGGTCTCTGGTGCAAAAAAGACCACATGGGTTTCGTCTCGATGATAATGCCAGTTGGAAAAGACGATATCTGTTGTGTTTAAGCTGGTCATTAAGCCAAGATAACCACCTGGTTTGAGGCAATTCCAAAGCCGATTCAGCTCTTTGAGGGGCTGATGGAGATGTTCAACCACCTCGGTAGCTGTGATGAAGTCGAAATTGCGCTTGAAAATACTAGGGTCAGCAGCATAATAGCTATCAAAGACCTCCATGGGGTGTCCAGCCTCTTCAAACATCTTCTTTAGTAGTGGACCTGGCCCAGAGCCAAAATCAAGGCCTTGTGACTCTGGCGCAATTTTGGAGAGCATGGGTGAGACCATTTTGTTGAGAAAGGTGCGATATCCGGCGTCCTCGAGGTCATTCTGATGAAAGTCATAGCGTTTTCGCTCTTCATCCAGACTGAGATAACTTGCTGGATCAGCGAAGACCAGATGACAGGTAGCGCAGAGATAAAAATCCCGGTCCCGGTCGTTGTGATACCAGGAACTATTCTGGGAGGCGCAAAGGGGACAGGGGAGGATGTTCATAATGACCGATAGAACCAACAAGCGGGGATAAATCCCCGCTTGGCTGTGATATCACTGTAAATAGGTTTTCTTAGAAAGGTAATGGCTCGTCATCCTCACCACCAAAAGGATTGCCAGAAGGGGCTGAACCGCCGGACGG
>Ga0222628_1000562_pt1 | contig 14860 bp, 12 predicted proteins | sample AntAcemetageno95_FD_179860 | JGI IMG/M metagenome (GOLD analysis project Ga0222628, IMG submission 179860) | Saline water microbial communities from Ace Lake, Antarctica - #95 | ecosystem: Environmental > Aquatic > Non-marine Saline and Alkaline > Saline | place: Antarctica: Ace Lake | collected...
AGATTTAACAGAATTTCCCACCATAAGGAAAGTCTCCGCCTCAATGTTCAAATGACCCAATAGTTTCTGGTAGTCGGTTGCCTGTTTGTCACTCATGATCTCAATATGGTGAAAATATTTTTCGAGTCCTGATTCAGCTAGTTTGCGTTCCTGGTCTTTCAGGTCACCCTTGGTGGCGACAACCAACCGATAATCGAGCCGACTCAATACTTCAAGTGTTTCCACGACACCTTGCAGGAGTTCCACAGGATGGTTCAGTTGGCTTTTCCCCAGTGAAATGATTTGATCCAGGGTGCTTCCAGGAACCTGTCGTCCACTCACCCGCAAGGCCGTTTCTAACATGGAGAGCATGAAACCCTTGGTGCCATAGCCATAGGACGGAATGTTCTGCCGTTCGGTATTAAGCAGTTCTTTTGACAAAATGGTTGGCGTTCCGTATGATGAGAGAAGATCGCAGAATGCGGCCTCGGTCTCCTGATAGTAAGGTTCGTTTACCCAGAGGGTGTCATCAGCATCGAAACCAATGACCTGGATGGTGTTCTTTAAGGGGATCATGATATCGAGTAAAGCTTATTTGATAGCGTCGCCAGAGCTGAAGTCTTGTTCAAGAACATTGCTTTCCTTTAGTTTTTCCTCGAGCTTGGTGATGCGTGAATGGGCTTTGATGGCGAGGGCAATTCCCGCCAGTCCAAAAATAAATGCCATTGCTTGCATAAATTGAATCCTTTCTGTCACGCCGTCCGCGTGCTTGATGTATGAGTGAATCTAGAGCACCCCCAAAAGCTTCAAAGTGTTAAAAGGGGCGTGTCAGACTTGAGATATTCAGTGAGCTTCTGGCCCATATATTTTACATCAACACCCTGGTCTGTGAGGGACTCGGTAACACAAAAAGAATCACTGCAAGCCTTGCAGGCCTCGATGGTGATGCCGGCGGACTGCATTTCGGTGATCAGGGTCTGGATTTCATGATCAGTTGCCACCAGCTTGGCTGAAGCCCCCCAAATAATGACATTGACCTCAGCCCACCAGTCGTGAGCCCGGGCGTTAACGGCATACATCCCGAGCATGTGGGTAACGGTGTCTTTATTGTCTGTGGTCCAAAGGATGTTGAGCTTATTCATAAAGTGGATTCCTTGATTGATTGTACTTTTTCACTATGGGTGAAGGCTTTGGGTCAAACTTCCCAAGTTTGCAACTTCAGCACCGCTAAAGGTGATCTCCCTTACTTGGGACATGTCTCCCCACAAGGTTTGATTTCCTTGAAGAAATCGGGTGGCCCGCATGCGCCTTTTGAGTCGCGTCAGTTCCGTATCTGTTGCAGCACGAGAGTTCCCCAGTTCACCACGTAGCCGGATGGCAGGATATGAATCGAAACGGTTTTTGAAGAGAGAGCGAATCCAAAAACCGACACCACTGTTTACGGCGAGCACAGAGATCGCTGGATGGCGTTCTACATTTTCTGGAAGTGTGCTGGGGTACTTTTCAAAATAGAACCCGGTTTGGTCCGCGTTGAGAAAAAGAGACCCTATGGGGGTGGCGACGGCTTGGTTCTCGCTATTGATGGATGCTATGGAAACATGAAAACCACTGGTAAAGCTGCGGTTAAAATGCTTCCTGATCTCAAGCCAGGCGGTTTTTAAGTCAATCGGATGCATCTGTGAAGATAGACCAAACTATGAGAATTAGAAAAGGCTTCGATCAAAACCAGAGGGTGTCTCGGACCGGCCCAAAAAAAAGCCCCGGCATTTGCCAGGGCCTTTGAGAAAATTGAAAGAGGCTCTTAAACAGTATGCTTGATGGATTTCTCCAGGCTCGGGTCTCCAATAGGGATAACCGGAGCACCACCCATCTTGGTAAACAACCACCAGACAAAGACACCACCCATTCCCAAAACCGTTGTCACGTGCATCCAGGAAAATTGGAAATGATGATCATTAAAAGTAGGCATGATCATCCAGAAGTGATCCACATAGTGATTGAACAACATCAGGCTGGCCAATGAAATGACCAGTACAGGGATCCGCTTGGCTGCCCGAAAGGCCAGCACGATAAACGGAATAATGAAATGAAAGAGCATGAGAAACAGACTCACTTCTTTCCACCCATGCTCCCAGCGGTGGAGAAACCAAATGGTCTCCTCAGGGATATTGGCATACCAGATTAAAAAATATTGAGCGCCACCGATGTAGGCCCACCAGGCGGTAAAGGCGAACAGGAATTTCCCAAAGTCATGGGTGTGCTCGGCAGTGATGATGCCCTCAGCGCCATTGTTTCTCAAGAGACTTGCCAGGAGGGTTAACAGGGCCAAGCCAGCCAGGAATCCACCCGAGAAAGCATAGACACCAAACATGGTGGAATACCAATGGGGATCCAGACTCATGAGCCAATCAAAAGCAAAAATAGTGACGGTTAGAGCATAAAGAACGGTTCCGCCAGCAGCCTTGCGACGCATTTTCCCCAGAGCTTCGGTGTCGCCATTGTCTTGAGCCAGCGACAGTTTTCGCAAACCGGTTACCAGCCAGGTCCAGATCAAAAAGATGACCACATTGCGAATCACAAAAAAGGTGACGTTCAGGTAGGGAGCCTTCCATTGAAGAATTTCATCATGGAGAACGGCTTCTTCATGGGACCAGTGAAAGAGGTCATGCATTCCAAAAAAGAGGGGGATCATGAACAGGCCCATGATGGGTAGAGTACAGGCTAGATTCTCCGCTACACGACGCATGACGGTTCCCCAATGCGCTCCAGTAATGTGGTGGATCAAGACAAAAAAGAGTCCGCCGAGACCAATGGTTGTGAGGAAGGTAAAGGCTGTCAAGTAAGCTTCAAAGAAGGTTTCATGATCCATAAAGTAGCCGAGGATAGACAAGAGAATACCTACTCCACCGGCAATCAACGCTTTTTGAGCCAGAGATCCGGTCTCTAGCATGTAAGTCTTGTTATCGAATTTCATAATTTGCTCAAAACCTTATTTCTTTTGAATGGACCGGATATAAGCAATAATCGCCCAGCGATCTTCCACGGAGACCTGTGCTTTCAAGGAGGGCATATTTAACCAGCCAGCAGTCATAGCATTGAACATGTGACCATCGCTGAGTTTTGTGATACGCTCTTGCATGAAATTGGCCGGAGGTATGGGATACTCATAATAGAGGATCTTGCCTTTGCCGTCAGCCTCAACCCCGTGACAGGCAGAACAGTAGATTTGATAGCGTTCTGCTCCACGAGCGACCATGTCAGATGTAAACAGCATAGGTGCCGAGGCTAAAAAATCACCATTACCATCTTTACCATGATAATAGGCGTCATCTTCGCGCAATTCTCCACGGGCCACAGTGCCTTCAACAGGGGTGCGCATACTGGCACCATCTACAAAAAAGTTGCTCTCAGATTGAGCTTTGTATTTTTCCTGAGAATCCATGTTGGGGTTGGGATGTATGGGTGGCTTTTCAGAATATCTACCACGTCCACAGGCCACCACCATAAACAGGACCGTCATAAGAACCAATATACGAGTAAGTGTCGTTTTCATCATTAACCCCTTACTCGCCGGCCACGAGTTCAACATCAACACCGCCAATGGATGTGAGGAACTCAAGGGTTTGTGTCTCATCAAATTTTTCATCATCTATTTCAATACTAACAAAGAAACCATCATCTGTGACCTTGGCAAAATTGTCTGAATAGAAAAGCGGATGATGCAAGCGTGGCAATCGGTTGAGATGGAACATCCCAAAAACTGCTCCAAAGGCCCCAAAGAGCACAAAGAGCGCAAAGGTTACGATGAAAAAGGCCTGCCAGCTAAAGAAGGGCTTACCTGAAATCACCAGGGGATAATCAACACTGGAGGTCCAAAACTGAAGGAACATACCGAGAGAGCCACCGGTGATGGTCATGGCACCTACGATAAAACCGAGGGGGGAACGCTTGAGACCCATGGCATCGTCCATGCCGTGAATTGGAAAGGGTGAGTGACAATCAAAACTTTGATAGCCGGCATCACGAACCTTTTTGGCCGCATCAATGAGCTCAGCCGGGTTGGCGAAACGGGCGAGGACACCTAATGTTTGACTCATTTGGCACCTCCATCTTTTTTATGATAATAGTGAGGGTCAGCTTGAGGGAGCCCCGCTTTAACTTCTGAGAGTGCCACCATGGGTAGGAATCTTAAGAAGAGCAGGAAGAAGGTGAAGAACAGACCAAAACTTCCGACGAATGTCAGGATATCCCAGATGCTCGGTGAATAATAATCCCAGCTTGAAGGTAGAAAATCACGAGACAGTGAGGTCACCGTGATGACAAAGCGTTCGAACCACATCCCGATATTCACAAAGATAGAGGCCACGAACATAATCGGGACACTCCTCCGGACCTTTTTGAACCAGAAGATCTGCGGAGTGATCACATTACAGGTGAACATGATCCAGTAGGCCCAGGCATAAGGACCCAAGGCGCGATTGATAAAGGCGAAGTACTCATACTCATTCCCGGAATACCAGGCGATAAAGAATTCAGACATGTAGGCATAACCCACCATTGAGCCTGTGACCAGGATGATCTTGTTCATCTTCTCCAGATGATCCACTGTAATGATATCTTCCAGATGGTAGATTTTTCGAGCGATAATCGCCAGGGTCATAACCATTCCAAAGCCTGAGAACACAGCGCCAGCCACAAAATAGGGTGGAAAAATGGTGGTGTGCCAGCCAGGGATCAAGCTGGTTGCAAAGTCAGTGGCCACAACTGAGTGCACAGAAAGCACCAGAGGTGTTGCCAGGCCTGCCAGCATGAGATAGGCTTTTTCGTAGTGCTGCCACTGGCGGTTGCCGCCTCTCCAGCCCAGGGCAAAGACACCAAGAACCTTTTTGCGAACCTTGGTAGCGCGGTCTCTCAAGGTTGCCAGATCGGGGATCAAACCCACATACCAGAACAACAGTGAAACGGTAAAATAGGTTCCTACGGCAAAGATATCCCACAAGAGGGGACTTCTAAAGTTGGGCCAGATCAACATCTGATTTGGAATGGGAAACATGTAATAGGCCAGCCAGACGCGCCCGACGTGAATGCCAGGAAAAACCAAAGCTGAAATAACAGCGAAAATAGTCATGGCTTCTGCAAAACGGTTGATGGCTGTCCGCCATTGTTGTCGCAGGAGAAATAGAATGGCTGAGATCAGGGTTCCGGCGTGACCGATACCGACCCAGAACACAAAGTTCACGATGGCCCAACCCCAGTCGACTGGGTTGTTCAGTCCCCAGATGCCTGTTCCCTCCCAGATCAACCAGCCGATAGCCCCGAGTAGGACCATCATGCCGGAAACCGCCATGGCAAAGAGCAGATACCATTCGGTGGGCGTTTTCTTCTCAACGATCCCGCTGATCTTTTCAGTCAGCGAGCTAAAGGTGTGTCCGCTAGTCACTAGCAGGTCCTCACCCCCAGCAGCTTCAATAGCCTCGGGATCTCTTTTTGGATGTTTGTTCAAAATGCTCACGTTAGCGTTCCATAGTTTTCATAGGTTCAATCACGAATTCAACTGCTTATGCGTGATGGTCTGCATCATGGGAATCATGATGAGTCATCTCCAAAGCCGGGTTGGTATTCCGCAGCTTGGCGCCGTAAGAGGTTCGTGGTTGCAGATTCAATTCGCCTAGCAAGGCATAGTCGCGGTTCCGTGCTTTCATCTGGGAAACGTCACTTTCGGGATCATTGATGTTTCCGAAAACGATCGCATCCGTGGGACAGGCTTGTTGACAGGCCGTAACAATATCACCATCCACCAGATCACGACCATCATTCTTGGCGTCGATCTTGGCAACATTGATGCGTTGGACACAGAAGGTACATTTCTCCATGACACCGCGGAACCGAATGCTAACATCCGGATTCATAGCCATCTGAACGATTTCAGGGGTCTCTTTGGTGAAGTTGAAGAAATTAAAGCGACGAACTTTATAAGGACAATTGTTGGCGCAATAACGGGTCCCGATACAACGGTTATAGGTCATGCCGTTGAGACCTTCTTCATCGTGGGTTGTGGCAGCAACGGGACAAACCCCCTCACAGGGAGCCATCTCACAGTGCTGACAGGCCACGGGCTGAAAGACCATTTCTGGGTCTTCCACATCTCCGGTGTAATAACGATCCAGGCGGATCCAGCTCATATCACGACCGCGGGAAACCTCGTCCTTGCCAATGACGGGGATATTGTTCTCGCTCTGGCAGGCAATGGTACAAGCACTACACCCAGTGCAACTGGTGAGGTCGATACTCATTCCCCACTGGTTACCGCTGGTATATTCATGCTCTTTCCACATGGACTTGAGCTCTTCCTTCTCGGCCAAAGCCATGGCAAATGCGGGGTCTTTCTTATAGTCAGCCAGATTGCTCTCGCGGACGATGGTGGGCAGACGTTTCTGGATGGCATCGGCAGCCAACTTTTCCTCATCAAAACCATGGTGGTCTTGAATACAGGCTAGCTTGTGAATGCCACCGATCTTGGCAGCCCTAAACCCCATAGCAATATCCATGGCGGCCGCCAAACGCAAGGAGCTCACGTTGGTACCGACACCTGTTGAAACACGACCGATATTCCGACCATAGCCCATTTCCAGGGCAATGGTGTTGTCTGCCAGGCCTGGTTGGATCCAGACGGGCAGAATGATCGAGCTTCCAGCATGATCAATTTTCAGACGGTCTTCGTTTTTGACCTTCAGGCTTTTGGCTGTATTGGCGCTGATGAGAGCCACGTTGTCCCAGGTGAGTTTGGTGACAGAGTCTGCCAATTCCTGCATCCAGCCATTGTTGGCGTAACGGCCATCATAATTGCTGAAAGATGCGGTGAAGATGACTTCCATGTCTTCTAGAGAAGCCAGTGGAGCATCATAGTTACTCAAGGTAACAGCACCCTGGGCTTTTGATTTATTAAAGGAAATCTTTGTTTCACGGTTGAGATCAGTAAAGCCATCATGAACGACCTTGCGCCAGGCTTTCTCGAAATTGCCTGCCGGTAAGAGCTCCTGCCAGGTCTTTTGGACTTCACCATAAGCCCAGACCTCTTCATCAGAGACCAGGTCTGCCAGAACATCCATGACACTTTTGCCGTCAAACAGGGGGGCAATCAAAGGCTGTACGATTCCTGCGCCACCATAGCCGGATATATCACCCCAACTCTCAAGGAAGTGAGCCTGGGGGATGTGCCAGTTCACCAGGGCCGTGGTTTCATCCACATGGGAACTCAGTTGGGCTGTGAAACCGACCTTTGAGAGTCCTTGGGCGAAGGCAGCATCTGCTGGAGCCTGATAAACAGGATTTCCACCGAGCATGATGAGGGAACTTATTTTGCCAGAATTCATAGATTTTGCCAGGGCCATAAGGTCCTGGCGATTTGACATCATCATATCAGGATTTGTGCTGTAACTAACGGTTTTGCCTGTGTTGCTCAGGGCATCGTTGATCAAAGCGATCAAGGTATGAACTGGGGCGGGTTGTCTACGACCACCGAGGACCAGAGACTTACCTTTGTTAGCAATCAAATCTGCGGCAACGGCCTTTATCCAGGCTTTGTCAAATTCAGCGTTAACTCGCGGTGCTGAGATATCCAGTCCCTGGGCATTCAATTCAGTAGCAAGTGCTGCGGCAAACATGCCGATCTGTCCGCTCTGAACCCGCAATCTATGGTCTGACATGCCACCGGTGATGGTGAAACTGCCTTCTACAACATACAGGCGGTTCATACTGTCATTTTCAGACCTAACTTTGCGACGAGCGGCAAATTCTCGGGCGTGCTGGATGTCATTACTGTCCAGCTGGAGAAAATCTGAATCAAGAGACAGAACCACATTGGCTTTTTTAAATGAATAATGGGGCTTGGCTTTGCTGCCGGTTGCAGCTTGCAGACCGTTAAAAATATTCTCATCACTCACGGCATCATAAGAGACCCACTGAGCATTGGGATATTTCTTTAACAGCGCCTTGGCCAAACGCATCATGGATGGAGAGCAGAAGCTTTCTGACAGGATGGCCAGGCCTTCGCCGCCATTTTCCGCATATTGTTCAGCATTCTTTTTCCAGGCACTTCGATAATTGACCCATTTTGAAGTGCTGCCATTTCTTAGAACGACCTGGGAACGATCTGGGTCGTACAGGTTGAGCATTTCAGCCTGCATAAAGACATTGGATGATCCACCCGTTCCAGGATGGTTTTTGTTGCCTTCTATCTTGGTGGGGCGTCCCTCATGGCTTTCAACCAGCAGTCCGAAGGACTCTGTGCCGAAGGGCATATTGGTGGCATAGTATTGTGGTTTTCCAGGGATGATCTCCTCAGGTTTGACCACATAGGGAATGATTTTCTCGACGGGGCGACGGCAACTGCTTAAACCAGCCAGAGCGATAGAGGCCCCCATCAAATTTAAAAATTTTCGACGTGATACAGGGTTGGTCAGCTCATCAGCACCTTCTGGGAATTCTTTCGCGACCAACTCCTTGAACTCAGGGGTTTCGGCGAGATGATCCAGACTGCGCCAATAGGCCTTGCCCTGCACACTGGGTGTGTTGGTAGTACTCATCGGTGACATCCTGTACAATCAGTGATGGGAGCTTTGATATCTAAGTGCTCTTTCTGGTTGGCGGCAAATTCAGCCTGGTTGGCGGGAGGCGTCCAGGTCATATTGGTGATCTCGCTGGCCGGCCTCAAGTGGTCATCCGGGTTGCGATGACAGGTGAGACACCAACCCATACTGAGCGGTTCCTGTTGGGCAACAACGTCCATTTCAGCAATGTTTCCATGACAACTGGCACAGCCGACACCCACATTGATATGGGCGGAGTGATCGAAATAGACATAGTCAGGAGATTTATGAATACGGATCCACTCAAGTGGCGTTCCATTCTTGAAACTCTCACGGACCAGGGTCAATTTTTCACTATCAGCCTTGATCATATTGTGACAATTCATGCAGGTCTTTGTTGGAGGAATACCGGCAACAGGAGAGGACTCCACACCAGTGTGACAAAAGCGACAGTCTAACCCGAGGTCCCGTACGTGCACTTTGTGGCTGTATGGAACGGGCTGGGTTGGACGATAACCGACATCCGTAAATTTTGGAGAGCCGTAGTACCAGATGAGACTGACGAGTAACACGACCGTCACCAGGCCACCAGTGGCAATAAAAAGCGGTGCCTTATTCGTCCATTTGGGGAATATCTGAGCCAAGATTTATCCCTTTATTTCTATTTCAAAGTTTGGGTTTTTTGGGGTTAAAAGAGCCATCGGAATTACACCGATCTTTCTACGCTTAATCCCCACCTTTTAACGGCCAGCATGATACAATCCAGTCAAAATAATGACAAGCAGTTTATCCTTTTCATGGCATCAGAAATCGAGATAAATAATATCACCAAGAAGGCGGAAACGGCTGTTATTGACAACTATTTGTCTGGGTCTCTAGGGTGGCTCCTAAATAGTTAATACACACTGCTTCGATTGTTTTTAAAGCTAAAAGATGTTTAGTGCTCCAGCCAGCAAGGTCACCAAGCCCAAAAAACTAAAGAAACCGACGATATCAGTTACTGTGGTAAGGATGATTGATGAAGACTGGGCTGGATCCTGCCCTACAGCCTGTAGGATAATGGGGATAACTGCCCCTGAAAAACTTGCCAGAGACATGGAAATGATCATGGCGACTGCAATGACAATAGCCAGACCCAAAGACCCTGACCAGAGCAGCACGATCAGGGAGGTTGTCAAAGCGACTGCAGTACCATTAACAAAACCCACCATGATTTCTTTGCGGGCAACCCTCCACCAGTGCCTGGTTCGAATCTCGCGCAGGGCCAAGCCCCTCATGGTAACTGCCAGCGCCTGAGAGCCAGTATTTCCTGATTGACCAGCCACTACGGGAAGAAAGACAGCCAGAACCGTCATTTGGGCTATGGTATCTTCAAAAATACCCACCACCGCTGCCGCCAGAAAAGCTGTAGCCAGATTGATCTCCAACCAGGGGAGGCGTTTCTTTATGGCCAGAGATACTTTTGACAGGGCTCGCTCTTCTTTACCGGCACCAAACATGGCCTGAAGAGACTCTGTGGCATCTTGCCGGGTAGCAATAATTAGACGGTCATAGCGAATGACCCCCACCAGTTTGTTCTCCATATCCACAACGGGTAGACTCAGGAGTTTATGCTCCTCCATCAGATCGACCACATCCTCTGTGGGAGACATGGCCTGGATGACCATGGGGGGAGCCTGTATAAGGTTTACCAGGGTTTCACTAGGGCTGGCAACGGCTACATCCTGCAGGGGCAACACCCCTAAAAGCGTATCGGTGGCGTCAATGACAATAATGTTGACAAATCGCCGCTCTGGATTGGCTCTAATCTGTTTGAGCACTTCCTTCACGGAATCATCTGGTTTGAAGGTCCAGGCCTTGGGGTCCATGAGCTGTCCTGCTGTCTCCTGGGGGTATGTCATCAACTCGCGGATTTCTTTGGTTAGTTTGGGCGGTAAGTTGTTCAGCCGCTCGTCAACGACAGTGTCGTCAAGACGGGCTAACACACGGGCCGCCTGTGATGGATTAATGTTTTGGAAAAGTGCAGCGAAAAATTCATTATCCATATCGGGAATCATTTTTGCACAGGCTTCCGGACTTAAAAAGGTAAATATCTTCGCAGCCCGTTTGGGGCTTTCCTGTGTTAAATAGTTCAAAACTTCGTCAGGCGAAAAAGCCGAAAAGAGGTGTGCGGCCTCGTCTGGGTACTGGTCAAAAAAGCCCTTGATTAGTTGTCGTGTCGCTGGGTCAGATGTATGTTTCTTCATGGGTATATTTCCAAATGGTAAAAGTGAATGAAACGCTATACTTTAGGGCTGTTTAAGGGTTTTTCTGCGATCCAGCCGCCAGGGAGCATGCTCATAAATCCGATCCGATAGAGATCCGCCAGGGCATTGCTGGCTGCTATAGCCGGTCCACTTTGCTGCAGATCCTGATTGCTGCGCTCGACGCGATTGAGCATGGCCAGGGTAATGGCTCCTAACAGGATTCCTTCTGAAGTGACGACAGGCAGAACATTATATTTTTGCCAGGCGGGGTGACCAAGCATGGACTTAAAGCTCATCTCGGCTGGAATGCTGATAACTTCTGTGTTCATCATTGAGGACATGAGAGCTTCTGGTCGGGCTCTCAACAATTCGCGTAGACCGAGGATTCCGGTGAGGGAAAATGATTCATCTACCAGATAAACAAAGTAGATGGACTTATCGTTGGTTCCTTTAAGCCTTTCCCTGGCCTCTCGGGCGCTTATAGCTTCAGGAAATGAAAGCAAGACAGATTCAGCCAGAGCACCAGCACTGTTCTCGGGGTAATTAAGCATTTTGCTTAAGGGGTGAGCAGCGCCCTGGGGTAGACGATCAAGAAGCTCGTTTCTCCGGGAGACATTCATCAGCCGCAAAAGAACAATCGTTCTTTGACGTGGGAGTGCGTTAACAACCTCAGCCGCTTTCTCTCCGTTCATTTGTTCCAGGCACTTCCCAGCAAATTCAGGCTCCAGCTCCAACAGGACAGCAGCCCCCTGAGTGATAGTGAGATCATTCAGAAACGTTGCTGCATCCTTCACCTCTAGCCGGGTCAGGATGCGGGCAGCATCCCTGGGATGTTTTTCCATAAAATGAGATAGAAGCAGACTATCATTTTTCATGATTTATTGTCCTTCGCCAGTTTCAAGGTAGAGGCCTTTTCACTGAATTCTTTAGCTGGTATGGTTACCTGTCCCTCACTGGTCTCTAAAAGCACCGACGTTGGGGTGAGTTGGAGAATCTGCCCTTCTATGTCATTAATTTTGACCTGCTGTCCTTCACGATAGAGACTTTTTAGATAGTAGGCAGCCAGGATATTGCTCACGGACACGCGTGCCCCCAAACCAAAGGCCAGGGCCCCACCAAACAGGGTAGCACCAAGCACGATATTAATCAGGTTTATCAGCATGGCGATATCCACTCCAACCTGGTTAATCGCGATGAGGGCCGTTACCAGCACCGTGGCGTATTGCACCATCTTTCCAAGTGCTTCACCATGGATAACCCCCGTTTTATTAGCAGCCGATCTCACAATATCACCTAGAAGTCGCCCGCCCAAAACGCCCATGTAAACACTGAAGATGGCAAACAGGATGTTGGGTAGATACTTGATCACCCCACCCAGCCAGGAGGTTACAATAGCCAGACCGAGCATCTCCGTCGCCACCGTAATAAACAGAAAAACGATCACCCAGTAAACAAACCCGCCTAGAAACCGAACGGCCTGATCGAGGTGAGTGTGACTTATTTTGGTTGGGAGCTGGTCAGGAGAAAACCTGGCAGAAAGTGAATTCATCAAGCGGATGATGAGCTTCTTAGCCACCCAGGCGATAATGATGCCGATTGCCAGAACAATAAGGGCTGACAGGATGGCGGGGATGTGGGTCAAAAAATATTCCTTGGCTTGAAATATAAGGGCAGCAAAATCTCGTGTTGTTTTTTCAGTATTCATGAATGTCTCCTTGTGGTTCAATATAGGCTGGGATAATTGAGCGTTGGGAAAGAATATATAGAGGCGCAATATAACTATGAATTTCAGGGGTGTGGTGTTGGGTTGTGATGGCTTATCCCTGTCTGCCGTTCCAGACGATGAGGCGGATGCTCTGGGTTATTTGGACGAGACCTATGGTTTTTTTTTCACGTGAGGCTTACGGACTTTAACACCCGGTTCTTCATTGGGAATGTTTTATTTCGCATGGTATGATTCCTCAGTCTTCCCGGGAATAACGGCCTTCTGGAGAGATTAATTTTTATGGCAAATACACCATTTTGATCGTTTGGTGAAAATGTCCTGCCTGTAAGCGACAGAAATAAACTCCAGTATTTACTTGATGCCCTGATTCACTCATGCCGTTCCACTGGATATTGTAGCTGCCCGCTACTTGTGTCGCATCTAGAATTGTGTGGATACTTCGACCATTTATGTCGTAGATCAAAAGTTGTACCTGAGAATCCTCTGTGAGGGTATAGCTGATGGTGGTTATTGGGTTGAAGGGGTTGGGATAACTTTGGCCAAGCTGGATATTGCGAGGGAGGTCTTGATTAGGCTGCGATATAGAGCTGGTGGAAATTGCCGGTCTCAAGGTGACTTGGGTTGCCCCTGATATGAAGAGCTTGTAGCTCGTCCCATCCAGCAGCAAATATTCAAGATTATTGCTGGAGGAAATAAAAACATCCTCAGATGTGTATAGCTCCATAAGCAAACTATCAGAATTGGAGATATTGATTAACTGATCGGCACCTTCGATATCCATGATCCACTGACTGGCATCCGTGGTCTCGATCAACCACTTCTCAAGACCGAGGGTTCCATTCATATTTTCAAGATCTCCTGCATGAATTTCTTCACCTTCACAGGTTCGCAGTAAAAAGTTTATGGCAAAGGTTCGTGGTTGTCTGGAAAGATCATGAATCTTTATTTTATCCAGATACTGATGATAGGGATCATACACATGATAATAATCTGGAGTGATTATCAAGTTCTGGTCATCTGCCTGTAGCTCATATTTTCCCCGATAGAGCGGATTATTTGCATTGCCTACCGGGTTTGAACACAGGTAAATATATGCGGGGTTACCATCAATAATGGGGTCAACATCCACATCAAAATCTGAGCGAATCTGGTTAAAGGCATTGCCGGTATGGTTGGGCGGGATATAGAATGCTTGTGTACTATCATGTTGATCCTCATGATGGTTTGGCCACTCATACTCTGGGTATTCACAGCAGGCTGCCGTGTAGACAAACTTTCTCACATATTTGTAGGCTGTATTGTCATAAACATGCGAATCCTGCATTCCTGCTGAGATCAAACACTGTGTATTGGTAACCGCATTTCCTCTTGAAGGTGTGGTTTGACCCGTCCCGTTACGCCCAATGAAATAAGCGAGATCACCACAGCCATCATAGATCGTGTTTCCGTCAAAACTATTATTGTCGCTACCATCGACACACTTGAAGACACCACCGCTTGAGTAATAGACATTATTGCCCTGGATGGAATTGTTATCAGATCTGGTTAAATAGACGGCATGTAATCCAATGCCTGGAGAATCAAGATTGCGAAACGTATTCCCCGTAATGGTATTGTTGCCCCAATCTCCTTCACAATCCTGGATGCTGATCGCTGTCCAGGCACCTTCCCTGTTCATGTTTTGAAAGGTGCAGTCTCTGATAATGCAATTCTTACTGCTATATATTAATATCTGTGTTCTGTAAAAGCCGTCAAATGTAATGTTCTCAATGATTAGGCCTTCAGTGAGGCTACCGATCTTCAGCGCTCTCTCAACGGTATTGTCACCCCTGATGACAACGGTATCATTAGGCGTGGGTTTAATGGTAAGCGTATAGCCTGGGTTGGGGGTTGAGTATTGCCCATGCCACAGAATGTCGTGCCAGTCCCCATTGTCGTAGATGCCACCATCTATCTCAATGACCCAATTGCTGTTTTTTTCAGCCCCTGTTGTTGTAGAGCCCTGAACCAACCAGTTGTACATCACTTTTAGATCGGAGGCTTGTCTTTTGTAGGTACCGTCAAAGTATAGTTTAACCGGTTCCTGGGCATAGGATGAGCAGTGAATCATGATCAGAAGGAATAATAACTGTAAACGTTGAAACGATTTCACGAGATATCCTAATATTCAAGAATTAAGCAAAGTCTGAGGTCTGTAGTTCTCGGACTAAGATATCTCACCTTTATCGAAAATCATGGTAGAAATACGAGGCCGAGTCATTTCGATGGCTGGGAAATAGCTCATACAGTGGTGGGAGGGTATTCACTCTACGTAGTTATAA
>Ga0222628_1000563_pt1 | contig 14795 bp, 14 predicted proteins | sample AntAcemetageno95_FD_179860 | JGI IMG/M metagenome (GOLD analysis project Ga0222628, IMG submission 179860) | Saline water microbial communities from Ace Lake, Antarctica - #95 | ecosystem: Environmental > Aquatic > Non-marine Saline and Alkaline > Saline | place: Antarctica: Ace Lake | collected...
AAAAAATATAAATTTACGTAACTATTTTAAATATTTTTCGTATATTAATAAAAACAAACCTTGCTCATCCCATCTACACTGCGTGATAAATGGGTTTCTGCAAGGGAAAATATTATGAAAATGAAGAAATGTTTATCATAATAGTTAATTATATTCAAAGTATTGTTCTATTTTATAAATTCTTTTAATTTCATTACATATCGTAGTTTAAAAACTCTCTAAGTTTTAAACTCTTATTATAAGTCCTCAGTTTTTTTAAGGCAAAATCTTTTATTTGTCGAACTCTTTCATTAGTCAAGTTCATTTTCTGCCCTATTTCTCTCAAATTCAACTCCTGACCATTTTCCAATCCAAAGTACATATTAATAATATCAACCTCACGTTTATTTAACGTTGACAAAACATCTTTTATTTCATCTGTCACATCATTTCTATTAATTTGCCTCTCCATATCTTCATAATCATCACCTGTCAACCAATCATTAACTGTAATTTCTGAATTTTCATTAATAGTACTATGAATATCAATTCCAAAATTACAATCCGTTTTCCCATTTGTAATATCATTTTCACTTATACCAGAAAAACTACTTACCTCGCCAGCCGTAGGTTCCCTATTAAATTCTTTAAATAAAATATCAACAGCTTTATTAACTTTATTTTTAATGTTAATTCTATTAATTGGCAGACGTACCGTATCTGCAGTCTCATAAATGGATTGAATTATTGATTGTCTTATCCACCAAACAGCATAAGAAATAAATCTAATTTTCCTAGCAGGGTCAAATTTATCAACAGCTCTAATGAGACCAATATTACCTTCATTTATTAAATCCTCAAGAGGAATTTTACTATACACATACTCCTTAGCTACAGATACAACAAAACGTAAATTCCCCTCTACTAATTCTTTCAACGCTTTATCGTCTCCATTTTTGGCAAGAATTGCTAGTTCAGCTTGACGCTCCCCATCAACCAGAGAAATCTTGCTCAAATCATTAAAGTAACACTTTAACGAAATTGAATTTTCCATCATTTAGTCTTCCCAGCTAAGCTGAGTGAAGAAAGCCTTTAATTCTTCAAACTGCTCTCTAGACTCTAAAGATATCATTGCCTGCTGGGGTACAGGTTCTTCTCCAGTCATATTAAGTCCAGCAACTTCCAAAGATAAATATCTTGTCTCAGTGCCTTTTTCTCGAAATGTAACCAAATCAACTTCAAAAAAGCCTCCATCTGAGCTTTCATACACATAATAAGTCTCGCTACCATTACTATCAATGGGTGCAATCTTAAAATCATTATGTTTTACAGTTTCTACGAAATTTTCTTGCACCACAGGCGACTCAACTTGCTCTTCAAGTTGCTGCTTACCTTGTATTGCTTTTCGAGAAGGCTGTCTAGGTCTTTGTATGACTTTTGACTTAGCTGGTTGCTGTACTGACTTTTGTACTGGCTTTTGTGCTGGCTTTTGTGCTGGCTTTTGTGCTGGCTTTTGTGCTGGCACTTCACCTCCTGTCTTAAAGGCGCTTACTTGAGCCATTTGCTCAGGAGTAAGAGTCCCCTTGTTTCCATTTTCCATATCTTTTACTTTTTACTTTTAATAACAAAGGTAAAGAATAAATATCAGAAAAACAAATTTATTTTTATAAATCTCACTATTTTATTAAATATTTATGAAATCTTATATCTGGAAACTTTTCGGCAACACATTTTTCTACAAAATCTAACCAATCTCCCCTATCTTCAAAAAAATGAATTTCATTCCAACCATTAGCTTCGATGCTATCTAAAACCACATCGGCTTTAAATTGTTGAATTCCCCCTTTTGAGCCTTCATATAAAAACAAGCCACAATTTGGTTTTTCTAATCCTATCACATTGAACAAAATATATTTAACTCCCTTGCGAATTCCATTTGTTCTTCCAGTTACAATCATTTTGTTTTTTGCACTTTCATACTGTTTTACGACACTTTCGTTTATTTCCACCCCTACGGTACCCTCAGTCTGAAAAAACTCCGAAAACAAGCTTAAAATCACCTTATTGTCCTTAAAATCTAGTTTCTTTAATATAAATTCCTTTTCTTTCTCTGAAATAACCTCTGAGCTCGCTATAAGCTGAATGAAATCTTTTCCCGCTGGGATATTGTTTTTATACAATCCAAAAGAGCCATCATTATCTTTTTGAAAATAAACATTATCTTTTAACCCTGCAAGTTGCTTGTTTCTATCTCTTCGGCTATTTAAATTATCTATTACCTCCTTTATTGAATTTAACATTTTTTTTAGTGCTCCATCTATAACTGGGTCACCACTGTGGATTTCTCCATTTTTTACACTAATTATGTCTTCTAACTTCGGGGTTTTCACTAAAGTATCATCCATGTCAAATACATACAATGTTTTACTAATTTGCATATTTATAAGATTAAAATAATTTCACTTATAAATATACGTAAAATTCAAAAAAAAGTTTCTCCCGAAGGAGAAAATTTTATTCAACTTTAACTTTCATTTTTCTTTCTTTTTCTTTCTTTTTATCAATTGGCACCTTAATATTTAAAACGCCATTTTCATAACTTGCCACAGTATCTTTCTTTTTTATATCTTTTGAAAGTCTAAATTTTCTTTCAAAATCAAAAAATTTGAATTCTTCTAAAAACTGCACCTTTACATCTTTTGATTCTTTAGATTTAAACACTCCTTCGATAATTAATAAATCATCCTCTATTCTTACATCAAAATTTTCCTTGCAAGCCCCTGGATAAAACACATCAACATTTATTAAGTCTTCATTTAAAAAAGCATTAACCTGAGGATAAGGCTTTTGTTTAACATTTACTAATTTTTCACCATAAGGTAAATCAAAAATCTTTCTAATTAATTCTTCCATAATTTTAATTTTTATTTGTTTAATTAACTAATTACGAAAACTATACCAAAACAAAAAACCTGCCAAAATGACAGGTTTACTTGGGAATATCATGACACATTGTCTATTCGAAATATGTTTCAGCAACTAATGACGACTCAAGAGCTCCCCAAACTTTATATAAATCTTCCTCGCCCAATTTATCTTCGTATTTTTCAATTTTATTAAAAACTTTATTTCCTTTCTTTTGCTTTTGAAATAGCGTTTCATTTTCTTTATCAATAAACCAAACTCCACTAGAAATTTTAACCTTAGGAAGTGTATCTTCATTTTCTTTTGACTGTTGGAGAGAGTATTTAAATTTGGACATTTGAAAATCTATCGAACCATCTTGGTTTTTAGGAGATGCATTAAAAAAATCTTCTAACTTCACTACACTCTTTATGTAATATTGAATATCTGGTATATTGTCATCCTGATATGAAAATCTTAAAAAAATAGTTTTAACTGTATTTTCTCTAATCAAAACCCATATTGAGTTACCTCTAGATTCTTTAACTCTTCCAGTATTACGGTCTGTTTGAGTTTGTCCATTCCTATCTAAATCTAAATGTTTATAAGGCATTGGAAGGTTTAGCAGCTTAATAGCATAACTTTCATATTGAGGGAAATTTATTTTTTTTATCATTTCAACAATGTCAGCTACTTTTACAGAAATTGAATAGGGGATTTTTACATTTTCATCATAATCTGCTTTTATTGGAATGGAATTTTTAATTCTAGAATCCGCTCGTGCCTTATAATGACCTGATAAATTAGCTTCTAAAGCAAACTCTTCCAATAAAATGTTAATGATATATTTTCGTAATTTATTTTCCACTAATATAAATCTTTATATTTAAGAATTTTACTCATTCTTATTTTATCTAAAACCAAACCTTTACCATCATTCAAAGTAATATTAATATTTTTCGATAAAGATGTTTCAATAAACTCAAAACTAAAACGTTCGCCCTCAACTTCAAAGCCTCTCTCGGAAAAATCAATTTCAAAAGGATTAGTACTTTTATCAAAAATTACCTTTGTGCTTCTAGGTTTGTTTGTTGACATTACTCCCTGCATATTTCCAATGCCTTCTTTAAGCTTCTCGACTATTTCATTTTTTAATTTTTCTTTCATATAGTTGCAGTTTCATATAAATATCTATAAAATATAAAATCCACAAAAAAATTGTGGATTTTATACAATAAAAATTGATATTTTATTAGTTCATTGAATTTCTCGAATCCATAAGCTTCATCATCTCTTCTTCCTGTAATCTCTGACGCTCCTTTTTTTCCTTTAAAATTAGTTCTCTTTTTTTAAATTGAAGTTTGCTAACTTTCTTTTTTCTAATGTTTCCCTTCTGCGCTCTTTTCGTAGAAGATTTTCTTTGTTTTTGACTTGATTTGTTTTTTTTCATAACTTTCTTATTTTAACCACATTTTGAATACTTACCACATGCTTCACATTTTAAACACCCCTCAGAGAAAACCAGTGTAGCACCACAGAATTCGCAAGTGTTACTACTTTTTGTACCATCCTCTACATATCTATTAAGAATTCTAACAACTCCATTTTTCCATGTATTTAAGGTTGTATCATCTAAATTTAAACCCTTAACAACATTTGCAACGTGCTCCATCGGCATTCTATGTCTTAACAGTCCAGAGATTAACTTAGCATAATTCCAATATTCTTTCTTAAAAAAGCGAGATAATCCAGTAACCATTACTTCAAATCCTTCTTTATCATAATATCTAAAATCATATACAGACCCTTTATCCGTTTTTCTTTTTATAATTTGTCCTTTTTCCACATAATTAGGAATATTAATTGAATCTAATTTACCAGTAAATAATTCGTAAGGCTCTTCTTCTCCATCTTCTACCAATTGTACCTTACCAATTACTGCAACCCATTTTTCATAATCATTTTGAAACCTGATGACATCAGCATTTACAATCTTAGGCCTCTTAACTGCATGAGAATTTTTATTTGGAATTTTACCACTATCAGAAGATGATATTAAAACCCCATCTCTACTCCCCTCTCTATAAACAGTAATTCCCTTACAACCACTTTTCCACCCCGCTTCATATACACTTGCAACAACATCTTCGGTTGCATCTTCAGGAAGATTTACAGTAACTGAAATAGAATGGTCTATATGTTTTTGAATTTTTCCTTGCATTTTAACTTTACTAACCCAATCTACATCATGAGCAGTCGCTTTATAATAAGGTGATTTTTTAATTAACTCATCAAGTTCTATTTCGGACATAGCCTTAACTTCTTCAACATCATGTCCATTTACCTCTAACCATAACTTAAATTTATGATGAAACACAACATATTCTTGCCAATTATCTCCCTGCTTATCAGTAAAATCAACCTTAACATCTTTTTCTTGTGGGTTAATTTTTCTTCTTCTTTTATATATTGGTAAAAACACAGGTTCAATTCCACTTGTAGTTTGCGTCATCATAGAACTAGTTCCAGTTGGAGCTATTGTTAATAAGGCAATATTTCTTCTACCATGCTTTTGCATTTCTTCCCATAGCTCTGGGTCCTCTTCTTTAATTCTTTTAATGAAAGGATTGTTCTTTTCTCTCTCTGCATCCCAAATTGGAAAACAGCCTCTCTTTTTCGCCATTTCAACTGAACTTCTATAAGCTTCAAGTTTTAATATTTTATGAACTTCTTCTGAAAATTCAACCCCCTTGTTACTGCCATATGTAAGACCAAGAGCCGCTAACATATCTCCTTCTGCAGTTATGCCGAGACCAGTCCTTCTTCCATTAGTTGCTTTTTCTCGAATCATTTCCCATAATTCACGCTCTGTTCTTTTTACTTTTTCCTCTTCGGGGTCACTTTCTATTTTTGCTAAAATAGAGTCTATTTTTTCTAACTCAAGCTCTACTAAATCATCCATTATTCTCATAGCTATATCAACGTGCTTTTTGAATAGTTCAAAGTTAAAATAAGCCCCTTTTGTAAACGGATTTACAACATATGAAAATAAATTAATAGCCAACAGCCTGCACGAATCTCCAGGACATAAAGGAATTTCTCCACAATTATGTACACTTATCCCATTTACATCAAACTCATGAACTCCTGGTATTTGACAATCATACACATCCTCTATTCCTACAAAATTAATTGATTTTATTTTATCTATAAATTTTTCTTGATATAAGCCACGCTTTAACTTAAGTAAAGAATTTTTTAATTTATTTATTTTTTCATTATCTACAAATCCAACCCTGTTTTTAAATTCTTCTACGTTATTTTTAGATATAACAAGCTCATGTTGTGATTTAATTTTATATTTTTTAAGACCACCCTTACCATCTGGCATTTCTTTAAATTGTTCAACTCTTCTGTTTTTATAAATTTTAGAAAAAATTCCCAATCGAAGCAGCATTCTTTGTGCAATTTCTAAATTTTCCACAATTGAAGATGCTAATCTTACACTAATTCCTTTTTCTACATTATTCAAAACAGTACCATCAGCATCAAACCACCCACTTAAGAACCCTTTATAAAAATCACTGCTATGACCTTCAATTGCTCCCTCATTAATTTTTTTATTTTTACTTATTCCACATTGAATAAATTCATCCCCTAAATGTACGCTTTTAACACTTATTATTTCTTTATTAACATCTCCACTGCCCAAATCTGCACGACAACGCAATTCTTGCTTAAGTTGTGCAACTGCATGATTTTTCATTTGTTCTCTAGTGTTACCCCAATATCTTAATATTGCAGTGTCATTTTCAAACGTTCCATCTCCAAGTAAATTTCCAATTAACCACCCTAAGCTAGAATTTCCATTTCCAAGCCATTCAATTTCTTTATGACAATTTACATTTAAACAATCTCCCTCTTTTAAATCTTTCAACTCTGTCCACAAAAAGTCTTTTTTACCTCTTTTTTCTTTCGTTACTTGTTTAAACGAATGATTATCCGTAGATTTTGTTTTTAAACCCCCTTTTGTTTCTATTTCAAAAACATCTTTATTTTCACCTGTCTTAAAAAATCCTCTTTCAGTAGACCTGTATGCCACTCCGTCCACATAAGCACAAAACTCTTTTCCAATTAAATCTACAACTTGTCTAGGACCATTTGTAGTCATTATCCAAGAATCTAATGTAACACATGGATTTGTTGATACTGTTTTATATCCTAAATCAGCATAGCAGTCAGGAATTGATTCGTTAATAATATTATCCCAAAACATAATTCCAGGTTCAGCCCATCTCCACGCATTATGAATGATTTTGTCCCATAAGGGTTTCGCAGCAGCCTCCTGAAAGAATTTTGGATTTTCTGACTCTACTGGATATTGTTGTACAAACGACCCATCAGCTTTTACGGCTTTCATAAAACTATCAGTAATTTTCACCGAAATATTTGCCCCAGTCACTTTGCCTTCTTTTGTTTTTGCATCAATAAATTTCTCTGAATCAGGATGCGTAATAAAAATTGACTCCATCAAAGCTCCTCTTCGGCCATCTTGAGCAACTTCTCTTGTAGAATTAGAAAACCTTTCCATAAATGGAACAATTCCAGTAGATGTTAGCGCAGAGTTCTTTACCATTGACCCCTCAGGCCTAATGAATGACAAATCAATTCCAACTCCAGCTCTTCTTTTTTGTAGCTGAACTAGTTCTTGGTCTAAGTTTAAGATACCTCCATATGAATCAGCATCTTTTTCATTCCCAATTACAAAACAATTAGAAATAGAAACTACTTGATGATTGTTTCCAATGCCCGCCATTGGACTACCTCCAGGCACAATATATTTAAAACCTTTGATAACATTATAAATTTCATCTTTGCTCAATGGAGAATTATATTTCTTTTCAATTCTGGCGAATTCATCAGATAGACGATTATGCATATCATCTGGGGTAAGCTCATAAATATTTCCCTCCATATCCTTTAATGCATATTTGTTAACCCATACTTCAGCGGCCATTTGGTCTCCGTTAAAATATTCAACACTTGCATTTACAGTTTCTTCTCTTGAATAAAAACCTTGTTTTTTATCTTCCATTTTTAACTCTTTTGTGCGGCAAGAATTCCAGTTATCTGATGGTTCACCGCTTGTTTATTATTATTGTTATAATTGTTATAATTGTTATTGTTATTGTTATTGTTATTGTTATTGTTATTGCTATTATAGTTGTTGTTACCATAACTTTTGTTGTTGTTATTATTACCAATGCACATATTCGCCATATCTACCTTTTGGTCTAAATTCGGCTCCATATACTCAATTTCAATTTTTGAAGTATCAAATCTAAAATCTAAATGCATTCCATCAGCACCATTTCTATTTTTCAATATCCCAATCTTAGCAACATTGTTATTCTTGGTTTTATCAGGTCTTGCGACTCCGATTACAACATCAGCCGTTGCTGCTTTTCCTAATGATTCTCCAATTGCATCCAACCCAAATGTTTCTTGCTGCATCGCACCTCTATTTGTTTGAGAAGCTGTCCAAATTGGAACTCGTAATTCAACTGCCATTCCTCTAATTTCCTCATATACACCAGTTAAAGTATGTCTTTTATCTGTATATGTAATAGTCGGTTTCATAATATCAGCATAGTCAATAAAAATTATATCTGGAATAAAATCTTCATTTGAGGCTAATGTATCTAAATGAGAATATAAAGTATTAATCGTAGCATGTCCAGTTGGATATTCTTTTATAATCAATCCCGCTTTTAGGTTTATTAACTCATCTGTCTTTTCTTTAATTATATCTTTAAAGTGCCAAACTTCTTTGAGTGCAATCCCATTTAAACAAGAATCAAATCTTTGTCCAATTACCTTTTCAGAAAGCTCCATGCTATAATATACAATTTTTTTACCCGCCAACAAAGCTGATACAGCAAATCTAACCAGCAGCATTGATTTACCACCACCTGGAGGAGCCAACACAATTCCCTCTTCTCCTGGAGCTAAACCCCCCCCCAAAAAACTATCTAAACCAGGAACAGCCGAAATTGGATTTCTATAATCTTTTTTCAATCTACTTTCAACATCTAATAAATAATTATGTCCAATATCCTTTGGTTCACCTGCTTTTAATGCATCTTCAATCTTTTTCTTCATACTCTCATATGTTTGATTTTTCCAATCTCCAGCCAATTCTATAAGAGTGTTTTTAATTTTTCTAGATTTGAAATACTTATAAGCTCTATCTTTAACACTTTGTCTCCGTTGATGTTCTAATTCCATGATTTTGATTTTATCAATCAAACCATTTAAATGTTCTTTTACAATCCCATCCTTTTCTCCATCTTCCACTAAATCCTTCATATCATCATAGTCAGCTTGCATTCTATATTTTCTGAAATATTCTATTTGATAATTGACTAAAATTTGATGATATCCCTCAAAATATTCTGGAAATAAAATATCAGCTATTTGTTGACACCAATTATTTTTATCTTCCACTAATACTTTTAAAAATTTACTTTGATAGTTAGGTTCAAAAGACTCTGATGAATCGTCTTGTAGGAATGTTAAAACTTCTTTATTTATATCTTTGTTTTTTTCTTTTAGCATTTTAATTTTTGTATAATATTATTTTTTTATGCTCCTCCATGAGTTGATTTTCAAAATTAGAAATTATCTTTTCCATAAAATAAAAAACCTTAACCTCTTCCTTCTCAAAACTATTATAAAACAGATTATCAGCATGCAAACTCTGTGAAAACAAAACTTTTTCTCCATAAACTATTTTAAAAATAACCTCACTAATTTTTTTACCATCACCACCTTGAATAGATGTTAATAAAGATTCTTCAACATCATTTGCTGAATCTTTAAAATAATAATAAAAACTCACACCTTCATTTTGCAAAACATCATGTTGGAAATCTAAAAGACTATCTTCTCTTTCAAAAAATTTTACGCTAACACTTTTGTCTTCTAACAAAAATACTAATTTTTTCTTTTGATTATTCATTTTTTTTAAATTAATTTTTTAAACTATATTCTTTTTCTTTATTCATGTTTCTATAAAAAGGAACAAAAAACAAATCTATGTATTGATTTTCAATGAAAGTATTAAAACCTTTTTCATAAAATAAAGACATGCCTTTTTTTATACTTCCCTCATTATCAAATTTGCTTACAATCATTTCTTTTATAGCCATTATTGCTTCATCATTTAAAAAAGGACGTCTCAAATCCATCAACTTAGCATTTCGGTATAAAACGCCTCTTGCATTAATGATTTTATCATAAAATTTTATTTTTTTATCCCTTTTTTTATCATAACATTCTTCGACTAGTCTGTTAAAATAATATTTTTCATTCGCCATTCTAGGAAACTCTTTTAATAACCTCTCAGGAGTAACTCCTTTAACTCCTCCAATTTCATCCGCAGAGTCACCTTCAAAACACTTAAGCAACAAAGCATTATCTAGAGTATGTCCAAAAATATTCTTAAAGTTCTCGAAAGTAATTAACTCTAAATTGTCGGGGTTTAATACAGATACAGTCTCAGATACTAAGTGTAAATAATCTTTATCACGACTGTAAATGATGATTTTTTCATTTGGAATTTTACTCATTAAGATATAACCAGCAATAAGGTCATCTGCCTCTATTTTATTAACTTCAGCATGTCTAACATAAAATTCATCCAAAAACTGATTGACTATTAATTTCTGCTGCAATATTTCAAATGTCTCTTTCTCTTTTTCGGTTTCGCCACCATCTGTAGATATAGCATTCTCCTCAGATTTCCAATATTCCTTTCTTTTAGCCTTATATGGCTTATAGATTTCATATCTTAATTTTCCTGATTGAACCCCATCCCACATTACAATGGTTCTATCGGGCAACATTCTATTCATTACATTTTTTAAACTTTCTAAAAACCCAAAAGAACCTCCACAAAATTCTCCCTTTGCAGATTGCCCTTTCCTTTTATGGAAATTTCTTTTTAAATTCCACTGCCCATCAACCAGTATTGTAACCATATCTTTTATTTAATCATCTGAAACATGTTCCCAATATTTATCAAACTCCAACTCCCATCCATCTCTATAAGTCGCCTTATATTCATCTATTACTTTTTTGTCATCTAAAATAAATCCATGGTCAGTACATAAAATATTTCCCGCAGCGGCTACATTTGTTATATGATTTTTATCAACAACTAATGCAGATTTAATCGCAAAAGAAATTTGTGCCTTATCTTTTGTTGCCTTAACCTTAGAGGAACGAGACAAAACTCCGCCCTGTCTAAATACTAATGTAGATGCCAAATAAATTCCATCTCCACCATAAGGCATTAAAGTTGAAATTGTTGAAGGTGGTTTAGGAGGCGCTGTATAAGCATGATTAACAACAAGCAATGTGTTAGTATAAGGTACTCTCTTCTTTCTTGTGTTATTAATTTTCGGCACCAAATCTCGCAAAAACAATGCTCGCAATAACTTTGCTGCAACCATCATAGCTGTTTTACCTCCATCTATTTTTTGAGCTTCATGCTCTGCTTTGGTTGGAGTCATACCAATGCTATCCCATAAAAAAATTAAATCAAAAGGAAGTTCTCCACTAGCTTGTTTTAACAATGTAGCTTTTATTTCTGCAACACCATCTTCTATTGTATCAATATCATCAAAAACCATACAATCATCTTTTACCAATCCCATTTTACTAGCCCGTTCCCATGAGAATTTATTTTCAGTTAATATCATAACTGGCAATATACCTTGTTTTTGAGCATAAGCGCCAGCTTCTATTAACATTGTAGTTTTACCAACATCAGATTTGCCATAATTCATAACAGCATGTCCCATAGGAATGCCTGGCAATTTAGTTACTTCCTTAAATGCTGGACTCATATCAATCCACTCTTGAACTTTATATTCAATCTCTTTAATATTATTTTTTACTTTATAATCTGCTAAACCTTTAAATTTACTCTTAATAACAGGTGCGCTATCAGGTTTTTCTTGGTCCTTCCCCGCCAAAGCCGCAGCTCCGTCTATTTTCTTTTTTGCCATTTTTACTTTTTTTTAACTAGTTTTTGTTTATATCATAAGCCTTCCAATCATAAGTTTTTTGTCCATGATTTGGTCCACCTTCAATCGTTGTAGTTCTTAAATAATACAATTCTTTATCTTTCTTTTGTTGTCCGAAATTTAAAGTAGCTTTGCAATCTCTACACCTTATATAAGTATACTCATGATTTTCAACTGGAGTTACATGCGCAGACAATTCTAAGTTATTACCACCACACAGTCCACAAACAGGAATGTCATTAAATGAAAGTTTCCTTGAACCCATTACAACATCATGAAGATTTTCACCTTCTATAGAAAAGTTATGATAATCTTTTCCAATTTTTTTCTTAATAAAATACGTAATTTTACTCATCTTTTACTTTTTTTTGGTTATACTGCAAATATACAAATTTTTTTAACTAAACTCAACAAGAATCTAATATTTCTATAGGTTTTGATAAATATTTATAATCAAGACCTCTACTATAAGTAACACTAAAGCTCATTTCTTTATATTTCATTATAATTTTTGCCAATTCTTTTATAATAAAATTTTCATCTGGACTAATATCAAAAACTAAAGAATCATGAACTTGAAAAATCATTTTACTTTTATAATTAGAAAGAAATTTTTTTATTTCTGAAGTTTTATCAATTAAAATTTCAGTAGCCATAGATTGAATATAATTATTAAAAGCAGCATAGTCCTTTTCTGGATAAACCATTGTTCCCCATTCATTTACAACATATCCAAAACTCCTAAAAACTTTAAAAATTTCCTTAGATTTTTTTAAAATAGGAGATAAAAAATTAAGAATATTATAATATATCTCCTCAGCTGAATTTAAATAAGATATTCTTTCTAAAACCGTCTTTTTAGCCGCTCCATATAATATAGAATGATTAATATTTTTTGCAAAAGTTCTATTTTCATCACTAATGTTATCCCTACCAAATAATATTTTAGCAGTTTCAAAATGCAAATCACTTTTTTGATAATTGTGAATAAAATCATTGTCTCCACAAAAATACAACGCAATACGAGCTTCAAAAGAAGTATAATCAAATGAAACTATCTTTCCATTATCAAATCGTGAAACAATATCAGCTCTCTCTTCTGTGCTTTTAGGGAGATTTTGAGGATTATATTTACCAATTGGAACAATTCTACCAGTAAGAGTTCTTTTATTAGAATAAGACACCTTACAAAGCTTCTGTTTACCATGATAAATAAACTCCATATCATCCCTATGAAAATTTTTCCTAAAATTTATTGTCTGATTTGATAACCACTCTGTAACTATATCTCTCTTACAAGCTCTAATTATACTTTTCCTCTCATGTTGATTTAAATCTAAGCGCAAAGTCTTACTCATTATAAATGGAATATATTTATCAATTTCAAATCCTGGAATAATATTAAAATATTCTTTTTTCAATTCCTGCTTATATTTTACCCATCTAATATTTTCAAAAGTATACAAACACTTTATCTTTTCTAAATTTACATATGGAGAAATATTTTTATAAGAAAACACTACTGCTTTACGGTCATTTAATAAATTAGTAATTGCCTCTTTAAAAAATTCATCTACTAAAGCTAATGATTTCAAATTAATAACTAAATTTTTATCCCCACTTCTAATATATAAAGCATCATTATAAAAATAAAAATAAGAAATTTCATCAGATTTAATTTCCATTTCAATAAATTCAGACAAAGTATAAGAAGAAAAAAATAAATCAAATAAAATAAATTCTTGAGGTAACCACTTTTTTATAGATTTATTAATAAAAGCTTCAATATCACTCAGGCAATCTTTTTCATTTTCATCTCTTCCATAAGTCCATGAGAGTTTTTTGTTAATTTCTTTATCAAATATATTTTGTTTTTGATAATATTTTTTAATTGTTTTCCACCCAACTATAAGAGTTGGTATATTAGAATTTAAATTTCCCATTTCACCCAGCAACGATACAGGATATTTTTCTAAATATTTAGATAAATATTCAAAATCTTCCCTATTTTCTGATATAATTTTACAAATCTGCATTTAAGCAAAAATATAAAAAAAAACTCAAACAACAAAATAAATTAATGACTCAAGAAACCAGGAATAAAGCTAGCACCTTCATTTGGCTTTTTTGTTTTTACATTTATTGTAAAGCCATTCTCAATATTATTTGTTGACGCTCTTCCATTAGCCATAGTTTTTTCTATTTCAGGCAAATAAGGCTTCATCATATTATATTTCTCTACACAGATGTTTGCATATGTAGCTGGGTCTGCTGTAGCATATCCAGCAGAAATAAGACAATAAAAATAATCATAAACATTTCCAACTTTTTCCAAACATGAAGCATATTGCCCATTTGGATTAACTAAACGAGCAACCTGATTTGCAAATGCGTTCTCAGGTGTATCATAAAGTGCAAACCAATCATCAACATCATATCTATATTCTCCAGCATGCGTTGTTCCAGGTGCTTGTAATTTAATTGAATAAACCCATGGAAATCTATCTGCCTGATTGTCCGTAGTAAGATACTCATGAGTCGTAGCAACAACTCTAGGCTTATCTGAATTAGGTTCTTTAACACCCCAAAGATTAGTCCCATTTATAGCGCCTGTTCCCCATGTAGTCTCATGAGCAGCCTGTACAAGTAAGTAACTAGCCGCTAATAAACCTCCTTGAGCACGATTTGCCTTTAATGCATATAAATAAAACTTTTCAACAAATGATTTTGCTATTTCATCATCTGTTTTATTATCATTATCATTAAAATAAGGAAATGTAGCTGCATGTTGATTTAATTCTTCAGGTCTTTTTTCTTCTG
>Ga0222628_1000564_pt1 | contig 14752 bp, 25 predicted proteins | sample AntAcemetageno95_FD_179860 | JGI IMG/M metagenome (GOLD analysis project Ga0222628, IMG submission 179860) | Saline water microbial communities from Ace Lake, Antarctica - #95 | ecosystem: Environmental > Aquatic > Non-marine Saline and Alkaline > Saline | place: Antarctica: Ace Lake | collected...
CTTAACCACTTGTATTATTAGACAAATTCCTTTATAATTAAAAGATGAAAAAGAAATGTATTAAGTGTAAAAAAGTTAAAAATTTGGAAGATTTTGCATTAAATAAAACACGTTCAGATGGAAGGCATAATCAATGTAAAAAATGTAAGAATCAATATAATAAAGATAATTATCTAAAAAATAAATCTAAAATAATTGATAGCAATAAAAGAAGAAAAGAAAAAGTAAAACAATTTATAATTGATTATAAAAAAGGTAAAAAATGTGTTGATTGTGGTATTGAATATGCTTCATATGTAATGGATTTTGACCATGTAAGAGGAAAGAAACTTTTTTCAATTGGACATTCAGCTTTTCATTGTTGTTCAATTGAAAAGATTAAAAAAGAAATTAAAAAATGTGAGATTAGATGTGCTAATTGTCATAGGATAAGAACTCATAGCTCAATAGGCAGAGCATCCGACTCTTAATCGGGAGGTTGTAAGTTCGATTCTTACTGGGTTCACATTAATGGTTTGAAGGTTCGACCCCTTCCAGAGAAACAATGCCTTGGTATTCTGTAAAGACCAGAAGGCGTCTGTAAAACGTCTGTCCTCGGACTAGCGTGGAGCGTTACCACGACAGGGCACAACATTGTCATGTATTTCAATGGTAGAAAACTCGTCTGATACACGAGAAACAAAGGTTCGATTCCTTTTATGACAACATTAGTAAATTTACAGGGGAGATTAGGAGGGTTTATATCCTATAAGGGTAGCAAAGTCATTCTTTGCACTGGTTCGAGTCCAGCGTTTCCCTGTAAGTTTATTATATTGCTTGGTAGCTCAATTGGATGAGCATCGGTTTTCTAATCCGAAGGTTACAGGTTCGAGTCCTGTTCAAGCAACAAATTGTCATGTAGCTTAATGGGAAAGCTGTAAGCTTATACCTTACCGAGAGAAGGTTCGATTCCTTCCATGACAACAAAATAGTTGTGTAGCTCAATGGCAGAGCGACTTCTTTACACGGAGTGGGTTGGAGGTTCGATTCCTCTCACGACTACAAATTACTGTGTAGCTCAACGGATGAGCATCTCGCTTCGGACGAGAAGGTTGAAGGTTCGATTCCTTTCACAGTAACATTAGTTAGTTTTGGTCAGGTAGTAGTTTAAGTGGCAAAACCTCAACTTGTGGTGTTGGCGTTTCGGTTTCGACTACCGACTACCTGCCCAAAGTTCGCTAATTATTAACATTGCTTTGTATTAATTATTATATTATAATTAAGGTATTATAAAGTTAATTAATGATAAAGTATTATGAAGATTAGTTATAAAAAGCTAGAACAAGATTCTAAAAATCTTGCTGGAAAAATAGAAAAAGGAAAGTATGATGCCGTCTATGGTGTCCCTGCTGGGGGTTTATTCCCAGCTTTTGTTATTTCTAGAGAGTTAGAATTACCTTTAGCAGAAGAAATTACAGAAAAGACTTTAGTGGTAGATGATTTAATAGATTCAGGAAAAACTATGTTATCTTTAAGAAAGAAACATGGTAATTTTGATATTGCTGTTGTTTATATAAAAGGTGGAGATATTTCTATTGAAGGAGTTGTAGTTGGAGAAATTCTTTCAGATGAATGGATTGATTTACCACATGAAGGATTTGAAGTTCCAATAGAAAATAATGTTATAAGACTTTTACAATACTTAGGGGAAGATGTCAAAAGAGAAGGTTTAGTTGATACTCCAAAAAGAGTTATTAAATCTTATAAGGAAATTTATGGAGGTTATGGGAAAAAAGTAAAAGATATTATTACAGTTTTTGAAAGTGAAGGTTTTGATGAAATGGTTCTTTTGAAAGATATTGAATTCTTTTCAACTTGTGAACATCATATGTTGCCTTTCTTTGGTAAGGCTCATGTTGCTTATATCCCTGGAAAAAGTGGAAAGATTGTTGGGATTTCAAAATTAGCTAGAATTGTAGATATTTTTGCTAGAAGATTACAAAATCAAGAAAGATTAACTCAACAAATTGTTGATGCAATAGAAAAACATTTAGAACCTTTAGGAGTTGCTGTGGTTATTGAAGCACAACATTTTTGTATGAAAGCGAGAGGAGTAGCGAAACATGAAGCTAAAATGAAAACAGCTCATATGACAGGAGTTTTCAAAGATAACCTTGACAATTCTCGTCATGAATTTTATAAACTAATAGAAAAATAATATGGATGTAAAAAAAGCCGTTGTTGTTCTTTCTGGAGGAATGGATAGCACAACATTATTGTATAAAGTCAAGAAAGAAGGGTTTCAAGTAACTGCTTTGTCTTTTGATTATGGACAAAAGCATGTAAAAGAGTTAGAAGTCGCAAAACAGACATGTATTGAGTTAGATATTTCTCATGAAATTATAAATTTGGCAGGTATTAAACAAGTTATGAAGAATTCTGCTTTAACTGATAATATTGAAGTTCCTGAAGGACATTATAATGATGAAAATATGAAATCAACAGTTGTTCCTAATAGAAATATGATTATGGTTTCTATTGCGATTGCAGAAGCAGTTTCTATTGAAGCTGAAGCTGTTTATTTAGGAGTTCATGGAGGGGACCATGCTATTTATCCTGATTGTAGAAAAGAGTTTATAGAAAAATTGAATGAAGTATCAAAGATTGCTAATTATCATCCAGTTGAGATTAGAGCTCCTTATTTAGAATATGATAAAGGAGATATTGCTATTGAAGGAAAAGAATTGGGAGTTGATTATAGTTTAACTTGGACTTGTTATAAAGGAGAAGAAAAACCTTGTGGTAAATGTGGTTCTTGTGTCGAAAGAGCTGAAGCTTTTGAGAAAGCAGGGATGATTGATACTATATTATGATAAATATAGGTAATGTGGAAAAAATACTGGGAAATACAGTGAGTCATAGTTTTTGTTTAGGGGTAATTATTTGTTATAGTAATTTAATTAAATATAAATATACAATAACTAAAGATTATATTTTGATAAAACAAAAAAGACAAGATGTGGTGTTTCTTTTGAATAGTTGTTTTGATTATAATATTTTAAAAAGAAATAAACCCTTAAATATAATTTGTGAAAAAGATTTTATAAAGTTGAGTATGAAAACAAGTGAAATTGTTTATGATGTTGAAGATATATTTAAAAATAATTTGACAAAACAGATTCGGAGAGGTATTTCAATTAATAAAAGAATAGATATTCGTGATATAAAAACTGAAAAAGAAAATTTAGATGTAAATTATTTATTTAGAAAATGGAAAAAATTTAAAGAGAATGATAAGAATACATTTCAGATAACTTTTAGTCCTATAAGATATATTAGAGCTCATTATTTATCTAAATTAGGGTTAAATATATATAAAAAAATTATATATATTAAAGGTAGTCCTTATGGAGCAATTGTTTTTTATATAAAAGGAAAAGTTGCTTATGAATTGTCTTTTTTTTCAGTTTTTTTTGAAAAAAAATTAAAAATAATAAATGACTTAAATGAATGTATAATTATTAATATATTTTATGATTTATATAAAAACTATGATATTAAATATATTAATGTAGGTTCTGCAAGACCAAGTAAAGGATTAAGGACATTTAAACATAAAATAAAATATAAAAACAGTATTATATATTCATATAAATTAAATTAATAGTTAATTATAAAAAATATGCTCAAAGAAAAAAAATATGGCAAAAAAGAAATAAATAAAATGATATCTCCAAAAAATTGGGAAATATGGGATGCTCCTAAAAGTGAAACTGTTATGTATCAATATTTTCCAGAGTTTACTTGTTTATGTCCTAGAAGTGGTTATCCAGATTTTGCGAAAGTTCATATTGTTTCTATTCCTAGTAAGAAAGTATTAGAGTTAAAGAGCTTGAAGTTATGGTTGAATTCGTTTAGAGAAAAAGGAATAAGTCATGAAAATACAACTAACTTTATTGCAGATACTTTAATGGATGAACTTAAATTAAAATATATATTCGTTTTGATGGAATATTCACCTAGAGGAAATCTTGATACTTTCCCAATGACAGAAAGAGGAAATATACAATATAGAAATAAAGAAGAAATCAAACAAATGAAAAGGAATTTAATAGATAAAATAATGTAATCATGCACTTATATTTTGCTTCACCTATAGCTAAAAATCTAATATCATTGAAACAAGAAAAGGCTAAGAAGTTTCTTGTTAGTTACGCTACTAAAAGTGTATGTGTTTCAATAATAAATAAAAGAATACTAACTCCAGAAGATAGTTTGATTATTGATAGTGGAGCTTTTTCTGCTTGGACAAAAGGAGTAGTTATAAACTTAGAAAAATATATTGAATTCTGTAAATGGGTTATAGAACAAAAACCTTGTGATATTGTTTACTTTGTTAATTTAGATAAGATTCCAGGAAGCTTTGGGGTAAAACCTACTAAAGATGATATTGAAGAATCAGCAAAGGTAGGATTAGAAAATTATAAGGTTATGAAAAGTGCTGGGTTGAAAGTTATTCCTGTATTTCATCAACATGAAGATTTTAAATGGTTAAAAGAAATGATGAAAGAAACTGATTATATTGGAATATCTCCTGCTAACGATGTTTCTGTAAAGAAAAGAATTGCTTGGTTGAGAAAAGTTTATACAATATTGGGAACAGATTATAAAACTCATTTATTTGGGTTTACAGCTTTTGAGGCATTAAAGATTTTTCCTTGTTATTCTGCTGATAGCACTTCTTGGTTAGCTCCTGCAAGATATGGACAATATTCAAGTTTTGGAAATGGTAAGATAAAGACTCATTCTAAGAGAAATCTTACAACAGTAGAAGCTTTTAGACTAACTGAAAAGATTGGTGTAAGTGTATTAATGAAACAATCTAAAGAAATTTTGAAGATTGAAGATTTTATAACTAGATTATGGAAAAAAAGAGGAATTAAATGGGATTAGTAGTTAATAAATAATGTTATGAAAATAAATACAAACAATTTGAAAGTAAATATAGATTTATTACAACCTAATAAATATAATCCTAAATTAGATGTTGATGATAATGAACATAACTCTATTGAGTTTGCAAAGATTAAAGAAAGTTTAAGAATTGCTGGGCAGATTCAACCTGTTATAGTTCGTGAGTTGAGTAATGGTAAATATGAGATAATAAATGGCTTTCATAGATATAAGGCAATGAAAGAGATGGAAAGTCAAGCAATCGAGATAAAGAATTTAGGGAAGATTGACTTTGATACTGCTGTTGCTATTGCACTACAAACAGAAGACATAAAAATTCCTATAGATAATATTGAATTGGCTATGTTATTAGATAAGATAGTGGATGATAAAAAAACTTTAGAATATTGGGAAGGATTATTACCTTATGATAAAGAGTTTATAGAATCAGAAATAGGTTTGGTTAATTTTGATTTTGAGAGTTTAAATAAAGGAGGTAAGTTTGTTTATACATTTACAATAAGTAATGAGAACAAAGAAGAAGTAAAATCGTTTTTCAATAAAGAGAATGATGAAAATGCTAAATTATTACTAGACTTAATTAATAACTAATATGAAAATAAATACAGATAATTTGGTGGTTGATATAAATAAAGTCTTTCCTAATGATTATAATCCTAAACTAAACTTTAGAGATGTTCCTAAGAACTTAGAAGAATTTGAAAAGGTAAAGGAAAGTATAAAACAATTTGGACAAGTTCAACCTATTATAGTTAGAGAGTTTAAAGATGGTTACGAAATAATTAATGGATATCATAGATGGGAAGCAATGAAAGAATTGGGGTTTGATGAGATTGAAATTAAAAACTTAGGTAAGATAGATTTTGATACTGCTGTTTCAAGGGCTCTTTTAACAGAAGATACTAAAGTTCCTATAGATACAATAGAACTTTCTTATTTAATTAAGAAACTTATTACTGATGATAAAGATGTAGATTACTGGGCAAAGTTATTACCTTATTCAAGTGATGAGATTCTAAAAAAGGTCGAGTTAATGGATTATGATGGTTTTAATGAAACTGATTTTACAGGAGAAGAAGATACTAGAGAAGCAGGATTAATGTCTGTTAATATAGATTTTCATTTTGAGAGTGAAGAAGAATTAGATAAGGTTAAAGATTATTTCGATACATTAAAGGATGAAGAAAAAGAAATTGGTTTGTTGAATTTAATAAGAGAAGATTAACTTATAACATTATGAAAAAATTAACTATAAAAAAACAATGGGAAAACTTATCTGCTAATAAAACTGATGGTTTTTACGCGGATAGAAAAGGACTTCAACATACTGTTGTTTATAAAGAAAGACTTCAATTCGTTGAAGATAAGGTTATGGAAAGAGAAGAAGAAATAATTAAGATTATAAGAAACTTCAAAATACCTGATAATGCTAAAATAATACCAGATGGAGTAGATGTAAGAGATGAGTATAAAGAAAATTTTTATAACCTTATGATTGAATTAATAATTAAACAGATAAAAAAGTAATGACTAAAAATAAACATCCTAAAAGAAAATTAGCTAGGAAGATGATGACAATGCCAGAAATAAGAAATAATGTTTCTCCTTTTAGTAGTCTTGCTTGGTTAAAGAGATACAATGCGAGGAGAGTAAAAGAATTAGCAAGAAGTAATAAAAAATAATATGAATATAGAAAAAGAATATGAGGAAATTGCTTTAGAATTAGCAAAAGAGATATATCCAGAAGATAATAAAGATTGGAGTGAAAGACATAGAGCTTTAGCCTTTGCTACTAGAATCTTCGCGGAACTAAAAGAAAAATATTCTAAATCAATAATAGAACTAATAGAACCTATAAACGAAACAAACCCTGCTTATGAGAGTGATTTATATGATGAAGGAAGAAAAGATATGAAAGAAGAAATTATTACTGCAATAGAATCTAACCAAACATCACTATGAAAATAAAAGATAAAATTATAATAGCGTTATTACTTCTAATTTGTTTTGGTTGTGCTTTCTTTAATGTTAGAAATGAACTAGAGAAAAAACAAGAAGAAAAACAAGAGGAGGTTAAAACTATTACAGCAGAAGTTATTAAAGAAGTAGAAAAGGTTAATTATAAAGATACTGAAGAATATAAAATAGAAGATGTAAGAATGAGAAAAGAACATGAGGAAGCTAAAGCAAAATGGTTAAGAGATAATCCACCTGTTAAGGAATTATTCCTTGAAGGGAAGATGTATGATAATGAATATATTATTGAATACTTAAAAGAAAATAGAATTGCAGGAGATTGTGCTTTAACTTGGATAAGAGATGTTGTATGTGTAGATTCTGGAAAATTAAGATTTCCAAAAGAAAGACCTAATTATTAACTAATTAATAATATTATGAAAGTAGAAAAAGAACAAATGAAGGAGATTAAAGAATTTTCTAAAAGATTAGAAGTATTATATAATACTTTTAATTGGAGATGGTGTGATTCTAAAAATCCCCCAACAGTAAAAGAAATAGAAAAACATATCATTGAGATGATAAAAGGACTTAAAAAGAAAACTAAATCTATTTCTTGTGGTGGAATTACTATTGAAAAAGAAGAAAGTGGACAATATCGTATTGAATGGAGATTAACAGAACAAATTTGGTTAAACTTATAAACTATAAAAATAACATTATGAGCCATTTAGAAACAAAAACAAAAGAAGAACTTATAGAGATATTAGAAAAGGCTGATGAAGCTATGGGAGAATTAGTTTCAGAATTACATAGAGAGTTTTGTTTTAGTGGTTTAGCAACAGAAAAACAATGGGATGAATCAATTGCTCCTAAACTAAAAGAACTTTGTTCAATTTTAGAAGGTTATGAGAAAGATACACCTACAGCAAGAGTTTATAAGTTTCCTTTACTAGCATGATAAAAATATTAAAAAAATTAAAAAAAGCAGGTTTTCCTTTTAAAGAACATGATGATGACTATTTAAACAAAATAAACGGAGGATTAGGATATTATGCTACATTAGAAGAACTTATAAATGAATGTCAAAAATCATTAACAGGTTCAATGGATAATATTACTATAGCTATTTATAAAGATAGAACTTATATAAGTATAGGACCAAGATTATGTATGCAAAGATTTCCAAAAACATTTGAAGGAGTAGCAGAACTTTATTTAGAATTACATAGAAAGAAATAACATGATACCACTAAAAGATATAAAACAATTTATTAAAGCTCCTTTCTCTTTTTGGTTATTTAGTCCAGAAGCAATCATAGATATTATAAGCGAGAAAAGGGAGAAACCAGTTAAAAATGCTACAACTAAGCTAGATGTATATAAGAAATTTTACAAGTAAAACTCACAATAATTAATAAGAACTAGCAAGAATTAGCAAGTAATGTATAATAAGAAGTATGGATAAACTAAACTTAAAAGAAAGAATGGCTATCGAATTAAAGTATTTAGGAAATACTCATAAGGAGATAGGAGAAAAAATAGAAACACCTGAAACAACTGTGATTGGTTGGTTTAGAAGTGATGGAGGAAAGCTTTATGAGTTATTTGTTTCTTATTCTGAAGAAATGAATAATAAAAGACAGGCGAAGATGGAAGAAAAGATTTCTGTTTCTGATGATGAATTTTTTGTTTTGACTACTAATATTGTTAGACATATAGGAAAGAGCTTGCAAAAGAGAAAAGTTTTATTAGTTGATAAGAAAGGAAATGCTGTTGCTGATGAGAATGGAAAGCCACAATACATAGAAGTAGAACCTGAACCAGATTTTAGTGTAGCTGATTTGAAGACAGTATGGCAAATTCAAAGGATAATGAAAGGATTGCCTATTAACTATGAAAAACAAGATATAACACAAACAAGCCTTGATAATGATATGATACTTAAAGAGTTAGGATTAACAGCAGAAGATTTTAAAGATGAAAACATTGAATCAACAAGAAAAAGAATTGCCAAACATCTACGAACAAGATAAAGAAATAGATGAAATGAAGCAATTAGATGCTATCGAATTAGATGGTCGTAAAAAGTTATTATGGCGTGAAGATTATTTTGCATGGGTTAGAGATAATTGGACTTCAAGAGGAACTCCTTTAGATTTTGAAAAGCATAAGTATTTAGTTGAGATATATCAAGACCAACATCCTGATATTACATATATGAAGTCAGCCCAAACTGGTTTAACAGAGAGAATGCTTACTGAAGCTTTATGGTTGCCAGACCAATTTGCTGAAAACTCAATTTACTTCTTTCCTACAAGTTCTACTATGGGAGATATGGTTCAAGAAAGAATTGATGAGCCTTTAAATAATAAACAATATTTAAGAGAAGTTTGTGGTAGAGCTAAAAAGATATTGGGTAAACAAGCCGATAAGATTGGTTTGAAAAGAATGAGTAAAGGTTTTGCTTATTTTAGGGGTTCTGGTTCTACTACACAAATTACTTCCGTTCCAGGAGATATTATTTTCATAGATGAAATAGATAGAATGCCTCAAGAGAACATTCCTTATTTTGATAAACGATTAGAGCATTCAAGTAGGAAATGGCAGAGATGGGCTTCTACTCCTACTTTACCTAATTTTGGTATTCATAAAAGATTTATACTAACAGACCAAAGACATTGTTTTTTGAAATGCACTCATTGTGGAGAATGGCAAGATTTAGATTTCTTTAAGAATGTTAAATATGAAATGCTTAATGAAAAGCAATGTAAAGAAGCTCATCTTATTTGTGCTAAATGTGAAGGGACATTAGTTGCTTGGGAATGTGAACATGAATGGAGAGCTACTAATCCTGATTCAAACAAAAGAGGATATTATGTTTCTAAACTATATTCTCCTATGGCTGATTTAAAGAAAATGGTTGAGTCATCTAAACTTACAGCAGAGTGGGAAGTTCAACAATTCTTTAATCAGGACTTAGGACTTCCATATGAACCTGAAGGTGGTAAGCTAACTGATGAGGTATTACAGGCTTGTAAGAGAGATTACAACTTTGGAGTTAAGGTGGGTCATAATTTCATGGGAGTCGATGTAGGAAAGGTTCTTCATGTTGTTATTCATAATAGTGATAAGCAGATTGTTTATATAAATACAGTTAATGACTTTGAAGATTTAGATAAGTTAATGGATGAATATGATATTAAACAATGTGTTGTTGATGCGTTACCAGAAACAAGAGAAGTTCAAAAGTTTGCTGATAGATTTAGAGGCAGAGTTCATATGTGTTATTACTCTGGAATGAAAGAAGTTAAAGAAAATGAATGGTTTAAGGTTGATGAACAAAAGATTAATACTGATAGAACTTTATCTTTGGATATGTGGACAGCTAGATTTAGAAACCAAGATATTAATCTTCCAAAGAATTTTGCAGATAAGGTAGAATTTACAGACCATATGAAATCTTTGATTAGGGTTATTACTGAAAACAAAGCAGGAGTTAAAAGAGCTGAATATGTAGAGATGTCGCCAGACCATTTCTATCATGCTGGAAACTATTCTAATATGGCTGATGCTATATTTAATATGACATCTGAACCAGAAGTTTGGGTTATGTAATTATAAATTAATAAAAAAAATTATGGATAAAGATAAAATAAGAGAAGAAGTAGATAGGTCTTTAGGAGAAGGATGGAAAATGGCTAAGATAATAAATCGTGGTAGTTTTCTTACATCTCCTACTTTTGATAAAAGGATTGTATATGACAGAAAACAATTAACAAAACTTATTAGTGAAGGTTTTGAATTAAGTGTAGATGCTGGAGTATTAGCATTAAATATTTTATTGCGATTATAAATTAATAAAAAATGTAATGAAATACTTATCATTATTTAGTGGAATCGGAGGATTCGAACTAGGGATACAACAAGCTTATGAAAAAAATAAAAGTATTCAATGGAGGTCAGGCAATGGTTCATTATCCGAATCAGACAAGCCAATGCTTAACGAGTTCGGGACAAGCAATGGCAGGGGGAGCGGCTTGCAATCTCCCACATGTATTGGTTTTTCAGAAATTGATAAATACGCAATCCAAACTTATCAAAAAAATTTTAATCATAAAGAATATGGAGATATTACAACAATCAACGAAAAAGAATTACCAGATTTTGAACTCCTTGTTGGAGGATTCCCCTGTCAATCATTCTCTATTGCTGGGAAACGAGGAGGATTCAAAGACACAAGGGGAACTATGTTCTTTGAAATCGCTAGGATTATTAGGGAAAAACAACCACGCCTTTTGTTGCTTGAGAACGTTAAAGGGTTATTATCACACGACCAAGGGAAAACATTTACTACCATTATTTCCACGCTTGATGAATTGGGGTATGACATCCAATGGCAAGTGCTTAACAGCAAGAATTTCGGAGTCCCACAGAATAGGGAAAGAGTGTTCATTGTCGGACATCTTAGAGGAACAAGTAGACCAGAAGTATTTCCTTTCTCAAATGATACAGGAGAGGTTATTGAGTCAGTTAAAAGAAAGAGAATAACAACAGGTAGAACTAGAAATTTTGGTAGTTCAGCACAATTACATCAAACAGATGAGATATGTTCTACATTAACTCAATCTATGGGGACAGGAGGTAACAATGTTCCATCAATAATAAATCCTTTAAAAGATAAAACAGACTTTGGTTGGCATTTCGAACAAGGAGTTTATGATGAGAAAGGAATATCAAGAAGTGTAAAAGCTAGTGAAGGTTCAGGTAATAAACCGAAATTATTAAAAGATGCACAGATAAGAAGATTAACACCTAAAGAATGTGAAAGACTCCAAGGTTTCCCAGATGATTGGACAGAAGGAGTGTCAGATACACAAAGATATAAACAATGCAGGAATGCTGTTACAGTAAATGTTATACAAGCGATAATGGAAAAATTATTATGAAAAAAATTAAATTAACAAAAGGAAAATATGCAATAGTAGATGATGAGGATTATCCTGTATTAAGTAGGTTTTCTTGGCATTTTTGTAACGGTATAACTTTTCCTTATACAGCACATAAACCAAAAACAGATAGTGGGAAGAAAACAACACATAATTTACCGATAACTATATTTTTAACTATTAATAGATTTGGTAGAAACGCAATACCTATTGATGGGGATTATCTTAATTGTAGAAAAGAGAATATAAAATTAGTTACTATTAGGAATAAAAAACAATTTGCTCGAAAAGTAAAAACATTCAAAGGTAAACCCCCAACCTCAAAATATAAAGGAGTAAGTAAACATACTTGGAAAAAGAAAGGAGATATTATTGGTTCGTCTTGGAGAGCTTATATAAACCCAAGAATTAGAAAAGGGGTAGATGTTGGGAGAGCATATCAAATTGCTTTAGGAAATTTTAAGACAGAAAAAGAAGCAGGATTAGCATATAACAAAAAAGCAAAAGAACTTTATGGAGAGTTTGCTTATCAAAATAAAATATGAAAATACTAACAAGTTGGGATGATGGTGCTAGGCACGATTTAGATATAGCAAGACTATTAAGACAATATCATCTTAAAGGTATTTTCTTTTTATCTAATAAAGGGTTAGAATTAGATTTAGATGAGATAAAAGAATTGTCTGAAGATTTTGAAATAGGAGGACATACCTTTAATCATCCTATGGACTTAAAATTATTAGATGAAGTTCATCAAAGAGGTGATATAGAAATGAATAGAGATTTTCTAGAACATATTACAGGGAAGGAAGTTAAATGGTTTTGTTATCCAAGAGGAAGGTATAATGATACTACTGTAAAAATATTAAAAGAAATTGGAATTAAATATGCAAGAACAACTTTAGTGGGAAATACAAAGGAACCAAAGGACAATTATAGGATAGCTACCTCTGTTCATGTTCATCCTTCAAGGACAGAATATAAAGGACAAAATTGGTTAGAATATGCTAAAGCACAATTTGACATAGCCAAGAAAGAAAAAGGGTGTTATCATATATGGGGACACAGTTGGGAGGTGGATAAATTCAACTTGTGGAATGACTTAGAAGAACTTTTTGAATATATAAGTTAAGAGTCAGAATAATATGGGGATATTATTATAAAGAAAAAATGTATTATGAACGAAACAACAATAAAAGAAATTGCGATAATCCCTTTGAAGCCTAAGAATGGTTTAATAGGTCTTGCTTCATGTATTATTGATGATAAATTGTATATAGGAAGTATTGGTATTTATACAAAATTAAAAGGAGGATATAGATTAACTTATCCTACAAAAAAGGTAGGAGATAATTCTATCAATATTTATCACCCAATAAATAAAGAAATAGGAGATGTGATTGAGAAAGCGATTATAGAACAATACGAAAGATTGATACAGTATGATGTGATTGAATAAAAAAGGCACTGCCCAGCTAAGACAGTCCCTTCCTTTTGTTTAAACTCACATAATTTATTTACGATATCATGAAACGCTTAATCTGCATAAAGCAAAGTAGCTAAATTTTATAAGAATAGTGGAATTTTGTCAAGTGAAAAACATTAATAAGTGTTAATAAGTTAGAAAAAGTAATATGAACATATATATACCTAATATAAGTAAGCAATCAATCGGAGGAGGTTGGACTTTCTTATTCAATATTAAAAAGAGTTTAGAAGGCAAAATCAAATTGGTTTCTTCTTGGCAAGAGTGTGACATAATTTTAATAACAAGTGCTACAATGGCTAATCGTCAAGAGATGATTGACGCCCAAGCTAAAGGAAAGAAGATAGTTTTCAGAGTAGATAATATTCCAAAGGACAGCCGTAATAGAGGAACGGCTTTTTCTCGTATGTTAGACTTTGCTAAAATATCAGATTATATTATTTTCCAAAGCGAATGGGCTAGGGATTATGCTGGTTGGTGGTTTCAAGATAATGGGATTGATATTCATTATAAAAATAAAGTAATTTATAATGGAGTTGATACAGATTTCTTTTTTGAAAATAATGCTCCTAGAAAGGAAAATAGGTATTTGTTTGTTCAGTATAACAGAGATGAGAATAAACGTGTCCCTGAAGCATTTTACCGCTTTCATCAGGCATTCAGGGAAGACAAGGACTCTGAATTATGGTTAATAGGACAATTTTCTCCAACGATGGTTGAATATGGATTTGATTTCTTTGCTGGAGAAAAAGTTACTTACTTAGGAGTTATAGAAGATAGAGCACAATTAGGAGAGATGATGAGAGAATGTAAATATTTATTATTCCCAGCTTATGCAGATGCAAGTCCGAATACAGTTATGGAAGCACTTTCCTGTGGTTGTGATATAATGGGAGTAAATGGAATAGGAGGAACCAAAGAATTATTGAAACTTAAAGGTCGGACCATTATGGATATGGGAAGTGAATATTTAGAAGTATTTAATAGATTAATTAATTAAAAAAAATATGTCAGAAAAAATAACAGTAAAAGATTTCTTAAAAGATGTTAAGGAACAAAAAATAAAGCAAATCATGGGAATAGTTCTTGATATTGAATATTGGGAAGCTATGATTGAAGGCAAAGATGAAGATAAGATGAGAGCTGAATTGAAGGAAGAAAATGAAAAGAAAATTGAAAATAAGAATGGAACTATATTCAAAGATGAAAGAGATATGGATAAGATTGGATTGTTATCTAAAAATATAGAAGTATTGGCTAAAGCACAAACTGAATTACAAAGATTGAAAGAAATGAAGATTGCTATAGAAGGTTATCTAAAATTTGTTATGGAACCTTCAGACAATACAATGAAAGGACTTAAAGTAGTAACAGAATTATAAACTAACTAAGAAAATGTAATGAGAAT
>Ga0222628_1000565_pt1 | contig 14747 bp, 16 predicted proteins | sample AntAcemetageno95_FD_179860 | JGI IMG/M metagenome (GOLD analysis project Ga0222628, IMG submission 179860) | Saline water microbial communities from Ace Lake, Antarctica - #95 | ecosystem: Environmental > Aquatic > Non-marine Saline and Alkaline > Saline | place: Antarctica: Ace Lake | collected...
TCATACAGTTCCAGCCTCGCACATAAGAATTTCCTGGACACGTGGATTCAATGAGTAGTGGCCATTCAAACAACAACCGGGTAAAGAATTACATATGATAAGCAGGTTTACAAGCTTCATAAGCGGTGTGACCGCAAGGAGTGAAAGTACTTTCCTTCAGCTATATCTATCTTCATTATAGCACTAGGACTTCTTTATAAATATGATGTGAAAAGAAAAGATATTAAAAAATGTATAAAATCATTAAGATCTTATACAAATATTATACGAGGAGTGGTTATGTGAAGAATATAAACAATATAATTAGTAAAGTATTAAAATATTTTAAGAGAAGTTTTACTAAGATTTATTATGATAAAATATCTATAAGAATAATATATGCTTTTCTCACAATACTAATTTTGTTAGTTTCAAAGTATTTGTATAGATTTTCACTTGATATAACTCTATGGATTGCAAAAATCATATCTGATCCATTTCAAGATAATAAAATTATTCAATTCATTTTGATTTTTCTTCCAATATTCTTGATTTCTTATATTCTAAGTAAATTTACAGATTCATATAGTTTTAGAACAATAAGATATTATCTAATTTCTATTTTTCTTTTTGTTGAAGTATTTGTAATAGATGTTAGCACTTTAAATATTTCAAGTTATATTTACTTTTATATTACTTTAGAAACACTAATTTATTTTATATCGAATGACATTAAATCAAAAGGAGAAAAAAATGTGGAAATTTTGGATAATTAAGAAGAAGACCTCAGGAACATGTAGATATGTACCAGAAATTAAAACAGGATTTAATACTACTGGTGAGTTGAATAGTATAATCACAACAATTAAAACACAGAGAAAGAATATTGACGCAAATGAATTATTAGACATTAATACTAAAATATTGGAACTCAAAAAATTAGTTAAAGATTCAGTTGCTGAAAATACAGCTTCACAAAGTGTTGAAATATCTGTAGATGAATTAACTGACTTTGAGAAGGAAATTACTAACAGAAAAAACAAGATTAAATAATTCTGAAATACTTCTCATGGAGTGTATCTTTATTTATATGCAGATATTTTTGGTAGTCTTTAGAATGTATATTATCGGTCTCCAACACCGTTTTTCTTGACACAGTGTATTTACTAGCTTCTTTTTTTATGTTAAAATAAAGTGAAAAATTGTAAAGCTACATATAATGAGGTGTACTAAATGTATCGGATAAAACTTTTGAGAGAATATTATGATCTGTAAAAGTTGTGGAAGAAAAATTATCAGTGATGAAATATGCTGTATAAGGTCTTTAAGTAGAGAGGATATTAAGATTTGGGATGTTACACTTTTTACCTTTTTATCTATTGCCCCAGTTCTTTTTTTTGTCTGGAAACTAGAATATGATGTAGTAATGAGAAAATTGATTTTTTTTGGAGCTCTTGTATTCGTTTATCAATATCTTTTGGCTCTCATTTATAAATTCATTAGAAAAAATAATATTGATTATATTGCTTTTAACTTTTACTGTCACCAAAAAGAATCAAGATCTTTCAGATTCCATCAAAAGGTAGTACCAATATGCTCAAGATGCTTTGGAATAATGATTGGACACTTTATAATTATAATAACTAGTATTAATTTTGTATCAGTTTTAATTATAATGATGTTTGCTATACCTCTTTTATTAGATGGCATGATTCAATACTTTTGTAAATATGAAAGTAATAATACGTTAAGATTCTTTACTGGATTTATGTTTTCAGTGCCATCAAGCTATTTCTTTATTAGAATTTTGTTGGAAATAACAAACTTGTTTGATATAATTTCTTTGTGAGGGGTGAGGTAATGGAAGATAGAGTAACTTGTCCAAAGTGTGGTTCTGATCAAATATCAATAACAAATAGAGGATTTGATTCTGCATCTGGAATTATTTGTTGTATATTAACTGGTGGTATAGGATTATTAGTTGGACTTATTGGATCAGGAAGAAAAGTGAAAGTATGTGCAAAGTGTGGAAATAGATTTTAATTGAATTAATTATTTATTTAAATGGGAGCTCATATGCTCCTTTTTTTATGAACTTTTGGATTAAAAAGCCATGTGCTATAGAATTGATTTGAATTTCAATACTATTTAACGAACCTAATATATTGAAATATTTTACAATACTAATTTATGGGTGTATAATTATAAACAGGGAAACACATGTAGGGTTTGAAACGATGCAGCTTATATATGCTGTATCATAAATGGGGGGGATTAAAATGTACAAAAATTTTTTAACAGGTGCTATCATATTAGCTATATCTGTTTTTTTTGTTGGATGTAGTGTTCCTAATCCAGTAGAAGAAGATGAAGAAACTTTGTATTATGATTGGAAAAATTCAGATTCAGCATTAGATTTAAACGGTGATAGGAAGATTGATGAGTTAGATTATGAAATCTACCAAATACAAAATAGTTCTGATTATTGGAAAAATTCAGATTCAGCATTAGATTTTAATGGTGATAGGAAGATTGATGAATTAGATTATGAAATCTATCTAATGCAAAACAGTTATGAATACTGGAAAAATTCAGATACAGCAGAAGATTTTAATGGCGACCGTAAGATTAACGAGTCAGATTATGTCATTTTTCTTTCAGATTATGAAATAGAGCAAGAACTTACTGATTTTAAGGGTACTTATAGAATATCTGATTATACATATATTGGAGAAACGGACAATGCTATTAATGGCTACATTGATTTTATTGAGTTAGAAGACTTTTTGACACAAATGATAATTTCGGTAGATAATGAAGGTGAGATAACTGTAAATATTCCTAATAACGTACTAATTGCCTTAGGTGAGAGTAGTTCAGTTTTTGTTGAGTTCGCAAATAATATGTCTCTTGTAAGGATATCACAATATATAGTTGCATTAGATTCGTACGTTTCAGTGAATGATTTGGATTATAACTTTTCATTCTATTTAAACGAAATAGAAAATGGCTATTCTACATCTTATATTATGGGCCTTTTCGATGATGATCCTGTGATTACTTTCAACGTAATTAAGGATGAATGATTATGACTTCTAAAAATGAAGATAAGTTATTAGAAGTACTATGGACAAAGTCAATTATTTATTTAATTATCACCATCTTTCTAATCACTTTTGTAATTATTGCACCCAAAAAAGTATTTAGGGATAATATGGCATTTTTCTTGGCTACTTCAATGGCTATTACTACAGAAGATAATTTAATGTTATATGATTATAAAGTGTATGGAAGTGAAGAAAGATTTAATGAGGGATTGATAGAAGATGTTGAAGAAGTAAAACTTGATTTTTTAGAAAGAAATGAAATTGTGGCAGTTAAAATACATGGCAGTAATAATATGACTGATATAAGAGACGATTCAGTTTTTATTACTAGTACAGATACTCCAGAACTTAATATTGAATACTATCTAGTAAAAGACATGGAATTTAACGATATCAATTTGCCATGTAGAACTTTCATTATGTTATTTCAAGATATATCTAGATTAATAAACACTATCTATCTTGCTATATTTTTTGTTTTTTCAATAAGCATATTTATACCAATATCAATTAAACTTGCTCGAAATATATCATATTTAACCAAACACTACAAACAAAAAAGAAATTGATAGATATTACTATTTAGCTTTAGAACATTGTTTAGAACTATAAGCTGAATAAGAGAACAGGGTAAGGAGTAATATTTAATTATCTAATTTTATGTTATAATAATATTGAGTATCTGTAAAAACAGAACTCAATTAGAAGGAGGATAAAATGAGGAAAGAGATTAAAACTGTTATATTAGGGTTGCCGGTTGTTTTGTTTTTACTGTCAAGCGTTTTAGGCTATGCAGTAGATAAATATAGTGCAACAATTGGGGAATCAGGATTATTGTATCAAGATTCATTATTTGGAACGTTCCAAAGCTCGATTGTGGTAATTTCTCTACTAGCTTTAGTAGGTATAGCACTTACAGTTAGTGGGAAAGAAGTATTATCAAGCGTTGGAAAATCTTTGTATTTACTAAGTATGGTTTTGGTGTTATTTACAAAATTTGTATTGGACGCAGTGAATGATATTCCTGGAACAAATTTTATGGGAATAGGGGCAATTCTTTTGCTAACTGCAGGAATTATAGGTTTATTATTTGCGTTATCGTTATTAGTTTTACCTTGGGTATTTGAATCGATTAAAAATTCTGACTCAGGAGAGGTTTCACAAAAGAATCCTAATGATAAATTCTATAATTTAAGAGAATGGAAAAAATTGTTTGTTGCTGGTGTAATAACTGATGATGAGTATGAAACTGTTAAAGATGAAACACTTACAAAATACAAAGTTAAGAAAAATTCAAAAGTGTCTTCAATAATGGAACTGAAGAATGTTTCTGAAGAAAACTTAATAACTAAAGCTGATTTTGAAAGCCTTAAGAAAAAAATATTGGGGTAGGGGGAAATCATGAAAAAATTAAATAGAAACATTATATTAGGTCTCCCAATTTTGTTATTTATTGTATCAAGTAATTTGGGTTTTGCTAAGGCTTCAAGTGGTCTTGTTATTCAGGACTCAAAATATGTATTTGAACAATTAAGTGTTGGAACAGTATTTTCAGGATTATTTACAACTTTATTAGTAGCAATGGTTGCAGTTGTACTTATTAATTCATTTACAAATCAAGTAGCAAGCATCGGTAAAGCATTGTATGCTTTAGCTATGATTAATATTTATAATGTGTTCGTAATAATGTCTGAATTATATAGTGTTGGTGGTGAAAATTCTATAAATGCTTTATCATTTGGTGGAATATTAATGCTTGTAGCAGCAATACTTGGAATTGTAATTTCAGTGTTCTTCCTGTTTAAACCATTAGTTATCAAGTTAGCTTCTGGAGGTAATTTTGAAGAGAAAGAATTACAAGAAAAAGATAATCCAATTGAATTAATTAAAGAATGGAAAGAATTATTAGATGAGGAAATTATCACCGAAGATGAATTTGTTAAACTTAAAACAGATTTAATGTCTCCGAAAATTCCTGAAATACAAGAAAGCAAGTAATAATAAGGCAGTAACTCATTATAAATGAGACTGCCTTTTTAATTTTCGTTTTTAAATATGGATTAAAGCCTACTATATATTTGTTAAAATAAGCTGATTTAATAATTTTTAATTATTAATAGATTATTTAAAACCTATATTGATTAGTTTTTACTTGTACTATATAATTAGACAGGAGCAAAGATATCACAAATAAACAAACTAAGTATATAAATTTGTTATGTTTGTTTTCATTTAGGAGGATGATTATTGTTATGAATAAAGTAGTATTAGGATTCTTATTAATTGTATTTTCAATAGTATTAGTTGGTTGTGATAAAGTCAAGGTAGAACAACAACTGTCTTTATTGGGTGAAACTTCAATGACATTAGAATTAGGGCAATCTTTTTTTGATCCAGGATATAATATTGCCAATCAAAATACTGTTGTCTATATTGAAGGGGTTGTAAATAAATCTGTACTGGGAACATATTCATTAGAATATTATATATTAGACGATAATGACAATAGAATAGAATCTCTCACTAGAACAGTGACAATTGTCGATACACGTGTACCTAAACTAGTATTGATAGATACTTATTCCATTTTATTGGGATTTTTTGATCCTATGCAGTTAATATTTTATCTAAATGATGAAGATATGGACGGAATTACGGTTATTACTGACATAGATGATTTAATTAGTAGTCAACCTAATGGTGGGTCGGGTAATGTTACGATAACTGTTAGAGATTCATCAGGGAATGCTTCATCAGGGACTGTGTTAGTACAACATGATGGGTATATACAAGACCTTTCAAATCCAGAAGAGTTTAAAATCATTGTTCGCGAAGAAGGGCTTGTTAATATACAAGACCTTCCATATTTTGAATATATAAATCCATTAAATCCTGTTATAACGATCTCTGTTAGAGATATGGGAAATATTGTACTTCAATTATTCCCAGATGTAGCACCAAATACTGTAAGTAATTTTATTGCTTATGTTCAAAGTAATGCTTATTCAGATAATGAATTTCACAGAGTTGTAAATGAATTTATGATTCAAGGTGGTAGAATGGAAAACCCAACATGTACAATTAGCGGTGAAATGACTTCTAATGGTTTTACTAATGATTTAGAACATGATAGAGGAGTTATCTCGATGGCAAGAAGAGGTGGAGACTATGATTCTCAATCATCACAGTTCTTTATTGTTCATCAAGAAGCTAACTTCTTAGATTCAGAGTATGCGACTTTTGGTGGAGTGATATCAGGTTTTAATATTTTAGATTATATAGCTTCTTTAGAAGAAGTGATATCTGGAAGAGGAACAGAACTTCCAATAATACCAGTATATATTGACAGTATTACTGTTCAGTTAAATGGCTATACAGTGACTGAACCAATTTGCATACCATAAAATCAATTATACAACTAGCGGTTGTTAAAATACAATTATAAGTAAGTTGAAATATCGTATTAAGTGATTTAACATAGTTATGAAGGGAGTGTTTTAAATGGACCTGAAAGATAAAATAAAAGGACTAAGATTGTCAAAGAAATTCAGTCAACAAGAATTAGCAGAAAAATTGTTTGTTTCACAACAGGCAGTGGGGAAATGGGAGTCAGGACAAAGTATACCTGATTTGCAACAATTAATAGGGTTAAAGGAATTGTTTGGTATATCATTAGATGAGTTGATTACAAATGAAAAAAAGAAGGAAGCTAAACCAATTGAATTTTATGAGAAATACTTTGGAACTCAATTTGAGTTAGAGATTGTAAAGTTTGATTATCAGCATGATGCATTTAGGTTATATTTTACGTTTAGAAATACAACATCAAATATTCTGAATATAATGGCAAGCACATTTATAATGTTCGATGAAAAAGGTAATGAAATTAAACCAAGACTTACAAATTCCGGGGTTTCAATGAGTGGACCTTTTGTTGGTGGAAAATCTTTAAATAAAATTCCTAATTTAGTACCTCCATTTACAACCGTAAATATTAGTCTTGTATATACCTCTCAATTCAATATTGCTAAGCTATACATGAATTGGGAAAACGGAGATGTTACAATATTTCAATTTGATAAAAACGTTATAAGCACATGTAGCGACTATTTTAATATATTAAATAAACAAAAACTACTGAGTAGAAAATATAGTTTAAATAGTTTTAAGTTTAATGCACTTGGATCGTTTTTTATTAAGAACAATGAATTTGACAAGTTAATACTGCTGTATCACATCACAAAAACAGAATTTCCAAGCAACCTTTATGATTCCGCTTTAACTAGTGAATCAATTAGTAAATCGGATGTTGATATTGTCTCTAGTTTGATCCCAATAAATGTGTTAAACGAATATGTATTAACTAAAAAAACATACAATGACAAACTTATAGAAAAGTGTATGATGACTTCATCTTCTAATGATAAATTAAGTGAATTGGAAAGAAAACTCAAATACCAAATTAAAAACGGCAAATTAGATGAGTATATGATTAGTTTTCTTGATGATGAAGTATTTATGAGAATATACTTGCCTGAAATAAGTGATTATGAGGTAAGGATAAAAAGTTACCACTACAACGTTCTTTTTAATTCAAGTGTAACTTTTATGAAGATCTATAATTATGGTAAAACATTAGTAGCAAAATATAATGATGGCAATGCTCAATTAGCAAAATATCTTGTTCGCAAAATGAAAGATAATCAATTACTTTACAATAAGTTTATAGAAATTGACAAAAATGATAAAACTAAAATTTGCAGAGGATACTTTGAGAATCTTTCTAATCCAAATTCTCATAATAGAAATTTCGTTTTTTCAGTAATAGCAATGGAGTACTTGAATGATCAAATTCATACAGAATTCGGAAGTCTTTTTAAAAAAGCTGAAAACACAGACTATAGTAATAATGATTTCTCAACAAAATATATTCTTGAGAATTTAAATCTCGATGCTCATACAGTATTTAAATTAATTAGTAACTATCCAGACCGTTTCAACGAAGAAGAAAGACTCGAATTAATATTAAAATGCAATATAACTAATTTTGAATATTTGAAAATGGATCATCTTCAAAGTTATTTATCAATGGAAAGTATACCTTTAGTCTATGAGAATATAGATAACTCAGAAACATCATACCTAATGTTGTCAAAGAAATTTATTTTTGATATCGAGTTTACAACTGCTAGAAATAAAATGCTTGATGTTATGATGCAGGATTTGAAATTGAGTGACCAAGATATTGAAGTAGTAATACAAATTTTAGTAAATAACACAGATATATTAAGTACATCTGAAATTGCTAACTATGCAAATATATTACTAGTAGAAAATAGAAAACATTTTCAGAAACGAAATAGTAATATAATGGTTCATCAACATCAAATAGCAAAATTTAATCTTTCACCTTTAAAAGGGTATATGTCTGAGATTTCCTACAATGAACTTCTTATGAACGAAATCACATGGCAAAGAGAACAAACCGAGACCATTGAAAGAGCCATTGCTGATTATGATGATGACTATTAATAAGTTAAAATTAAAGTGACTAGAATAGCCGTGCAACGATAAATCGTAAAGTAAAGAGAGACAAAATTACACTGACATCCAAAAAGTTTAGTGTAAGGGACTATTACATTAGATATTTAAATAGATATTATTGAAAGGGGATTATCATGGCTAGAAGAAGAAAAAAGAACGACACACGTGAAGTATTAGCAATATTAGTGATATCAATTATTAAACTTGTTTTGGGGTTAATTTATCGTATTATTATTTTCTCATTTGATCTCATTACTTTTTATACAACAGATTATAAAGAAAAATCTGGTAATAACTTCTTTAAAATGTATTTTGATAAGGGTAACTATGGTGAATTTATACTCTATAGAAAAGTAATTAGAATTTTTGGTAAAAAATTAGTCTTGACGAATATTTACTTAGATAATGTAAATACAGATCTCACTGAAATTGATGTGTTAGCTGTATCTGAAAAAGGAATTTATGTTTTTGAAATGAAAAACTATTCAGGATATATATATGGTTCTGAAAAAGATAAGCAATGGACACAAGTATTCAATAAATGGAGTAAATACAAGTTTTATAATCCATTGAGACAAAATTATGCGCATTGCAAAGCAGTAGAAAACTACCTTGGTGTTTCAAAAGAAGACATTATTCCAATAACAGTTTTCTCAAATAATAGTAAATTAAGTAAAATTAATATTGGAGTTAGCCATAATGTATTCCAGTATAGGAACGCAATGAAATTTGTAAAGAATAATGAACGCAAAGGCAACAATTTAATATCAGTGCACTCCAAAGAAAAATACTTAATAGATCTATTAAAAAAATGTAATATGTCAGAAGAAGTAAAACTAAAACATATAGAAGATGTAAAAGAATTAATTAATCAAAATACATAGTAGTTTTAATATGTTTAATAGATAAAGGGAGGCTTTCAAATGGGAGTATCAAAAAATGAATTTAGGGGATATGTTTATAATGAAATACGCAAAATGAAACAAGATTATATTGAACTAACATCCGGTGATATCCATCGAGAAATAGGGGGATATCCAGATAAAAATCACAATATGCCTAGTTGTTGTGATGCAATGAGAGAATTGATGATTGAGGGAGATACCGTAGTACAAGAGCCAGAAAAAGGCAAAGGAGCTAGTTTAACGATTAGGTATTTTAAACGATAACCAACCTAAATACTAATTATGGTTCTTTTGTGTATTTTTTCTTTTAGACAAACAAACATGATTCGGAGGACAACTATGAAAAGATTATTAGGTGGATTATTCTTAATTATATTTGTATTTACACTTTCAGGGTGTGGTTTCTTTTCAACACCTCCAGTTATATCTTTGAATGGAGAAGAAACTTCGTATGTAGAATATGAAGGTATCTACAAAGAATTAGGAGCAACATTCACTGATAACCGTGATGACCCAGGGATTGCATTAGTTGGAGGAGACTGGGTAGATACTAAAACACTTGGAACCTATACAATTACATATAATATAACAGATTCAAATAAAAATGAAGCATTAGAAGTAACAAGAACAGTAATAGTAGAAGATACAACAATACCAGTTATATTTTTAACTGGTGATTCAGTTATATATCTTGAATATGAAGAAGCATACATAGAACTAGGTGCGAAATTCATAGATAACTATGATCCATTAGGAGAAGCTGTAGTTAGTGGAGACATAGTAGATAGTTCAGTATTAGGAGAATATACAATTACATATAACTATACAGATACTTCAGGAAATGAAGCTATTGAAATAATAAGAACAGTAATAGTACAAGATACAACAATACCAGTTATAACTTTAACTGGTGATTCAACAGTATATGTAGAATATGAAGGATCATACATAGAACAAGGAGCAACATTCACAGATAACTATGATGAATCAGGAGACGCAGTATTGAGTGGATACACAGTAGACAGTTCAACACTTGGGGAATATACCATTACATATAATATTACAGATTCAAATGAAAATGATGCTCTTGAAGTAACAAGAACAGTAATTGTTCAAGATACAACAATTCCAGTTATTATATTAACTGGAGATGAAATTATATATGTTGAATATGAAGAAGTATACACAGAACTTGGAGCTACATTTTCAGATAACTATGATGCATCCGGAGATGCAATCATAGGTGGAGACACAGTTGACAGTTCAGTACTTGGAACTTATACAATTACGTATAACATAACAGATACAAACGGAAACATTGCTTTTGAAGTAACAAGAACAGTAATAGTGCAAGATACAATAAAACCGGTTATAAGTTTAACTGGTAGTTCAACATTATATGTAGAATATCAGGAAACTTATATAGAACAAGGAGCTACATTTACTGATAATTATGATATATCAGGAAATGCAGTAGTTGGTGGAGACACAGTAAATAACTCAGTACTCGGAACCTATACAATTATATATACCTATATAGATACTTCAGGTAATGTTGCTTTTGAAGTTATAAGAACAGTCATAGTAGAAGATACAACATCTCCAGTTGTGACTATAACTGGAGATGAAACAGTATATATAGATTATCAAGGAGTTTACACAGAACTAGGAGCAACTTTCACTGACAACTATGATGCTTCAGGAGATGCTGTAATTGGTGGTGCAACAGTGAATACAAGTATTAGAGGTACCTATTATGTAACCTACTATTATACAGATAGTAGTGGGAATAGTTCAGATGTAAAAACACGAAAAGTAGTTGTAGGAGATATTGTTCCACCAGTCATTGGTAATTTACCAGTATCTTATACAATTGATCGTGGAGATAGTTTGAATTTATTAACTGCTGTTAGTGTAACAGCAGTAGATGATGTTGATGGAGATTTATATGGAGATATAATAGTAAACTATACAGATACAACATACTTGCAACCAGGTAGTTATACTGTAATCTACAGTGCAACGGATGCAAGTGGGAACGAAGGAACTGGATCAATGACTCTATTTGTTACAGCTGACTCTAGTAATCTTTCAATTGATTTAGCAAACTTAGTAATATTCATCCGCTTTAGTGATGAAACTTCTTATACATCTCCAATGAATTATGGAGATATAGTAGATTTATTTAATGATTCTAATATGTCTGTACAAGACTATTATTTAGAAGTTTCACATAATGATTATTTGATAGCTACATATTTTACTGATGATAGTATTGTTTTTTATACTGATGCTCATCCAAGAAATTATTACGAACCATATGATAGTGTAAGTAATCCTAGTGGATATGAAACTGAAGAAGAAGAATACTATAGAAGATATGTGTTATTAAAATTGGCTGTTAATTTTATTGAAGATAACGATATGATAGATCCAAGTGTGAATTTAGATGTTAATAATGATGATATCATAGATAATATTGCTTTTCTTGTAAGTAATGATGTTGGCGAATGGAATGATTTGCTTTGGCCCCATCGTTATGCAGTTTATGATAAAGAAGATTATGATGGAATTTTTGATAGTGAAGACCCATCAATAAATGGAATTTATGCATGGGATTACACATTCCAATTACTTGGTGAAAATTACTCTGTTAGTAGTTATTTTGATTTAGGAACATTAGCTCATGAGTTATTCCACGTTATTGGAGCACCTGACTTATATCACTATGAAAATGATACAGAAATTTCTGCTGTTGGAAATTGGGGTATCATGGGTAGTACTAATGCAATACCAAACCATATGTTACTCTTTATGAAAGAAGAATATGGTGATTGGGATCAAGACATCATAGAAGTAACAACTTCAGGAGACTATTCATTTAATGTGAACACATCAAATGATGATAATGGTATATTTATTGATTTAGGAATTTCAAACGAATACTTATATTTAGAATATAGACATGATTCAGGAGATTATGAATCATCTATTTACGATACAGGTATCATCTTTTATCGTATTGATCAAGATTTTGAGGGAAATGCAGATGGCATGTATGATGAATTTGGAAATAGTGAAGATGAGATTTATTTATTTAGAAGTGATAGAACATTTGATTCAACTTACTTATTAGAAGATAGATATATTGTTGAAGACGATGGTGATCCAAACAATGGTGTGATGAATAGTTATACATTTACTAGTATTGGAGAAGGAACATCTATTCCGTTCTTCTACAGTGATGGAACAGAAATTGATATCACAATTTCTTTAGTTTCAATGACTGTAGATACTGTAGTAGTAACTATAGTTATAAATTAGCACTTATTTAAAGCTGCATATTAGGTTTTCAAAACAGTTAAACAATTTAGAAGTCATTTAGTGACTTCTTTTTTTTGAGATTATAGATTTTTAAAGTATAATAGATAATACTACTATATTACTTAAAAAGGCAGGGACAAACTATGTTAAAGGTCATAAACTTAAAGATAACAGTATACTATGCAGTATTTGCTTTGGTATCAGTTGTTATTATCACTCCAATTACTAGGCACTTTTTAAGTTTCATGTTAGGGTTCAATGTTTTATTAGCGTATATACCGATGTTTTTAATCTGGTATATAATGAAACTTCAAAAAGATGTTAATTATACTAGAATAAGAACGGGATCTATCATTTTGTTTATTATCTTTGTATTGTTTTATCCAAATACATTTTATATCATCACAGATTTAATACATATTGATCAAACTGATTTCTATCAATATGTACCCACTGAAACATATAGTTTCTTTATAGAGACTACATATATGAAAGATATTATTCCTTTTATTACAATATTCCAAATCGCATTTGCGATGATACTTGGAATATTTGCTGGAGTATATTCCTTATATCAATTTAATGAATTGATGATGAAACAAAATATTAAACATTTAGTAAGAGAACTGACTATTATCTCTATTCTATTCTTATCAAGTATAGGAATATACATTGGAAGGTTTCTTCGTTTCTTTTCATGGGAGATTCTTAACCCAATTAATATTCTAAAAGAACTGTATTATGATGCTAGTTTATTCATGTTATATTTCATCGTAATTTTTACATTAATGCAAGTAATTTTGTATTATACATGTCGCAGTCTGTTTCAGAAATTCTCTGAAAAATGATATTAGTGAATTTTAGGTGTTCTACACCGTTTTAAACTATATATTATTGCTTAAAAATAGGTTTTTGTTCTAATAAATGATATAATTAATTAGAAAGTAATTAAATAGGGGGAAACATATAATGAAAAAGGAAGAAAAGACAAAAATTAACGATAAGGATAAAAAAAGAGTAGATAAATTCATTCATGAAATTGAAGATATTTTTGAAGGAATAACTCATGAAGTTGAAAATAGAGTAGAAATGGTTGAATCTTACATCAAAGATGAATTTAAACAAGCAAAAGACAAGACTAAAAAACAAAAATAGGAGAAATAAATATGGAAGAAATATATAATTTTAAAGTAAATAACTCATTAGGTGAAGAGGTTGAGTTAAGTACAAATAAAGGAAAAGTAATGTTGATTGTGAATACTGCAAGTAAATGTGGATTCACATATCAATATGAAGGATTACAAGACTTACATGATTTGTATAATAAAGAAGGTCTTGAAATTCTTGCTTTCCCATGTAACCAATTCAAAAACCAGGAAAGTGGAACAGATGAAGAAATTCAAAGTTTTTGTCAACTTAATTATGGATTAAAATTCCCTGTGTATTCAAAGATAGATGTAAATGGTGACGACGCTCATCCATTATATAAATATCTAAAGAAACAGAAAAAAGGATTGCTTGGAAGCAACATAAAATGGAACTTTACAAAATTCCTAGTGGATAGAGAAGGAAATGTTGTTAAGAGATTTGCACCAACACTTAAACCAGAAAGTATGAAAGAAGATATTAAGAAATTACTATAGTAAGTAATATATTGAAATGAAACCAATGAAGTAGATGCTTGAAAAAGGTCTACTTTTTTTTGCGTTTTTCAGAAAGCTACAATTATTGTTAATATTTTAGCAATAATTGACAAAAATCTTAAAAAATGCTAAAATATTAACATATGAATAAAAAAATAGACATTAGCGATTTTATTACAATCTCTACAGAACAATCAATAAAACAAGAATTAGTTACAAGGTTTAAAAAGAGAAGAAAGGAAAGC
>Ga0222628_1000566_pt1 | contig 14744 bp, 22 predicted proteins | sample AntAcemetageno95_FD_179860 | JGI IMG/M metagenome (GOLD analysis project Ga0222628, IMG submission 179860) | Saline water microbial communities from Ace Lake, Antarctica - #95 | ecosystem: Environmental > Aquatic > Non-marine Saline and Alkaline > Saline | place: Antarctica: Ace Lake | collected...
AGGTAGTAATGGATGGTCAATCCTCCGTCAGATTGCTTTTCAACCAGATATATTCTCTCTGTTTTCTTTTTTTTAAGCCAATTAAAACAATCTCTGATGCTATCAATGGCGAGTGTGGGATTCGTTACTTTTATCGCTTTTATCATGATTGCTCCTATTTCTCTAATATCTCAGTTACGGAGTCCAGCAAGCATTCTGTTCTCCCTATTCGTAGTATCGGATGATCCTCTACTTCAAAATAAGTCACCGGGTCAAATTCCAGGATCGGGATGGTCTTTTCATCGGTCTTGGAAACCGAGAGAGCCAACATAAAAAATCCAACCTCAAAAAGGAACCGCTCGTCATTCCTGATTTCTGCCAGTTCTTTGATATGCTGTCTTACTCTTACAACCGTGGCATATTCTGTTGGTGCTGTAGGGATATCCACAAAGGAGTAAATCCCTTTTTCACGTTCCTGTAAATCGTGCAGATGAAATTTCATTTTTCCTATCTGAATTATGGTGTATCTCTTTTCATCCCCATCCCCATCCTGGTTCAGAGATATGGCTTCTGGTACTTCAAATTGCGATAGTATGTATTTTGCTACCTGGTCTACCCTGGGGGTCGTATTATAATGCTGTGCTAAAAGTGTTTTGAGTTCGTATTCCGGCATCCTGAATTCTGCTACTTGATCCTGTAATATTTGAATCTGCAGGGGAGACCATCTCCATTTAAGATCTGCTATTACTCCCGGTATGAATTCCATTATACCTCCAGTCTTTTATATCTAAATCGTCTTTTAATGTTCTTGAAAAAAGTCAAAGCTCCCTTATGATCAACAAAAGGAATATACTTTTTATGATCAACATCCCATTTGCCGGTTTTGTAGTTCTTTTTATGGGATATGCACAGTATCTCTTTCTCTAATGGTAACACATATATTTCCCTTTTTTCCTTTTTTCGATAAGTAATGGTTTTTGTTTTCATTATCAAACCTCCAATTTGTAAAGTTTCGCCATTTTCTTAGTTTCGCTGGTTATTGGTATTGGTTCATCACTTTTGATTACTTTCAAAAATAGCCCGATCCAGTTATTTGCTGGTCTGTTATAGATATGCTGGTAAACCATAAAGATTTTGTTAATACCGTATTTCTTGATCAGGTTCTGGATCCTCCTGGGTGTTAATCCTTCGGTCTCGATGATCCGGAGAAAGTCATAGCGTCCTACCAGTTCTTCAAATGACAGAGAGGCATCGGCAGCAGCAGTCGGGGTATTTTCCCCGGCACTTCCCTTTGCTTGCCTTTTCTCTTTCAGTTTCTCTTTCAGTTTCTCTTTGCCTTTCTCTTTGTCAGTATCCTTAGGTAAGGGTTTCAAACCGTTTATAAACCATTCCTGTAGGGTTTCATACTTATCTAAAGCATTGATAGTCATATTGAAATGGTTTAACTGCCGGATGTATTCCCTAACTTCTGCCGGTATTTGTTCGGTGATTATCTTATAAACCCTCTTGATCTGGTTCGTATTTAATTGCTGATGGGATAGAAAATTGATCAAAATTACATAACCATATCGGTATTCCATTCTGTTATCTTTGCTGAATTTTTTAAAAATCTCTCCGATTTCCTCCAGATTGATCCCTGTATTGAGCTCCATGTATCTCAGGTCTATCTGGTATATTCCGCTTAGATTGGATTCCGGAGCCGTTAGAAGATAGAACCAGATGTTTCTCTGCTTTAAAGTTAGACTTCTTACCCATTCATCCTGGTGGATTGCTGTGTTTATTACTCTATAATTCATGGCTTTTTCCTTCTTTTAAAATCCCCACCGGGGGCTGTATAAATTCCCCCGGCAGGTTTGAGGAGGAGAGATTTAAAATGGGACATCATCCTTCGTAAAGGGTGTATCCGAGTTTGCTTTGTCAGGTGTCCATTGTTCTTCTTCTGGCTTGATTAGAACCGGTATAAAGGCTTCCTCTTTCTTTGTGGGATGCCAGTTCTCCCATTCGTCTATTGCCGTGTATTTGCCGTCTGCTTTGGTGGTAATCTTGCAGTATCTGCCTACGAATGCTTCAGGGGTTACGTTCTTCATCACCGCTATCGGGATTCCCAGCTTCATGCAAATTCCCCAGTTCCTTGAGATTGATTTTTCTGTGTTCCATAAGGTGTCTTTTATCTTGCGTCCCTTTTCGTCTGCCATGGTGATCTCTATTCCGTTGGTTCCTGAATTGGCATAAAAATTTCTGGCTGCTACCACATAGACGATAAATGTTCCTGTTTTAGGCAGCCATTCGTTCTGCAGGGCATTTTCTCCGTCTGACCAGTCGTATCCTTCTTTTATTTCTTCTGTCATGATATTCTCACGTGTTCCTTCTGCAGCATTTCTGTTCCAGAGGTTTCCAATTTCTTTTTGCTGTCTTTCCAGGCTTGAATGATCGCTGATTTATTCACCTCATAGCTCTCTGTCTCAGGGATGATTCCGAAGGCTTTTATTGTCTCCAAATCCGCAACACTCACTGTTATCGTGGCTCGCTTAAATTTGTCCGGCACGGCTTCCGTATCCGTCACCAGGACGCTGGGTGGAGATGCCTGTCTCCGGATCTTGATGTTTTCATATTCAATTTTCCTCTGGTCAGTATCTTCCAGATATTTGAGCAGGTGATTTTTGATTGATTTTTCTGCAGCTTCATAGGCTTTCGCCTTGTCTGCATAAAATCTTGCAATCGCCTTGATCGCTTTGAATTTCTCTTTCGCTTCCAGAGCGATCGTGGCGATCTGTGCCATGGCTGCTTTCTGATTCTTGTCTAATTCACCCATTGCCTTGGCAATGTCAGGGGTGATTACTCCGACTGAGTCCTCGAGCATATCATCGATCCTGCTCTGTGCTGCAGTTAATTTAAATAAGTTCATGCTTTTACTCCTTTTTTTGCGTTCATGAATTTCACATATTCAGCTCTCAAATGCTCCTGATATTGAACGATGTAATAAACCTCTTTGACCTGGAAAACGTCGTCAATCCCAAGATGCTTGATCATCGAATTTCTAACGTGGACGGTATCCCATATCTTGGTCATCAGAGTCAATGCTTTTTGTAATTCCTGTTGTTTTCCCTCTAAGCTGTAAATCCTGGTGTAGACCATTCTCTCGACCTTGGCAATTCCTGCATCCGTCACATTCATATCGTTCAGCTTATCATACATTGCCATGGCTTCAGCTTCCGATATCCATTTTTCGTTATCCTTGATTAAGTCATCAATTCTGCTTACCCATTTCACCCTGGCTGACAGTTCTTCCTCTGTCGGCTCTGGGCTCTTTTCTGGCTCCTGTGTCTCTTTGGCTACTTCTGCCGGTAAATCCTCAAAGTTAACCGCTTCAGCTCCTTCCTGGGGTTCTCTCGGCTTTATTCTGTCTATTGGTGGGTTCGGTTCCCATTTCTTTTCAATTTGTGTCTGGGTGTTAGGATTTTTCATTTCCTGGGCTGCATCTGCTTCCTGTTGTTTTCTGGCTCGATATATTTTCCAGGCTTCCTCTTGCTCCGGTGTTAGGCTTGGTATATCATCATCTTTTTCTATTCCGTGTGCTTTAGCCCTCGCTTGCTCTGCTGCTTCAGCTAATTTCATTTTTCTGAATTCTAACACATCCACTGCTGCCTGTTCTGCTGCTGCAGTTGGTTCTCCATCATTCATCGTATAATGTGCATTGATCTCTCTGCCTTGATCCTCTGTCCAGTTCTCTGCAGCATCGTAGGTTCCATTAAACCGGTCTGGAAAAGCCATTTTGAGTCCCTGGGCTTCGGCTACTTTCTTAATCATAGTTTCAGGAATCTCATTCCAGGTGTTATTTCCTTTCGGTTCGCCCTTAGCGTTCTTTTCTCCTGGCTTTACTGATTTGTCATATTCTACCAGGCTCACTCTCACGAATGTTGGGATTTTGTAGCCCTGGACATAAACCAGACAGTATGCTCCGATCAGGTTTCCACGATCGCCGGTTGCATAGTTGTGTTCCGGGGTGCCATTCTTGATCTTGAATTGATCTTTAGAATAAATGCTGTCTACAAAATGCCCCTGGTATTTGGGGTGGTTTATGGCGTTCTTTCGGTATCCATCTCTGCCGATGAATATCTTTGTTTTGCCCCTGTATTTAGTTGCGAAGATCTCGCTTAAAAAGGGGTTTAATCCTAATGATTTTCCCATCTGGCAGAACAGTTCAAATTCCACCTTATTCAGATTCTTGGGTGCTCCAAACAGATTATAAATCTCTGTTTGCTTTGTGTCCCATACGGTTAACGATTTGTTTTCCATGTGGCTTCTCCTTTTTCGTTTACTTTTATTTTCCGGTCTACCAATCTGTAAACCTGGGTAACTTTACCAATGCCCGGATTCATGTCTATAACTTCCTTCGAATACAGGGCAAATGCGACATTAAATTTAACAGTTGGTACTTTATGTCCGTGCTGGTAGTAATGCTCTGCAATCATGGATTTAACCCGGGTAATCCGGGGGGTTTCCATCATTATACTCAAGATGGCTCCTTTCTTCAGCCGGGCTACCAGACGTGTCTGTGCTGGGGTTAATCTGATCTGGTTCATATTACCTCTCCCTTATCATTGATCTTGATCCCTGGGTTCGTGAGCCCATAGGATACCTTGTCTGTTCCGGATTTGAAGCTGGTTACAATCCCCATCTTTTTCAAAACAAAATAAGTATTAAAATCGATCGGTTTATGGGGTTTTCCATATTGCGTGTAATGTGGTTTTAATAATCCAGTTGGGTCTACGTGCTGGATGATTGCTCCTTCTCTGAGTCGGTTAACCAGTTTAATTTGTGCTGGTGAAAGTCTCACTACCACACGCTTATCGGGTTCAAAGGTCAGGTTCAGGCTTACTTTTTGCATTATTTTTCCTTGACTATTCCTTGGGGTTCCTGTTTTTCTCCCCACGGCTTTTACTTTTTCATTTGCAGCTTGATCGGTTGATGGATCTGAACAACCTTGATCCTGATCGAGCTGCTCTAATTTATGGGTGATTGTATAGGCGATATCTAAAAGGGCTATTTCCTTCTCCTTCAGTTGACATTTCAGCTTTCTGTTCTCGATATCCAGATTGATCGCTCTCACCAGACAAATAATAAAGCAAATTGCTAATCCGATTAATGCTACCATATTTCCTCCTATTTGAAAAAAATGACTATATCTGCCAGATTATCAAATGCTCTGACGGTTTTTCCGTTCTTCTCCACGGTATAAACTGTTTCGTATTTCAAAACTTTTTTTCGAATTACCCAGTATCCTGCCGGGTTGATCGCTGTCATCCTGTTCTCGGTTATTACCTGGTGTTCTTCCTGCTTATTGTATTGTGCCTTGGCTTCAATACACCACACCGCTGCCGGGGTTACTAAAACAAAATCAAAGGGTCGCTTCTTTTCTCGGTTGAACCTACGATTGTCTGCAGTTATGCTCATCGGATCCGGTATAATAAAAACCCGGCATCCCAAGAGCTCTGCGATCTCTGAAAATTTCCGGACAAATACTGGTTCCGGCTGCTCACTTTTCTTTTTTCGTGCCATTACTTTTTTACCTCTGAAAATCTGGTTGATTGCTTTGTTGATATAATAGCTGGTTGCTATTCCTATTATCGATAATTCTAAGTCCTCCAGGGTGCTTTTCCCATCGTGATGGAATTGATAGTATTCCCATCCTAAATTAAGCCCCAGGGTAAACCCCAGAGCGATCGTGTCGCTGGTTTCTCCCTTTACTCCAGCAGCTCTCAGTCCCTGGCTGAGTCCGATATTGGCTGCTCCTGGGTATAATACGTGCTGCCAGTCTGATTTGGTCAGCTCCCTGGCTTCTCCAACCAGAGAACATAAAATCAAAAGGGTTAAAAATATTATTTTTTTCATATATACATCTCCGGGTGGGTTTCCTCCACCAGTTTTTCTGGCGACCATAATTCTACATCGAGATCTGGGTGCTGTTCTACTTCGCAGTCATACTGCTCTCTTGCCATCCGCTCGCTTATAAAAGTTCCAAAACTTGATTTCTGGTATCCTGTCCAATTGATCATTACTTCCCACATGGTTCCTCCCCTTTATAAAATCCTACCATTGATCCGTCCGGTGCAAATAAAAAAAGATTTGCTTTCGGGTTCTCTGCTACTCTGTTATAAAATTGTGCTCTGGCTTCCCCCCTGTCCCTGGTGGTCAATTCAAAGGATTCCTGGAGGCTTCCGGCACATGTATTAACTATTAGTTTCCACATGATCCGTCTCCTTCTGATTTGTTTTTCAGGGTTCTTGGTGACCATAATTCTACGACCTGATTTGGGTGTTGGGTTACGTGAAATTTGAAAGCTAAATTTGCAGCATAATAATTTTCTAATTGATCTATTTCCTGGGTGCAGGTGTCGCTCCATTTAATCGTGATTATCCAGCTATCCATTTTAAATGTTTTCATGTTGATCCTCCCCTGTTTTGTCTCGGTGGATGTATTTTCCTATCGAGCCATAATCTTTAGGTTTCCGGTATGTAAGGTGTGGCACTTTCCCTTCCCAGGAGTCTGTAACCGTGACAAAAATTCTTGCTCCCTTATCGTGTGGGTTCATGTTAACTGCATAATTTTCGTAATCACCAGATTCTCGCTTTGTTCCCCTTACGTATGGGAATTCTGTTGATCTGCAGCTATGGGTTCCGAATGCAATGGCTATTTCCACAGTTCCGTCCTGGTTCTCTACCTTCTGAAGCTCTGCGATCAGCTCTCTAACTGTAAATATTTTTCCTGCTCTCATAATCACCTCGATGCCAGATAAAATCTGCCATTTTTCCAAAGCTCTACAATGCTTCCTGGGTTGGTTTGGGCTTCTGTGGTATATGCTTTCCAGGCATCTAATTTGTTATAAACGGTTTTTCCGATCTGTTCTACTCTGTTTTTGCTTACTCTAATAAAAATTTCGTACATGGCTTTTACTCCTTTTCCCTAATAATAATCTTCTATTAGGGCTCTTAGTTTTTTTTGCTCTTTTTTAAGTTCTTCTATTTTTTGGGGGATCGCTTTCAGTTCTTCTCTGACTGCTACCAGTCTTTCTCTGGTTTGACGCAGTTGGTAGCCATCGAGTATTTTTTCGATCATTTTTCCATCCCCTTTACGATGTTGTGGATTGCTTCCAGCTCCGGCTGAAGGATTTTATTCATTTTAAATTTGATTTCAGCGGATTCTCTGGTTCCTGAAATTATTTTATTCAGGTATGATTCGCTGATTCCCAGCTCCTTTGCCAGGGCTCTCTTGCTCCACCACTTAAGTCTCATGGTGGCTTCCAGCTCCCTGGCAGTGTATTGTTTTTTTCCTTTCATTATTTCTCCTTTAGATGATTTCAAGCTCTACGATTTCTTTTTCCACGATTGGTGTTTTGCAGAATTCAATTGATTTCCGTCTCATTGCTTTTATGGTACTGGAACATCCTCCAAAATGCTGAACCCCTGCCTTACAGTGCCAGGTGCATTTCCTACAATCGGTTTTCATAACTATAAAGCATCCATATTTGAAGTCCCTGGAGTCCCTTATAATCTCTGTTACTCCTGTCTTTGAGGTTGCTTTGTAAGTTTTTGTTTTGGCTTTCATTTCTCCTCCTGAAAATCCAAATAAAGCTGAGAGTGATTCCTTATCCGCTCAACTGCACTATCAAAATAATCCTTGTCAAGCTCGCAACCGTCAAACTCAAACCCCATATCTAAGGCTGCACACGCTGAGCTGAAACTGCCACCATGAGAGTCAAATATCTTGTCATTTGGCTTTGCATAGTTAGTTAATAGCCATTTGTATAGTTGGATAGGTTTTTGGCAGGGTGATATTTTATTATGGTAATCTCTTTTTGCCAGAGGGTCTCGTTTATATATCTTTGCATTTTTATCAAAGGATGTCCATGCAAGTTCTCCCTCTGCGTAGGTTCTATTATAAAACCCCTCCCCTTTATCCCACACAATAAAACCCCTTGTGGGATATAAGTAATCAATAAAATAATTACCTCCCCATATTATCTGATTTTTGCTGATTCTGAATAATTCTTTAAAATAAGCCCCATCAGGTCTTACATCCCAAGACTTTTTCTTTAAATTGTTTTTTCCCTTATACCCAACATTTCCACCATCCATCCCTATCCCATACGGCGGATCAATAATCGCCAGTTCATAATAATTATTAGGTACTTCTGCCATGAAATCTATACAATCGCAATTGAATAACCTTACCTTGTCTAACTTGAAATCTGGTATCATCGTACATTCTCCTTTTCTTAACTGTGGCTATTTCGTCACTGTCCTAATACTTGTCAATGTAATAATTATTTATCTTCTGATTTTTATTTGTGAGTGAAAAAAAACCCCGGAGCTTGGCTCTCCGGGGCTGGGGCAGTATGAGGAAAAAATCTTTTATGTGGTTGCTTTAATATACTGAATATAAATTTCAACGGATCCATCATCCGCATCATCGTTCTGTCCTGTGTAGGTAACGGTCAAATCTTCCGCTGAACACCGATATGGGAATGTGATGGCATCGATGGTTTTCCATCCTGTGCTGCTCACATCAAAATCTGTGGCAAAATGATCATCATCACTGGTTATACCCAGTTTCATCAGATCGGTTCCTGTATCGGTGAATGCTGTCTTGATATAAACAAAAATCCCTAATACCATATTTCCTGCTGACATAGTTTTTAAGGTGACCGCTACTCCGCTGGTAAATTCCGCATATGTGAGCACCTTTTTCAGCATCAATACTGGGAAATTCTGGTCTAAGACCGTATCATCCAGATATGTCTTGGTCACCACATCCTGGTTTGCCGTTGGAACATAGGCAGAATTCATCAGGATCCCACCCACTTCCTCGATCTTCTTATCTGCATCAACAATCAATGCTGCAGATGGGATTGCTGTTCCGGGTGTAATGTTTCCACCCAGAACCTTTATAATTAATTCGCTTAATGCAAATTTCCGGACGGTTCCTCCGCTGGCACTATCTACAAAAAAAACATCCGTATCCAGAATTGTGAGAGCTGTTACTGCAGATTTTGCTTGCACTCTGATATCAGCCATTAGTCCTCCTTATTGTATAAATCTATTATTATTTTATTGCCGAGCTCATCTACTATGTTGTTTCCATTTTCATCTATCAGGTTACCCTCATAGGTTCCGATCGGATTATCTCCACTTGTATCCAGGAGAGTTGCTGCAGTATCCTCCCAGTAGTCTATGGTTTCCAGCTCAATAATCACAGCATCAGCCTCATTAATATTATTATAGTGAAATGGTGTTGATTTGGTCAGGAAACAGGGAATAATCCGGTTAGTATTATCATTATATGGCTGATATGTGACCTCAGATCCTTCCACTCTTTCAGCAGCATCAAGTAAGTTCCTGGTGGCTCCCAGCACAGTCAATTTAAATACCTGGTGCTTTCCTTGGTTATGAATATGCTTTTTACCGGTTAGTTTTGATTTGTTGATAATCTGATCCCTTTCGTATCCTGGATTATTTCTGATGATGGTGGTTCCCTCAAGAGGTAGCTCTCCACCAATTAATGAGCTGGTGATTACTGGATTTCCGGATCCGAATACTGACATTTATGAACCCTCCCTGATTATAAATTCTAATTTACTCAAAACTTTACCCAGATCCAAACTACAAGTATAAAAATTTGTAGTCCATGAGAGTGGATTATAAGTTGTTATTTTTGATAAAGAGGATGATGCAATATTGATAAAGAGTATTGTGCTCAGTTCCTCCATAAACTGCCAGGGCAGCCCTTCCTCCTCAGTCCAGGGCTCATCCTCAAACAGAATGGGATAGAGCCGGTTTCCATATAAAGCAAAGAGATAAAAGTTTGCCGGGAATGTCACTCTCAGAAATTCTTTATCATTATTTCCGGAGTCTCCTGTGGATGTTATGGTTCCATCCCAGGATGTTATATAAAGGTCATAAAGCGGTGAGGTAGATCCATCTGGATCTATGAATTCCCAGGATACCTCCAGCCCTTTTCTTTCAATATCCTCCACAGTATAATCATCATAAGTGCCGGCAATATTTATTACCTCATATTTACTGATTATGATATTACTCTCATTATAGGTGTATCTAAGCTGCAGAACCTTCAGGATATTTAAAAATAGCTCCAGGAGATTTGTGGAGTTCTGATCTGATTCAGCCGATTTGCCTAAATTCCAGATCATTCTGAGATTAACCCCGATCTCTTTATATAACAAATTATATGCCTGGGTTTCTGTATAAAAAGTATATGGCGAATATTCCTCCATAATATTGCAGATATAAGTGGATCTTGACAATCCCATACTTTGCATGATAGGGAGCAATAAAAAGATTAATTGAGCATAGTTATCATACTCAATGCTGGAAATATTTATTTGCTCCTCTGTATATTGGATGGCTCCGGATTCAATTAAATCAATTAGATCCTCTGCAGTATATCCTTTTAATTCAATTAAAATATCACTGGTTTGAACCACGATCCTTTTAATAGAATGATTCTTTTTTACATTAGTAATTATGGTTCTAAGAATAATAACATTATCCACCTCAAAATTGATATAATCACCCACAGTAAAGCTAATTTCCTGGATGATTCCAGTATCCAGGATCACAGTGGGATGAGGCAGCTCGATATCATATACCAGGTTCCTTTTCGCCTGGAGCCCGGAGATATCCAGAACAAAATTATCAATGCATAAACCCCTCAGATCTGCCAGGGTATTGCTCATATATACTGATATATTCATGTTGTCATATCTCCATTATTATTTAGGATCCTGTTCTCAATTTCACTATCTTTCCTGATCCTGGTTTCAGGATCGCTGGTTTCCACGGTTACATTCACCGGCTGATTCTCTTTGTTTACTATATTGAGGTTCATTGCCTGTATGGCAGTAACTACGTTCTCTTTCATGGCTCTGATTTCATCCTTCAGTCCATTTAATTCACTTCTGGCATTCCCAGTGGATCCACCACCAGCGAATGCATACTGAGGCTGGAGAGATGCTATACCCGGCAGTGCCGGCAATCCCTGGAATAAAGCCTTTGCTTTTTCAGGGAAATTATTAAGATAATTCAATAAAGGGGCTCCCAGGCTTTGGGTGGCTCTGTGATTAATAACATACTCTGCTCCCTTTTCATTTACTGTGATCATCTGTTCCTTGCCCCCTACCAGTCCACCAGCAGCAAATTTCTGAGCTGCTATCAGTTTGATCTGGTAAGCTCCCAATAATGCCACGGCTAATGCTGCAGGAATTCCCAGAGGATATCCCCAGGTAGCATATGTTTTCATTACTGCTGATGCCGTGTTGATAGTTGCATGGATTATATCCATTTTCTGCTGCTGCTTTTTTAGTTTTTTTTCTTCAGCAGCATATTTTTCATTAATTTTTTCCTTTTCATCAGCGAGTTTTTGATCAGTCCAGTTCTCTTTTTTCGCCTGATCCTCCAGGGCAGTCATATCTGCACTCCGTTCTGCACTCAAATTGGCATAAAGCTGGCTGTATATGGCATTAATCTGCCCCCCTAATTGTGAATAAAGCCCTGATATATTCTGCTGAGTTTCTTTTGTTATCCCGGTCAGCTCCTCCATCATTTTAGCATAGGTTTGTTTGGTCTCATCCGCTGCCTGATCAGTAGCTTTTTTCATTGCTGCAGCAGCATTGAGATACTGAAAACTGTTTTCCCCGAATGCTACCTTTAAAAAATCCACATATTTCTGCATCAGATCCTTTATCTCCTGGGCACTAACAATTCCCAGTAATTTCTTTTGAGCTGCAAGCTGGATCTCTGCCTCCAGTTCTGCCTTTCGCTTTTCAGTAGCACTGATTTCCTTTTCAGTTACCAGGTTATCCTCCAGGATAGCATAATCCTGATCTATTTTTAAAAGTGCAGCCTGGAGAGCATCCTCATCCTTGATCAGAGCTCTCATCCTATCCTTTGCCGTTTCTTTATCCATCTGCAGTTTTAGCTCTTTTCTTTCCCACTCATCAGCAATGGTTTTTAAATGGATCTGCTCCTGGATCTTCGCAGCAGTCTCTCCATTTTTCTTTGCCACCTCATTCTCTTTATTCTGCTCATCTTTGAATGCCTGGAGATCCTGATCCAGTAGCTGCTTTTTATGCTCAAATACTGCTTGAGTCTGTGCTGGATCCCATCCTTTCTCTATTCTGGCATCCCTCTCAGCCTCTAATAATTTGATGGTATAATCATAATATCCCTTTGCAGCAAATTCCAGATCTTTATAGTATTGAGCCTCTCCTGTACTAACAGCCTCCTCTGCCTCAATCTTTGCTTTTTTCTTTTGATCTAACCACTGCTGTATAATTGGAATTAAATCCTCAAGAGATTTTTTCTCTCTCAGATTTTCCTCAATCTGAAAATCACTGGCTCCCAGGGATCCAGCATCCAGATATGCCATTCTTTCCTTGAGATCTTTGATATTCCTGTAAGTGTGCCCGAATTCTTTATTGTATTTTATCAGCTCATCCCTTGCTATAGCTGTGCTGATAGTATCAAATTTTGCTTTTGTCTCATCCAGCTCATCATTTAGATCCTTTGATTTCCCGGTGAGTGTTACGATCGCAGTCACCACAAGAGCAATCACCCCGGCAATAAATCCGTATGAATTCATCAGTATAACAATATTTAGAGTCTCCCAGGCTGATACTAATGTTCCAATTATCCCTGTCTGTACTCCAAGTCCTACATTTACTGCAGCTATGCTTGGAACGGCAGCCCAGCTTGCTATTCCATATGCTACCACTCCTGCCGTTAAAATGGGTAATAATATTAATCCTTTCTGAATAACCCCAAGCATAAAAGTTGCCACATCTACTGTTCCCTTGATCGCTGGGGCTATCTTCTCAATAAATGCTATTGCTAATCCCTCCAGGGCTGATTTGAATTTCAGGGTTGATCCCTGCAAATCTGCCATCATGATATCAGCCATTTTTTGTGCCGATCCGTTCGCTTCATCAAACTTAATTTTCAGGTCTGCCAGGCTATCTGCTGCAGCCACCAATGTGAGGAAGCCTGGCTTCGATCTCTCATCTAAATATTCAGATGCCTGTGCCAGGTCAAAGTTCCCCTCTTTCAGCTCCTGAAGTTTTATAACAAGTTCATCAAAGGTTTTAACCTGCCCCTTAAATAATTTATTTAGTTTACTTCCTGGATCGTGTAAATCTGACAATATTTTCTTCAGGGACATTCCTGCTCTGCTACCTGTAATTCCAGCATCTGCCATTTTTGCCAGGAGGGCTGCTGTCTGCTCTATTGTGTAATTTGCCGTTGCTGCTACCGGTGCTACAGTTTTCATGCTTTCTTCCCATTTTGATAAATCCAATGCTGAAGATGAAAAACTTAAAGCCATCACATCTGTCACCCTGCCGGTTTCTGATGCTTCCATCCTAAAACCTCGCAGCGAATTTCCGGCTACGCTCGCTGCATCTGCCAGGGAGCTCCCTGTGGCTGCTGCCAATGCCAGGGTTCCCTGAGTAACTTTATTAATTTCCTCTGCAGTAAATCCGAGCTTGCTGAATTCGATTTGCAATTCGCCCACCTGGGATGCTGTAAACATGGTAGTTCGTCCGAGTTCTTTCGCCTGATCGCTCATTTTCTCCATTTCTTCTGTGGTAGCTCCGGAGATTGCCTTTAGGGTGCTCATAGCGTGCTCAAAATCTTTAAATGGATTAACGATGCCACCCACGATCATACCCATAGTTCTCAGGGCTGTAGTGGCTCCCTGGATAGCAAAGCCGATATTTGCCACACCATCTCTCAATCTGCTGAATGCTGACCTGGTTCCTTTTGCTCTTTCCTGGAGTCCTCTAAGGGAGGTCTGTGCCTGGGTAGTATCGGCAGTCACATCCAGTTTGATCCCTTTCTTTGCCACCTCTTTCATTTTGGCATTGATTTTCTTCATCTCAATATCAAATTGTTTAGTGTTCGCTGTAATTTTCTGACCGCTCATTACTTTCCGGATCTCTTTCGCTGCTTTCTCTGATAGTGAGATAGCTCCCTTGAGTCCTACCACGAAAGGCTTAATATTGATCGTCATGGTATATGCTGTTTTGGCTGCCATTTTAATCCTCTTTTTCCTGGTTAGTTAATAAATAAATAACTTTCACTATACCCATTTTTCCGGGGTCGCTCCAGCCCTTTTTCACCAGGTAGCTCTCGTATTCCCACCATTGGTTTATTCCGTTGGTTCCTTCTGTTCCTGTATCCCTAACAAGCACATCAGTGAACCGTTCGAGAGCTCCTGCATATTTTGAAAAAAATCCTGGACGATTTCCTTTACTTCTTTGAGTCCTGCCTTTCCGAAGTCCTCTTGAGTGTCTGTCATAATTGCCAATAATTCTTTCAATTTCCCCTTAAATACTAATTTTAGGATTACTTTCGATGTCTGTTTCTGCAGGATCTTATCCAGGTCTTTCTCTGGAATTTCACCCATTCCATCCACTATAAATTCTATTCCGTTCTCTACCAGGAAATCATAAAATTTCCCACAGGTATCCAAGTTTACTACTGCTTTCATTTTCTGCCCTTTACTCTGGAACATTAAAAATATCCCTGAGATTTTCTTTGGTTGTTCCTTTCTTTTCTGCCTTTAGTTCCAGGTAGCTCACGGCTCCTGAGTTCGCTTTCTCGGTTGCGTGAAGTATAATTTCCGGCACCATTATTGCGTATCCCTGGGTGCTATCGTGGATGAGGATATCGACCTCCTGGTTCTCCCATGAT
>Ga0222628_1000567_pt1 | contig 14713 bp, 11 predicted proteins | sample AntAcemetageno95_FD_179860 | JGI IMG/M metagenome (GOLD analysis project Ga0222628, IMG submission 179860) | Saline water microbial communities from Ace Lake, Antarctica - #95 | ecosystem: Environmental > Aquatic > Non-marine Saline and Alkaline > Saline | place: Antarctica: Ace Lake | collected...
TAAATTTTTAGATAATAAAATATTCAATTTAGCTATAGAAAAAGGAAAAGAGGCTGGTTTTGATTTTGATTTATTTCTTAAAAAAATAGATGACAAAAGTATTGTTTCTGAATTGGAGAAAGTTTTTTTTGAAAAAAAATATAGATTGGGGTTGGACAATGTTTTGGAAGAAATTGAAATCGAAGAACCACTGGAGGAAATGAAGAGCTGTCTAAAAGAACTTGAAAAAGAAAATTCTAAATCAGAATTAAATAGGATTACTAAAGATTTAAAACAAGCAGAAGGATTGAAGGATAGTGGAGCAATCGATTTTTTAAGAAGTCAATTTAAAAAGATTAGTGATAAATTAAGAAACTAAAAATTTTATGGTTAAAACTAAAAATAAATCTAGCCAACCAAAGAAGAAAAAAGTGACGGTTAAAAAAATTAAGGCTAAAAAAGGTAAGGTAGTAAAAAAGAAAGCAGTTAAAAAAGTAAGCAAAAAAAAGGTTACTACTAAGAAAAAAATTACAAAGCCAAAAAAAGCCAAAGAAAAATCAAAAAAGAAAAAGTTAGTAAAAAAAACCAAGGAAAAAAAGACGAAGAAGAAAGCAGTTTCTAAAAAATCTATCCGATCAGGAAAAGAAAATATTTCTGATGATAAGATGAAAGATTTGGTTTCTGAATTAGTTTCTCGAGGGAAACAAAGGGGTTTTGTGACTGAAGATGAAATTTTACATACTATTCCTAATGCAGAACAAAATATTGAAGAAATAGAAAGTCTTTATGAGCGTTTGGAAGAAATCGGAGTGCGAATTATGAATTCCGATGAGATTATTAAGATAGAAACAGATAAAATTTCTGAAAATCTAGAAGATGAAAAAGCTGGCAAAAAGGCTGGTAAAAAATCCAAGAAAAAAGAAATTTTAAAACCAAATGTGGTTAGTGAGGAAGCTTCGTCTTCTGATTTAGTACAGATGTATTTGCGAGAAATTGGTCGTGTAGGTCTTTTGAAATCTGATGAAGAAGTTTCTTTGGCAAAAAGAATTGAAAAGGGTGATGTTCAAGCTAAGCAAAAATTAACTGAAGCCAACTTGCGCTTGGTTGTTTCAATTGCTAAAAAATATGTCGGGCGATCTCATAACCTTTCTCTTCTGGATTTAATTCAAGAAGGGAATATTGGTCTTTTTCGAGCAGTAGAAAAATTTGATTATCGCAAAGGGTATAAGTTTTCAACCTATGCAACTTGGTGGATTCGCCAAGCGATTACCAGAGCCTTGGCTGATCAATCTAGAACAATCCGCATTCCAGTTCATATGGTGGAAACGATTAATAAGTTCACTCAAATTACAAGAAGACTTGTCCAAGATTTAGGAAGAGAGCCATTGCCAGAAGAAATCGCAGTGGAAATGGGATTGGAAGTGGGAAAGATTCGTCATATTATGAAAATTTCTCAAGAAACAGTTTCTTTAGAAACTTCAGTGGGTGACTCTGATGATGATAGTGTATTGGGAGATTTTATTGAAGACACAGAAACAATAATGCCAAATCAATCTGCTTCTCGAAAACTCTTGAAAGATCACATTGCACAAATTCTCGATTCACTTTCTCCGCGTGAACAAAAGATTCTGAAAATTCGTTTTGGTTTGGAAGATGGAGTAATCCACACCTTGGAAGAAGTCGGGCAAGAATTTGGAGTAACTCGAGAAAGAATCAGACAGATTGAAGCGAAAGCATTAGATCGGATTCGGGAAAATGACGCATTGAAGAAGCTTAAAGATTATTAGGATTGATCCAGCACTAATTTTTGATTTATTTTTAGGAATTAAACTTTTTCTTTGAAAAAGGTGATCGAAATTTAGTGCTGGATTGACTAATTCTGAGATTTTGATATAATATTTTTACTTTGGTTTTTTGTGAAATCAGAGTAAATACATTCCGCGATAGCCCCGACGCAAGGTTGGGGTCCCGACAGAATCGTCGGGACTCAATAATTTGATTATTATGGCATTCGTTTATATATTAAAAACTGGAAGTGGAAAGTATTATATTGGTAGTACGATTGATTTAAAAATAAGGTTGAAACATCATAGAGGTGGACATACTCCATCAACTAAAAAGATGGGGGACATAGAGCTGGCTTTTAGTCAGAAATATAAAGAATTAAAAGATGCGAGAAGGATTGAATATAGGTTAAAAAAACTGAAAAGAAAAGATTATATAGAAAAAATAATAAAAGATGGATTTATAAAGATATTAAATTAAAAACTCAGAGCTCCGCGATAGCTCAATGGTAGAGCAGTTGACTGTTAATCAATTGGTTGTAGGTTCGAGTCCTACTCGCGGAGCTCTGGGCTTTTTTTATTTCAAAATAATAGAGTAGTCCCGACGTAACGTCGGGATTGGTTGTAGGTTCGAGTCCTACTCGCGGAGCTCTGGGCTTTTTTTATTTCAAAATAATAGAGTAGTCCCGACGTAACGTCGGGATTGGTTGTAGGTTCGAGTCCTACTCGCGGAGCATAAATCACGAAGCACCCCTTAGGGGTGTTTTTTGATTTATGCTTTTGTGTAGATAGGACGAGAACGGGAAAGGGTCGGGAAACGGTAGTTTCCCGTTGGGGTGACCGAACGTAGAGAGGACAAGAGGGCGGAAGCCCTATTGAGCGCAGCCGAAGGCGAGCAGTGAGATCGTTCTACTCGCGGAGCAAAAATTAAAAAACACCCTCAAGTAGGGTGTTTTTGTTTAACTTTAGTAAGCTAATAAAACTTTTTTTTTATTTCTTCTTTTCGGTAGTTTTTTTCTTAACTACTTTTTTAGCTTTCGGTTTAGTAGTCGTTTTTTTAACAGGAGTTGTTATCTCTTGCGTTTCCTTGGAATTAGTAGAAGTTATTAGGTCTAAGATCTTATCAAGTTTTAAATTTAATTGTTCAAATTGAACCTTATAATTTTCAGTATTTGAGCTAGCATTATTTTGATATGATGGTTTCTTGTTGAAACTAGGTTTAAAGTTTTTATTTCCAAATTTCTTTGGTCCTCTGTCCCTAGAATTATCACCACCACCTTGTTTTGAAAAACAAGTACTGCAGAAAACAGGTTTATCACCTGTTGGACGAAATGGAACTTCACAATCTTTTCCACAATCACTACAAACAGCTTTGTGCATATCAGGACGACCTCCATCTCTTCCACCGCCACCTCCTCTAAATCCTCTTTTCCCACCTCCGAAATTTTGACCTCCTCTTTTGAAATCACCCATAGTAAATTTAATTATATTAATTATAAATTTGATAACAATCTATTGTAGCACGCTTATACTTAAAAAGCAAGGGTAACATGTGCTTAAAAAACTAAAACCTTTCCTTATTATGCTAGCTTTTTTTACATTAATCACTTCTTCGCATCAGACGTTCGAGCCTTTTAGGATATTGTGATAGAATTGTTTTGTAAGTCATTAACAAAAAAAATGAAAACCTCACGTATTATTATGCTCGTATTATTAGTAACTTTGTTTTCAGGCTGTGGACTTCTTGGCTATGATGAAGAAATTTCAAAAATTGTTAAAAGTGGGGATCCAGAAGACTGTGCTTCACTTGAGGGCGAAGATGCTAAAAAAACAAAAATAAGAATAGAAAAATGCTACGATTCATACGCACAAGAGCAGGAGATGCCCGAGGTTTGTTCTAAAATTGAAGAAAAATCGAAACATGATAATTGCTATGAAAAGTTAGCGGAAAAAACAGAAAACCTTGAGTTGTGTAAACAATTGAAAGGTGATTCAGATGATTGTATCTCAAAAATTGGCATTGCAAAAAATGATGAGTCTATATGCGCGAGTTTAGAAAAAGGTGCAGCAAAAGATAGATGCAATCAAGAAGTTGGAAGAAATAAAAAATCCATTGAAATTTGCGAATTGATAGAGACTGCAAGATACAAAGATCTTTGTTTGGAACCAATTGCACTAGAGAAAAAAGATGTTTCCATTTGTGAAAAGCTTAGTCGGTATAATAAGGACGGTTGTATTCAACAAATTGCAATCAGTGCAAATGATATATCTTTATGCGAGAAATCAAGCAGGAAAGAAGCTTGCATTGAAAGAGTAAGGGCTGTTACCGAACAAGATAGTGAAGATACAGATGATTCAAATTTAGAAGATGATTTAGAGGATGAAGATTTGGATGATGAAATTATGGATGAACTCGAAGATGAAACAACAAAAGAAGGAGTCAATTTAGTAGACGGTAAGCTTTATATAAATTCTGCTCCTGGAAAAGTTTTGAAAATTACTTCAAGTGATTTACCAGGTTGGGCTAGTTCAGAAATGGTTGTTGTTGGTGCAACGGCTGTTTGTGTAGGGCCGCCAAGTACTATAACGACAGGTGCCAAGGATGTTATTCTTAACGGGCTTCCTGTTGCTCGAATACATGATCAAACCTCTCATGGAGGAACTATCGTTGTAGGGTCTGATAAAATATTTATTAATGGAACTCCAGCAGCTTTTGTTGGCGCACAAACAGCCTGCCCAATGGTGACGGGCGCTGTTCCTCATGTGGGTGGCCCTATATCAAATAATGGGTATTAATAAAGTAAAAAATGATTATATGAAAAAGAAATTTATTATAATTCCAACTTTGTTGATTATTGTGATTGTCGTTGTTATTATAGTATATTTTTGGTATCAGAAACTCGGCAGTGATTTAGGCAAAGCAATTTTTATGTAAATGACAAATAAACTAAAATGTTGTCCACAATACAGAGCAATTTAAATAAGGCTAATTTAAGCCTTATTTTTTATAGAGTTATTTTAAAAGTTTTTAGCCAATGAAGGTTAAAGCTGTTCCTCGTTGGTCAGCTCGTCCAGTCCTCCCGATTCGATGAATATAATCATCATAAGTAGATGGAACATCATAATTTATAACATGACTAACATTTGGAATGTCTAATCCTCTAGAAGCGACATCAGTTGCGATAAGAATTTTTACTAATTTTTCCTTAAACATGCTAAGAGCTTTTTGTCTTTTGTTTTGACTTTTATCTCCATGGATGGCTTCTGAGGTGAGTCCTCTTTGGCGTAGTTTTTTAGAGAGCTTATCTGCGCCGTGTTTTGTTCGAGTAAAAATTAGTACTTTTTCAAAATTGGCTTGCACAAGAAGTTTATGAAGGGTATCAACTTTATCCATCTGTGCATTTATTTTAATTATATCTTGATCGATTTGAGATGAGATTTCCTTGGATTGGATAGATATTTGTTGGGGATTGCTTAAAAATTGATTAGATAAATTTTTAACCTCCGATGAAAACGTGGCAGAAAATAACATTATTTGTCTATTTTTATCTACCATTGAAAGCATCCATTTTACATCATTAATAAATCCCATATCTAACATTCGATCAGCCTCATCTAAAACTACATTTTTAAATTGAGTTAGATTGATTTTCTTTCGACCAATCAAATCCTTTAATCTCCCGGGTGTTCCAATTACCACATTGTGAGGAGCGTTTAGTTGTCTAATTTGACTTTGAGCATTAGCACCGCCAACAATAACAACAGAAAGAATATTCATTTTTTTACAGAATGTAAAAAATTCTTCTTGGATTTGAATAGCTAATTCTCTGGTTGGAACAACGACAAGTATTTTTTCTTGAGGATTTTTTAAGATCTTATCTATCATTGGTATTAAGAAAGCAGCTGTTTTCCCAGTTCCAGTATTGGCCAAGCCAACAACATCCTTTCCTTCTAAAATTAAAGGAATAGCTTGATCTTGAATAGGGGTAGGTTTAGAGAACCCACGATTTGCAATAGATTGCTTTAGCACTTCTTGAATTTTTAAATCACTAAAAGAATACCTCGGTGTAAATATTTCGGTTTTTTCTTTTATTTTTTTCTTATTGATAAAAAGATTAATGTCTATCTTATCACCAGAAAACTTTTTATTTCTTTTTTGTTCACCATTATGGCGACCTTGTTTTTTCCGTTTATTTTTATCACGCGACGGACGCGCATTTGTTTTGTTATACATTTATATCTTGCATAAAATAATTAATCGTTTTTTATGCATAGATACCTGATAGTATTAACATAATAGATGAGTATATCACGATTTATTCATCTTGTCAATTCAAAATAAGAAGATGAATATTTTTAATTAATCATTTTTATATTTATTGTGTTCAAAGTTGAATGTTAAAAATTATGATATAATAATTATACAATTATATTTTTAAATTTATTAAATATGTTAAAAGAATTATTAGCGAAAATAGCCAATAGCTTTAAATTAATTCGCGAAAAAGAAAGATTAAAAGATGTTATTTGCAACATCGAAAATGGTGTGCCATTTAAGGGAACAAATCTTTGGATTTTGATCTTTGCTATTTTTATCGCTTCACTTGGATTAAATCTTGGTTTGATCGCAGTTGTAATTGGAGCCATGCTCATATCTCCTCTGATGGGACCAATAATCGGTCTGGGCTTAGGTATGGGAATTAATGATGAGGCTCTCCTAAAAAAATCTATTTTCAATTATCTATTTGCGATTGCGATTGGATTAGTCGTTTCAACAATTTATTTTTTATTATCACCAATAAATGACGCTCATTTAGGCTTATTAGTAAGGACAGTGCCAACTATTTATGATGTTTTGATTGCTTTATTTGGAGGACTTGCTGTAATCGTCGCTACAATTAGTAAACAGAAAGGTAATGTCATTCCGGGCGCAGCTATCGCAACAGCTTTAATGCCTCCACTTTGTACTGCGGGCTATGGAATCGCAACTTGGCAAATGAAATATTTTTTTGGTGCTATGTATTTGTTTATTATTAATACTGTTTTTATCGCATTAGCATCCCTTTTCGCTGTTCGTTTGTTAAAGTTTCCACTAAAATGTGCTCTTGATGAAGAGGAGGAATCTAGGGGAAATAAGATTGTTTGGATTGTAGTATTGGCAACACTTTTGCCAAGTATTTATTTTGGATATTCCATAGTTCAGCAAACAAAATTTTCTCGAGATGGAAAAGAATTCATTAAAAATGAAGCTATTATTCCAGGAGATTATTTACTCGACAGCGAAATTGATATGAGTAAAAAAGAGATTGTATTAATTTTTGGAGGAAAAAAAATTAATGATGAAGATATTGAGATATTGGAAAATAAATTAAAAAATTATAATCTTAAAAATTTTAAAATTAATATCAAGCAGGGGTTTACGAGTTTATCTGATATGAAAAGTAATGAACAGTTTCAACAAGTATATAAAACGGCTGAAAAAATGGGAGTTGACTTCGGATTACTTAAAGAGGAACTCGAAAGTACTAAATCTAGCGATGCCGTTGCTTTGGGGGAAATGAAAAATAAGGTAGAAGATCTTGAGGCAAGGCTTGATAGAATTTCACCTTCAACAAAAAAAGATATTCCAATTTCATCTTCGGTAGATTCTGTAATCGTCAATGATATTTCAAATCAAGAATAAATAATTTTTCTTAATTTAAAATTTAAAAGTCATTTATGATACGGAACATAAATCAAAAAACACCCATAAGGGTGTTTTTAAAGTTAATTTATTTTTTTAAAAGTGATTTTATATGATGGTTCATATTCTACGTCGTTTTTATCTTTCAGATTTATATTTTGGCCATCCATTAAATTAGTCATAGCGATATCAGTTAGCATCTGTTCAAGTTCAGAAATTTTAGCAGTTGTTTTTTCAAAATCTTCCCAGCGTGATCCAAAGCTAGCTCGAACTTCATCTTCCTTGAATTTTTTCTTTTCTCGCATAGTCTGTACCTTTTCCTTTAAATCTTCATAGCCTTCCGTTTGCACGAGTGTGTCACGGTATTCTCGGTTAATTTCCTTTCGAACTTGTTTTAATTCTTGTATCTCGTCAAAGATTCCTTGGATATCTCTCATGATTTTTTAAAAATAATAATTAATAACATTCATCTATTCTAACACAAAATAAGTTTTAACTGAAGGCTAATGATTAATGCTTTACATGTCTAAATTAAAGTGATATATTGTTTTGAAGTACTTTAAAATTTTATAACCTTAAATATTATATAAGAGGAGGTATTTGTTATGGATAAACTTTTTAGTGGTTGCGGACCAGCTCTACCTACACTTTTTCAAAGTGATGAAGGAGTTGATTTTAATGGAATGAGAAGGATTTTGGAAATGCAAGTTGAAGAAGGGGCTAATTTTGTTGTTCCTTGTGGGACAACCGGAGAGTCAGCAACAATAACAGATAAAGAACAGATTGAAACCATCGCATTCTGCGTTAATTATTGTGATGGTGAAATTCCTATTTTGGCTGGAACAGGTTCAAATAATACTCGAGAAGCGGTATATCTTACCAAGAGAGCTAAGGAAGTTGGAGCTGACGGTGTCTTGGCTGTTTATCCTTATTATGTTAAGCCAACTGATGCTGGAGTTCTGGATTATTATCAAAAAATTTCTGAAGTTGGCTTGCCAGTTATTGCGTATGATATTCCTGGAAGGACTGGAGGTAAAGGTCTCAGTGCAGAAATTATAATCTCAATGGCTAAAAAAGGTATTATTCATGGGTTAAAATGGGCCAGCGGAGATGAGAATCAGTTAAAAAAAGTTATTTCCAAGACTGCCAAAGATTTTATGGTTTTATCGGGTGATGATAATGCTACTTTAAAACTTATGAAATTGGGGGGAGACGGAGTTATTTCAGTTGTTTCAAATATAGTTCCTAATCTGATGTCGGCTTTTATTGAAGATTTTCAAAGAGGAAATGTTGTCGAGGCAAGAAATTCTTTTCAGAATATGTTTGGTCTTATGGAAGCTATGTTTTTGGAAACTAATCCAATTCCAGTTAAAACAGCACTTTCACTTATGCGGCCAGATATATTTGGAGAAGTTTTTAGATCACCAATAGTTCCCATGGCCAATAAAAACAAAAAGGCTCTGAAAAAGATATTGAAGGAATATAATCTTTTATAAAAGGATGAAGATATTTTTGGAGCCACACGAAAAATCGTGTGGCTCTTTTTCTTTTAGTATTTTTCTTGGATAATTAGAGGGGGTTATGTTAGAATGGAATCTATGGAAATTCACAAGAAAATTGTTAAAAATAGACGCTGCGATGTTATCGGGATAGGAAGCCCGCTTCTTGATATTGTAATAAATATTGAAGGAAAAGTTTTGTCTGAATTGAAAATCAAAAAAGGCTCAATGAATTTGATTTCCAGCGAAGAAAGCAGGAAAATTTTGAAAAAATTAGAAAATATTAAATGTAAGACGGAATTGGGTGGAAGTGCTTCTAATACTCTTTCTGGCCTGAATTCTTTAGGATGCCAGGTTTCATTTTTAGGAGTGATTGGGAGGGATGATTATGGCAAATTCTATCAAGACAAAATGAAAGAAGAAGGGATTATTTCTTATCTCATATCTCACAAGAAAGATTTAACTGGTCATTCAATTATTCTGATTACACCAGACGGAGAACGAACGATGCTGACTCATCTAGGGGCAGCTTTGAATTTTTCTAAAGAGCATGTCAGGAAAGATGAAATAGAAAATAGCAAGGTATTGCATATTGAAGCTTATCAATTAGAAAACCCAAAAATCCGCTTAGCAATTTTAGAGGCAATTAAAATTGCAAAAAAAAGTGGGGTTTTAGTTTCACTTGACCTTTCAGATGTTGGATTGATACAGAGGAACAAACTCCTTTTTGATCAGGTCGTTAAGGATCACATTAATATTGTTTTTGCGAATGAGGAAGAGGCTATTGAATTTTCTGGCGGAAAAAATTCAAAAGATGCCTTGCATAAGATAGCTGAAAATTGCGATATCGCAGTGGTAAAACTTGGAGAAAAAGGGAGCCTGTTAAAAGAAAATAAAAAAGTTTTTAATATCAAACCATATTTAGTTGATGTCGTTAATACTAATGGAGCAGGAGATATATTTGCGGCCGGAATTTTGCATGGCATAGTTAATGAGTTAGAATTAGAAACTGCTGGAGAAATAGCCAGTCACATTTCAGCACTTGTTGTTGCAAGCTCAGGAGCACGTTTAGATAAAAAATATTTTAAATTAATTGATAAATATAAAAAAATGGAAAAGACTCAAGATTACAAAATTAAAGACATTGGCCTCGCTGAGTATGGCCGCAAAGAAATCGTGATTGCTGAAAAAGAAATGCCCGGATTAATGGCGCTTCGAAAAAAGTTTGGCAAGAAAAAACCCTTAAAAGGATCAAGAATTCTGGGAAGTTTACATATGACAATTCAGACGGCTGTTTTAATCGAAACATTAGTTGAGTTGGGAGCGGAAGTGCGTTGGGTTTCTTGTAATGTTTTTTCCACTCAAGATCAAGCTGCGGCTGCAATTGTTGAGGCTGGTGTCCCAGTTTTTGCTTGGAAAGGTGAAGTATTGGAAGAATATTGGTGGTGCACACAGCAAGCTTTTAAATTTAAAGGAGGTAAGGGGCCAAATTTAATTGTTGATGATGGAGGTGACGCAACTTTGATGTTGCATTTGGGAGCAGAAATTGAAAAAGATCCTAAGATTCTCAAGAAGAATTATTCAGGAAAAGGAGAAGACGAAAGAGAGTTGATGAAAACTCTAGCTAGAATTTATAAGGAAAATCCAAAATATTGGAGTAAGATTGTGAAAGATGTTAAGGGAGTTTCTGAAGAGACTACTACTGGCGTTCATCGTCTCTATCAAATGTTTGAACAAAAAAGACTTCTTTTTCCAGCAATTAATGTAAATGATTCTGTGACGAAAAGTAAATTTGATAATCTCTATGGTTGTCGGGAAAGCTTGGCTGACGGAATCAAAAGAGGAACGGATGTTATGGTTGCAGGTAAAGTCGTCGTTATTTGCGGTTATGGTGATGTTGGAAAAGGTTGTGCTCAGAGCATGAAAGGTTTTGGAGCTCGAGTGATTATAACGGAAATTGATCCAATTTGTGCCCTGCAGGCATCAATGGAAGGGTTTGAAGTGAAGACAATTGAAGAATCTTTGGATGAAGCGGACATCTACGTAACTACAACTGGAAATAAAGATATTATTACAATCAATCATTTGGAGAAAATGAAAGACGAATCTATTGTTTGCAATATTGGTCATTTTGATAATGAAATTCAAGTTGAGAAATTGGAAAAATATAAAGGAATAAAAGAGATTAACATTAAACCGCAAGTTGATAAATTTGTTTTTCCAGATGGTCATGCAATTGTGTTGCTTTCAAGGGGGCGCTTGGTTAATTTAGGAAATGCGACAGGACATCCAAGTTTTGTAATGAGTACTTCATTTGCTAATCAAGTTTTAGCTCAAATTGATCTTTGGGAAAATAAATATGCTATTGGTGTTTATACCTTGTCTAAAAAACTTGATGAAGAAGTAGCGCGGTTGCATTTGAAAAAGTTAGGAGTGTCTTTAACGAAGTTGACCAAAAATCAAGCCGACTATATCAATGTAGATATTGCTGGTCCATACAAACCAGAGCATTATCGGTATTAATGGTTGATATTTCTGGTAAGGATTATAATCCTTACTAAGATTTTAATAAAAAAGCACCTTTTTAGGTGCTTTTTATTAGGAGTTGCTTGTTTTTTGAGAAAATGCGAGAATGAGGAGATAGTAAAATCATAGCCAATTTATATGTATATAGAAAATCAGAGATACATTTTTAATAAACCCAAAAAGAAAGCTTGGAAAAAGAAAGTTTTGACAATGGTTGTTTTAGCTGCTCTTGGTTATGGAGCTTTTTTATTTTTTTCTAAAGAAAATGTTGAAAGTAAACACTTGGAAGAGCAAACACAAGATGAGGAAAAAATAGAAGAACAAAAAATAGATGAAAAAATAGTTGAACATATTGTTGAAGAAGGAGATATTCCAGCTGAAGTTTTTGCAAAGTATGCTGGCTTGGATGCTAATGAAATGGAAACTTTGCTTTCTTGTTCGGAAGATGTTTATGACTTTACTAATCTTAGGATTGGACAAAAAATAGATTTCATTTTTGGAAAAAATGATGAGTTAGAAAAAATAAAATATTATTTAGGGACAGAAAAAGTGGTAGTGGCGGAAAAAGAAGGGTATGTTTTTAATGTTTGCAAGGAGGATATTCAATATAATGCGGAAGAAGAAGTCATTCACATTAAAATTGATGAATTCTTCTATAAAGATGCAATGGACGCTGGACTTTCAGAGGCTTCAATTTTGGAAGTGGCAGATGTATTTTCTTTTGATATAGATTTTATGACTGATATTAGACAAGGCGATGAAGCAATAATAGTTTATGAAAAAAGAAAAACCTTAGAAGGTGAGCAGGCAACAGATGGAAATATTTTAGCGGCTAAATTTACCAATGTTGGACAAGATTATTTTGCTTACTATTTTGAAGTTGATGGCGAAGGTAGTCATTATGATTCTGATGGAAAAGAACTTTTGCGACAATTTTTAAAGGCACCACTTAGCTATAGCAGAATTTCTTCTGGTTACACTGGAGCCCGCTTACATCCAATCACTAAAAAAGTGACAGCTCATTATCAAATTGATTATGCAGCTCCCATTGGAACACCTGTTGTTTCTACTGCCAGAGGGACAGTTTCGAGCGCTGGATATGAAGGAGGTTGGGGAAATATTGTGCGTATTAAGCATGATAATGGCTACACTACTCATTATGGCCATTTAAGTGCCTATGGAAAAGGGGTTAAATCAGGAGTTTTTATTTCTCAGGGACAAGTTGTTGGCTATGTTGGATCGACTGGTTGGTCAACTGGCCCTCATCTTGATTACGGGATGAGATTAAATGGTTCTCCAATTAACCCACTAAGTCTTAAATTGCCGAAGGGAGAACCTTTAGCTTCTGAAAAAATGTCTCAATTTGAAGAACTTAAGGAAACCTACCTAAACTTAATAAAGTAGTCCATTTTATTAAATTTGTGTTATAATTAGAATGTTTAATAATATTAATTTACGCTTATGAATGAAAATAAAATAAACTTTTTTGATTCTATGAAAACAGCTTTCGCTTGGTCATTAGTTGTTATTTTAATAATGTTGGCTTTTTTAATTAGCGATATTGTAATAACTTTTCTAGCAGCTATTATTTTTGCTATTGCACTGGATAAGCCAATTGATAAGCTTGTTAAAAAGAAAATTCCACGCCAAGTAGCTGTTATGTCAATTTACTTAATTTTTTTAGTAATCATTAGTCTTGTTTCCTATAGTCTTTTACCGCCACTTGCTAACGAGGCCAGTAACTTTGCTCTTAACTTTCCAATTTATATTGAAAATTTTTTCCATTTAAGTTCCGGCACTTCTCTTGTTGACCCAGGATCTTTAAATCTTGTTCAATCTTTACCCGCATTTTTTGATATTATCGGTACTAGCTCGCAAACAATCTTTGGAAAAATATTCGTTATTTTTGGTGGGTTTGCTTCTTTTATGGTCATTTTCTTTGTGGCTCTATTTTTAAACATTCAAGAAAATGGAGTTCGTAATTTGATTTTTCTTTTAGTTCCAAAAAAACATTTAGCTTTTGCTAACGCTTTTTTTAATAAAACTCAAGATAGTCTCAATGGTTGGCTGTGGGGAAAATTGATGAGTTCAATTATTGTTGCAATTATTGTCTATCTTGGATTAATTTTGATTGGAGTTCCTTATGCACTTGTTTTTGCAGTTTTGGCGATGCTTCTTAATTTTATTCCTTTTCTTGGTCCAGTTATTGCATCAATTATTCCGGCTATCGTTGGGTTTACAATATCTCTATTAGATGGATTTTTAGTTTTGGCTTTGTATTTTATCGCTAATGGAATTATTGAAAGTTTTGTTTTGTTACCGCTTCTTATGAAGCGCACGATTAATATGAATCCCATCCTTTTAATTTTCTTTGTTTTGATCGGAGGAAGATTAGCTGGAATTTTAGGAATTATTATAGCTATCCCAGTTGCTGCAGTTGTCTCTCTTGTAATTAATGAATTTTTAGCGAGTAAAAAAGATTTTTTACCAGATGAAAACTGATAAATAATTTAAATTTTATTTGGATAATAAAAACAAAAAACAAAAATGGTTTTAACAGAGAGCATCTTTTTTCAATTTAGTTTCCTTTTGGCTATGACGGTAAGTATAGCTATGCTAGTCAGAGCTTTAAAGCAACCGTTAATAATAGCGTATATTGTAGCAGGGATTGTAGCTGGTCCTATGTTTTTTAATTTGCTACATGGGAAAAGTGAAATATATGAAATATTTGCTAACTTCGGGATTGTTTTATTACTATTTGTAATTGGACTTCATCTCGATCTTAAATATCTTAAAAAAATTGGAAAAGTTGCTCTTTTTGCTGGACTAGGGCAAGTTATTTTTACTTCTGTGATGGGCTTTTTTATTCTTTTGGGATTAGGTTTTGATACAGCTTCTTCCATCTATCTTTCAATAGCGGTAACCTTTTCTAGCACAATTGTTATCATGAAACTCTTAGGGGATAAAGGCGATACGGAAACTATTTATGGAAAATATACTATTGGGTTAATGATTGTTCAAGATATTTTGGCAGTTATAATTTTAATAGCGATTGGGGTTTTTGCTGGCAAGGGAGAAATTTCTCTTGATCTACTCGGATTATTAACAGCTAAGGGACTTTTTCTCGCTATGTTTATGGTTCTTGCTTCTAAATATTTTCTGCCTTGGATTTTAAATAAAATTTCTAACTCCAGTGAATTACTTTTTATTTTTACCCTAGCCTGGTGTTTTAGTTTGGCTAG
>Ga0222628_1000569_pt1 | contig 14692 bp, 20 predicted proteins | sample AntAcemetageno95_FD_179860 | JGI IMG/M metagenome (GOLD analysis project Ga0222628, IMG submission 179860) | Saline water microbial communities from Ace Lake, Antarctica - #95 | ecosystem: Environmental > Aquatic > Non-marine Saline and Alkaline > Saline | place: Antarctica: Ace Lake | collected...
TCTTTCTTTTTGAAATAAATATTTTCTGCGACACCATCATCAAATCCACAACACATAGTTTCATTGTTAGGTAAATTATCATATTCTTCTTCAGTGATTTCTTCCCATTCAATATTATTTATTTTAATTGTGTTCATTTTTCTCCATTTTTCTCCATTTCTTCTAATTTTTATTGATGTCATAATAAACCTCCCTCATTTTCTATTTTAATTAGTTCTTTTTTAGTTAATTTTTTAGATCCAATTGATTCTTTTTCTGATTCTTTTTGTTTTTTAGATTTCATTAATCGGTCGATTTCAATTCCTGCTTGTGATTTAGTTAAACCCTCAAAATCCACTGCTCCCAAATTTTTTAAAAGTTTTAATTGGGGTTGTGTTGCCATTCCCGGAAAAATCGGGTCTGCTATTTTTTGCATAGACCCGATTTTTTCCTCTAAGTTTTCTATTCTTTTAATTAATCCAATTAAAAGTTCTTCTACTATCTTATTCATGCTAACTCCCAATATTCTTTTTTTGTTAATTCAACCCTAAATTCTGAATCATTTGTAATCAACTTATTTTCTCGGGCATTATAAAATCCTTTTTGGCAAGTCAATAAATTTAAAATTCCTACTTCATCAAGTCTAACAGCCTTATTATTAACTGGTAAAATTATCTTTGGTTGATTCATCGCCCACATTGTTTCTAAAATTTTGTGAATTTCACTTATTGAAATCATTAAATTAATATTGCCTTTATACTTGGTAGTTGAATTTTTGATTCTCATAGTGCCGCATTAAATCCAATTATGAACCCTCTGGTAAAATCTATCGCAAATACCACAACTGAAAGAAACCCTCCAATAACAGAAAGTTTCAACCAAAAACTCAAATCCTTATAATATATTTTTTTCATTTTTCTTCTCCATATTTATTTTATATTCCGAATAATCCGGAATTTCTGTATGACCACCACACTCACAAATAAAGAAATTATTTTCTTTATTCATTCTTCCAATACATCCGCAGTCATGACATCTCTTATTTTCCATTTATTTTTCTTCCTCTGCTACTTTCGCATTGTTTGTGGCCCATCTTAAAGCTCTTGCGATTGCACGAGTTTCTGCCATTCTGATAAAATGCGGTTTAATTAATTCGGATTTTATACCTTCTGCATCCCCATGTGCTGTAAAAACCCTAACTTTTTCAGGAGAATATTCTACTGAAACACCCGCACTAAAAATTGCTTGGTGTTTTTCATAGTCCACTGAAATTAATTCTGTTTTAATATTCATTTTGTCTCCAAACTTTGAGTGAGCATCATTTAATAATGCCTCAAAATTAGTAGAGTCATCAAAATGTTCTTTTTCTTGTTCAATTTCTGTGCTTAAAATTTCAAATGAAACTATTTTATTACCTTCAACATTCAAATCAACTTCATATCCTTTTTTTAAGGTTTTCAAAACTTCTTCCAATGATTCTTTTTTATTGTATATGTTGTAAAAATTCTCTTTTACTTTCATCCCAATACTAAACTCTCCAGAATCTTTTGGAAATTCTTTTGGTTTTTCTGAAATCCACTGTATTTTTCCTTTTACCATTTTAACTCCTTTATGATTTTTTGGTCTTGGGTGTTCCTTTTTGAAATTTCTTGTTTTGTCCGACTTTCCTGCGAATAATGCTGTGTTCTTTGTCGTGACATTTTCGGCACAACCAAATAAAAGGTGGTTGATGGCCACCGATTTTGGAATGTTTTGTTAATTTGGTATGCTTTAAACATTTTTTACAAATTCCCCACATTCAATAAACCCCAATTCCTTTTTTTTTTAATTTAATTATTTTCCCCAAGTCTAAGACTCTTCTTGAAAATATATTTTTAATCCGGTTTATTATTTTTTTTATTGTTTTTGTTTTCATTGTAATTATATCAGTATAATTGTATTTATAAATGTTTCTTTTTTATAAAACACCCACTATTTAAGCTAAAACCAAGAATAAAACTTATACTAAACCTTGAACAATTAAATCTTTTTTCTTTTGTCTTCGGTTAAATCTCTCATATTTTTCTTTTTGTTTTTTAAATTCTTTTTCATAAATAAGTCTATCTTGTTTTGATTCTTTTTCAACAGTTTTTTTAAAGTTTAATGCATTATTTACCTCAAAACATTTTCTAGTATGTGCTAGTTTTATATCTAATGGAAGGACTTTTATTATTTTGGCTTTCCTAGTAAAATAATCTGATGGCGGATTTTTAACTTCTTTAATTACCATTTTTTAATTCTCGAATAATCTTTTGATAAAGTGTCCTGTGTCTTAATTTTATTTTTGAACATTCTTTTGAACAAGTAAAACATCTCCTTGAACGTAATTTTTTTATATTGTTTTTTTTCTTTGAACCAATCGGCACAAAAAATTTATTATTGCAACCTATTATAATACAAGTTCTTTCTTCATATTTCCCGTTCATTGTTTTCTGTTTATGTACTTCCATTTTTCAGGATACATTGTTTTTAATTGTTTCATGAGTTCCTCCGGTTTATCTCTTTTCAAAATCCAAAGCTCTAAAGATTCCCATAATATTCTAGACCAAGGTTTAATCTTACGATCTATCCTATCAAAAATTAAAAATTTATGTTTGTTTGTCGGCCTAAAAGAAATTAATTTATTTTGTAGTACTTGTTTCTTCCTGTTACGATAATCATAATCTCTTTTTATTAAATTAGTTTGTTTTATCATTTTTTTATTCTAATAACTCTTTTTTATCTCTTTTTTTATTCTAATAATGATTAAGACATATACATCCCCAACCGGAACAAAAAAAAAGAGAATTATCGATGGCCCTCCAAAGTAGTATTACACAACAAATTAACCGTACTCCACGATGTTACTTGTAAACGCTCAAGGCGAACTTTACCCCAAAAAACTGCAACGGGAAAAAAGTGAGAACAATCTGTCCCTCTTAGCTTATTGCTTAACTTATTTAATTTATTTTTTTTGTGCATAAAAATAAAAGAACTTAGTCATTTTTAAATGTTTCTTAAAAAGAGGGGGATGCACAAAAAAAACTTTTAAGAATTTTCTTCCCCCTATTATATGAATATAATGTTCTTTTTAAAGGTTTTTGTGAAAATACGATTATTAAAATATAAAACAAAATTTAAAAACTACTGATGAGTAACAATATTATAAAAAAGAGAGTGATTGAACCCGACTCAAGAAAAAAGGGAGCTCAATCCAACTCTCTTTTTATTTTTTAATAGATTTTAAAATCAAATCAATTAAAATGGAACTTGCTCCTGCTCCTAAAGCAGTCACATCGACCCCCATTTCATTTAAACCAAAATAAGTTCCTACTCCAATTAATCCAACTCTTAAAACAGTTGAACCTAATTGACTCCATTCAAAAGCACTTATTTTATTATCTTTTAATGCATTCTCAAGCCATCCTGAAACACTTCTCAAAATTGGGAAAGCAATTAAAGTTAAAGTTTCTTGTATCATTTTACCTCCTTGTTATTTAAATAATCATTAATAGCATTTAGTCTTTCTTGAGAATTTAAAAGAGCTTTTTGTTTACTTTCTAATTTTCTACTTTTTTTTAGATTTTCAAGTAAAAGTTCAATTCTTTTGGCCTCAACGATTTCTTTTTCTAAAAATTTATTAATTTCTTCGATTTCTTTTTCAAAACTTACGATTCCTTTTTCAGAGTTTGTTTTCATTTTTTGGAGTTTCTCTAATGTTGGGGCCCCTTTTTCTGTATCAATATTCATAATGTTATCTCTTTCCCAATATAATCTTTTTTAATTGGAATTTTTGCATCCTTATATTTTTTATTTATAAGTTCTCTAACTTCTCCGATCCATTTCGGTTCACCGGTCAAGTGGTTACATTTTTTTGAATCTAAAGATAAACCAATATTATCTATGCCGTAATCACTCTCAACAATAACCCTAAGTTGTCCACTTTCTTCTCTTATATCTGTTATTTTAATTTTCATTTTACCTCCCTAAGTATCTAACTGATGCTTACATTTAACTATTGCCTGAACTAAGTCCGGGCTTGAACTATCTGTATAAATTCTAACTCTCCAAAAACCTCCTGCATCTGGATAAGTTTCCGAGTTTGAAATATCAACATCAGTATCTAATGTCTTACCTGTATTTAAAATTGAGTGTTTATTGACCCAAGCACTTCCATTCCAAAAATCTAAATAAATATTAACTTCTGTTGCATTAATACTTCCAGAATCATCTGCGTCATCTCCAACACTAACTGAATGATTATGACTCGCAGCATTATAACTCCCATCTGAATGATCATGATTAGCAGCTGCATAACTTCCATCATCGTGAGAATGATTCGCAGCTGCATAACTTCCATCATCGTGATTATGGGCCATAGAATAAACATGAAGATTACAACCTAGATTTATTGCTCCAGTCGTTGGATAAATCTCTACTTCGACATCATCCGTTGAGGCATCAGCCCCTTCCGGAACAAGGACATTAAAATAAACAGTTTCATCACTATCCAAATCAAAAACTTTCTGGTTAAAAACAACAACGCTATCAATACTAGCTCTAACAAAAAAATCTTCCGGCCCGCCTCCGTCTTCATTAAGGGATATTTTTAACAATAAATCTACATCAACACCATCAGCCCCGATATCTGTTACTTCTGCTACCTGTGTCCATGAATCTACTGGACATGCAACATTCAAATTTATGTCCGAATCAATTAAATCCATCTCACTATAAGTTCCAGAAACTCCACTAACATTTGGGGCATCACTTCCAGAGTCTCCTGAAACTCCCGGCTCAGTATTTCCACTTGAATTTAAAACATCTGGTGCAACACTTGATTCAGTTGCTGTTCCAACCGATGTCCTAAATTCATCAACATCATAATCTAAAGTAAAAGATTGAACCCTCAAATTTCCCGCCTCATCAATAATAAACTCCTCTGGAATATTAAAAGTTAAATTTAACGGAGCTGTGCTTTTACAATTTATCGCTCCTGAAAAAACTAAAATATTTGATGTTCCTTGCATATAAGTTAAACTATCCCTATAATTTTTTTCTAATTTTGCCAAAAGTTCATCTCTTGTTTTAGTCTTTTCAGAATATTCTTTATTTGTTACTTCAACCTCCAAAAATTCTGTTTCTCCTTTCATTCCTCTTTTTAATTGAACAATTCTAACTTCTTCATCAGAGACATCTTGGCCCAATGCATTTAATGTTATCACATCCCCTGATTCCCATATTTTGTTTGAATCAAAAACGTCAAATGAGTAAATTTTTCTTGGGTCTTTTAATCTTGCAACTTCCAAATCTGCCAGAGAATTTGCCTCACTAACACTTTGAACAGTTGAGTCTAATATTATTTTTCTAATTGTCCCGTAGGTGGCCTTACTTGTTGCATCTTGTCCACTAGTTAATTCACTTTTGATTTGTGAATTACCATCTCCTTTTCCATAAACTCTTACATCATTCCCGATAGGATAACTTTTTGTTATTTGAACGTCACCGATTTGTATTCCATTGTTCAAAGTTTCAACAGAAGTTAAACTTCCTTTATGATCCCAAACATCAATTTCTAAACTTGCATAATCAATCCCATAATCTTGCCCTGTATTTGTTAATAAACTTTTTATTGCATTAAAAATACTACTAGAATAATCAACCCTAAAATCTAACGTAGTTCCTGTTTCAATTGTTCCAGCACTCAAATAAGAACTTTCTCCAATCAATGAATTAAATATAGTTGCACTAGCTGTTGCCTTCCATGGAGAGCTTGAATAATCTCCGTTTTCTTTTGCCAACCAAACTTCAAAACCAGATGCATGAACCGACATAGCCCCTCCATCATAATTTTCTAAATCATCAACCAACCCATGAAATTCTAGTATTTCATTTCTGTAAATTTTAACTTGACTTCCAAGACCAATCAAACTACGTTTTAAATTTCCAGAACCAGAAAAAGACAATTTTGAATCATTAATTTCGTTTAAATTATCTGTATAATAAAACCCCAAGTCTGGAATAATTTCTCCCGTATTTCCAGAAGTGTCAATAAAATGTATGATGTATGACATTTTTAACTCGAATAAGCATCCCTAAATTTTATAGTATATCCTGCATCTAAATTCGCAACTGTCAAATCTAAAGTTGTTCTTGTTGCCCCTAATTGAATAATACCTAAACCATCAGATGTTCTTGTTGTTTTTATTTGAGAACCTTCAACAGTGGTATAATTGTATTCTGAAACATAAATGCCTGATCCCGAATCGACCATTTTTACTAATGAAATAACAACCTCTTGACTGGTCGTTAAACTTGAAGCCGGAATGGTGATAGAATTTCCGAGATTATCTGATATAATTATTGAATCTGCTCCATCCGAAACATCCCCCTTTATCTCTTCAATAAAAGTGGTTACATTTCCCGTATTTGTTTGGTGTGCATCTCCTTGTGTGTAAGTCTTTTGAGTATTTGAAAATAAAACTCCGATTAAAGTTTCAAAAGTAGCCACATAATCAACGAAATTAGTTCTTCCAGAACTTTGAGTTTTCTTAATTTGACTGCCTATCCCAAGATAAAATCTATCTGAATCAAAATATAATTTTTTAAGTTTTGTATTATCAATAAAATGTCCCGACAAAGTTTGATAATCTGAATCGTCATCTGTCCCAAAAAAGAAACCTGTTAAAACTATTTTTTTCGGTTCAATACCTCCACCACTTACAAAAATATGATGCCTTTGATAGCCTATCTTTGTTTGTGTGTGATTTGACACAATCGAATCATCAAAAGATTGTGGATTGTTTGGAAAAGTAAAAGTGTCCGATGTTCCAAAATAGTTTTCAATTTTCATTGTCATAATGAATCCGGTAAGGACAAGCCCACTATCCTCCTTAATGATGAACTTGAAAAACTTGAAACCAAACTTAAAATACCACCCACAAAAACAGACTCCTCAAAGCCAAGTTGTGGGTCTTCCACTCTTCTACCTACCGCCATTAAACCTGCACCCGAAGTTGCTCCAATAACAGCACCAGCTGGCCCTCCAAAAAATCCTCCAATAGAACCTCCAATAATCGCTGCGACAGTTTCTGCTCCAAAATGTTCCATTAAATAGTTCCCAATTTCCCCTAAATCCCAATCTATCCCAATTTTCACTAAAAAATCATCTACATTTCCAGTAATCCAACTCCATAAACTTGCTATTCCCTGTAATCCATCAATAAATCCTCCTAAAACATTATCCGTGAAAAAAGAAATTTCTTCTTGATGTTCTTGAATCCAACCGACAAAATTGGCAAAACCCTCTGATACTTTTGTAAATGCCGGTGCCAATATTTCCCCCAAAGTTCTGGCTAATTTTCCAAAAGAAACCTGCATATTTGCCAAAGAACCCGCCAAAGCAGGTGCATTTTTTGAAAGAGCTAAAATAAAACCCCCTCCAGCCAATCCTAATCCTAGAAAAGTTGTGCTTATTTTTTTTGTTAATTGTCCCATTCTTTCAAAATCTGCATTAACCCCGTCCATTTTTGACTGCACAGTATCAAAACCTAAATTTATTCGAGAAAATCCTCTTTCAATATCAGTCGTGTTAATACTACCTGCTATTTGTAAACTTCCGACTTCAACCATTGTTTATCATTTTTTTAATTTTTTGCTCTCTTTTCATTTTGTTTTCTATTTCTGATTTTAAACTAAGAATATCGTAAATATCCCTCAATTTACACTTTTTAAATTCATTCGGACTTATCCCATTATCAAAGAACTGTTTTTTTGCCCATAAAAGAGATTCAGAAACATTCTCAAAAAAAAATCCATTTTCTAGATTACTTGTTTGAATTTTGAATATTAATTTTTTTTTTGTTCTAAATCATCTGACTGGTCAATTTTATTAATTGCAGTGATAATTTTGTCAAACATTGATGGACTTAATCTACTTAAAACATTAAATTTTTCTTCATTGTTCAATTCTGTCCAATCTTTATTTATGTGAATAATTTTATTTATTGTTTCTTTATCATATGGGACTTGAATTAAATTTCTTAATTTACAAATAGTCTTTTTTTCAAAATTCTGGACAGCTTTTCCTTCAATAACTTCTAAATATTCCCCCACCCATTTAAGTTCATCCCCCGCCGAAACAGGTTTATAAGTGAATTTCTTTTTATCAATTTCAAAATCTACATTTTCATCTAAAATAAAATCTTTTTCATACATTTTAATAATCCGTCAAAGTATCATTTACAACAATACCGACACTTTTAATTGTTCCTACTAAATCAACATTGGTGATTCCTTCCATATTTGTCGGACTAACTGCTGACTGTAAATATAAACTACTAAATGTTAAAATAAGGTTATCCGCCGGACTAGTTCCTCTTATTAATTCTAGTCTGTTTGTGCTAGGAACTACAACTTGGGCGTCCCAATCATCAAAATAAGTGTCGTCTTTTTGATTAATATTAAACCGACAATTATATCTCCTAATTTTTGGGATAGGTTCTCCTATTTCTTGGTCTAGAGTAGAATTACAATACCTTGAATCAGACTCCTCGACCCCATTATCACAAGTTAACTCTCCTGAATTGACTTCTGTAATTTCTGAACCTGCATAGGTTAGTTTTGCCATTCTAAATTGAAAAGCTTTTTTTGTTTCTGCGGAAATAGTTGTAGTGGAGGCACCTGCACTAACCGATTTCGCGATACATTCTGCAGTAACTTCAACAAATCCCTCACCTGCTCCACCTTTTGAAAATTTTATGGTCCAACTTTTTATAATACAACCTGTCAAAGTTAAAACGTGGTCTGTTCCTCCTCTTTTGGCCCATTCTAAAGTAAATGACTTTGCTGTATCCGTAGCTGTAAAAGTGTGGACTGTTGGACTTGTGCTTGTATTCGTTACTGTTCCATGAGCACAATATCTTAAAAATTTCCAGTTAGTAGGATTAAATGTTAAAGTAAAATTATAAGAAAGTGAACTTTTTTCGAGTGAATCAATATCTCTTGAATCTGCTCCTGCCCCCAAAACTTCCTGCCAATTATTAGAAAAATTTGGTGTAATCTTCGTATTTTTTCCAACGATATATCCATCATCAGACATTGTTTTAGTTCCTAATGAAGCCCAAGTGTCCTCTTCACACATAGCGATTTGTTCTCTTTTTCCAATCATATATTCCATTTTAGTAAGCCTCCCCTACATTGATTCCTTTTAGTTCAACTTCTACAACTGTATGAAAACATTCTATTTCATTATCAAAACCGAAATCTCTAGGAACCCCCACTGGCGTATAATTATAAAGGGCAGGGAAGAGATCGTCTTCATTAGACCTAAATGATTTCATAACTTGATGAGCCAAATATTCAGACAATTTATCCCCTGAATATTTTATGGAATCAATAGTTTGTATTTGATTCTCTTTAGTCCATAAATCAATTTGAAAATGTGTGACAGATTCAATATCCGAGTTATATTGTCCTAGTCTTTCTCCTGAACCTCCAACAACTAAAACGTTTATTCTTGGAAATGAAGACGCACTTAAACTTACTTTTGCCTTATCTGGAAAAATCCAATTTGTAGTCCCATATTTATATTTAACTTCTACGTTGTTAACTCCCGCAGTAGTATTTGAGTAAAAAATAACTTTTTCATTTTGGACATCATACCAAAAATCCTTCCATTTATTTTGTGATGTCCCTCCAATCTTCACTGATGTAATGCAAGAAACTGTTCCCGAAGTTGGAGTTAATTGAAATACTGTAGCCCCTCCATCATAATTTTCTGTATTTGTTGCCTCTGCCCTAGCTCGTGGGTCTGTCAAATTTACTCTTAAGAAATCTACTAAAATATTTTTGGGGGATATAAATACCATCTTTGGTTTTTGCCTCTTGGCAGACAATGAATTGTCTAAATATTTAAATGGACTTTATTATTTAAACATTGTTATTCTATTTCATAAAAACCTGATTCATATATCTTTTAACCCAAACTAGCTTAACTTGATCCAACGCAGGTCGCATAAAAGGTTGCGCCTCTGTTCCGGGATGTTTGACTTCTTTTCCAAAAATAGCCTTTTTACTTGCCAAAACTTTTTTATTTTTTATTCTGATTATATGGGGTCTTGTTCCATACTCCAAATATTCCGCATATTCAACCGATGTGATTAAAAGAAATTTCTCTGCCCCTAAATAAGAAGGATATAGTTTAATTGATTCAGCTAGTCTTCCGGTATCAAAAGGAGCATTAATTGTAGCTAATTCGTTCATTTTATTCATAGATAAAAATAAAACCTTTTTCAAATTTTTAGAAGTATAATCCTCATTTAGTTCAGCTTTTATTTTAAATGCCATTTTGATTGTGAGAGACTTTAATTTAAATCTATACTCTTTATAACGCCAGTCCTAAAAATCTCTTCTCCGTCCATCTGTCGCTCTCCTAGCATAGTTTCTATCCTCCATGACACCCCATCATTTAATATGTCACCCGGTTCAACACTTAAAACTCCATTTCCTGTTATCTCATCAGAGTATTCATGAAAAAAGAAAGCTTTCGAATTTCCCGTAATTGCTAAACCCATTTCATGAATCTGTCTGTCTTTTTTAGTGATATCTTGTATCAAAACCCAAATAGTATAATTTTCCTCACTGATTGCAGTTGTATTTCCAACTGAATCCGTTGTTTTTGTTTGTCTTGTTAAAATTAACTCTTTCCCATTTTCCGTGATTATGTTTTGAAAGTCTGCTCTTTTTATTGACACATTTGTTAAAACGGTTAAATTTTGATGATATTTTACAACAATAACCATATCATCCCATAAACCATTTAAAAAAGTTATTTTGGTCTCAGAGGATAAATGAGAAATTGTATATTCACTTGTCAAAGCCAACGCTAATCCGCTAACATAAACTAAAAGCCCCGCTTGTGAGGTCATTCCGGTATTGTTCAAAGTTAAAATTCTGTTTGAATCTCCGCTATTTCCAGATGCATCATTTCCTGTTCCATTAAAAGTGTCTAAAACTAATGTCATGATATTTTATAGTCAAATGTATTTAACTAATTTTTCCCCCTGTCTTTTGTATTATCTTACATCCTGAACCATGAATTATTTTTTGATTTGATGAAATGAAATCCAAGTTTGAATTAAAAGAAAATGTTCCACTTCCCTTTAAAATTAAATCTCCTAAAATATCAACATCAGATGTTATAAAACAATTATCTGAACAATCTACATCCCAATCTCCAGATAAATAAGTACATGAATCTGTTGGGGTTGTTGAAATTAAATTCACTTCATGAATATAATTTTTTAAAATACTCAAATTAATTAAAGTTAAATTATCATAATAACCATCTTTTGAAACATTAATCGAGTAAGGTGTTTGATAAACATATGTTCCATCAGAATTATTATACTCCTCTAAAATATTTAGTCCGATTTTACCATTTGAATCTGTTAATTTCGATAAAATAATATTTAAATTTTTGTCATAAACACTAACATTCGCATTCTCTAAACTTCCTCCTGAACTTATTAATGATTCAAAATACCACTTTCTATATAAAAATCCAACTGTCAAATCTTCTATTTCCCTATTTGGATAACTAATATTTATTAAATTCACATCAGAAAAAACAACAGATAAATCATCCGCTGACATGTTAAGGTTCCCGTCCAAAAGTGTAATATTATCCTGAAATGTAATCGAGATTGCAAATGACCCATCACTATCATTAAAAAAAGAAAATCCATTTAAATCTAAAATGATATTATTGTTATCAATTTGTGAGTGGCCAGTAATATTATTTAATAATTCATATTTTCTCTGAATGAGTAAATCTCTTTTAACTGTAACATTTAATGAATCTACAAACGACGTGGTCAAATCTGAAATTATCCATGAATCATCTGAACTTAATTGACAATAAAAATAAATATTATGTCCTCCATCTACCATACTATAATTTTCTAAACTATAATTTTTTGAACTATCTCTGTTTAAAGTGTAGTTTTTTCCATCATCATCAGACCAAAAACACTCCTCCGTTGATTCACTTGTAGTAATATTAAAAATGGTTGTAGGATTGTCCTGATTAAAATGTTCTCCATAAACTGGCGACACAATATTTATGGAAACCCCATAAGTAATATTAAGCATAGGTCTTAAACCTCCTTCTGAATAAGAATCTTCTGAATCCATAAAAATTAATCTGTCTGTCAAAGCAGAGGGAGTACCCACAATATCATGAACTTTTAAGAAAAAAGAAACATTGTCATCACCTTTTTGTGCGTTTAAAATATCAGTAACATCAAAAGCCTGAACTCCTTTAGGTTCTCCTGTTCCTCCAAAAAAATATTTTATATCAGAATAACTTTGATTATAATATGATGTTGATGGTTTGTTTACCCACCCGACTTCTGTTTCAATCCATGAATAAGAATCGTATAAATGATGTATTGAAATATTATAACCTTCTGCACTTGAATCTAAATTATTTGATTTCAAATCTAAATATAAAATAGCCGAATTAATTTCAGTGTTATCTAACGAAGAAATATCAAATTTTATTAAAGATTCAGTTGTTGAATCTCCACTCCCGTTTGAAACTTGCAAAAGTTCTCCATTTTTATTTGTTGATGGGTCATTTTCGTCAATATAAACATCTTCTAAAACAAAAGAATAATTTAAACTTACATCTGCCGGAATTACTTCCCCCCCTGAATAATAAGTATCTAAACTAATTGAACCTTCTAATATTGGAGTATAAAAATCATAAGTTCCAGCATTATAAGTAAGTTCAGGATAAATGTTTGTCATATTAGATTCAATTGAAAAAGTGTAATTTGTATTTTCAGTTTCAATTGTTTGAGGTTCTGTATAATTCCATTTGGCTTTTCCTTTAATGTATAATTCTTTAATTTCAGTTTCTGATAAAGAACGATTGTATATCATTACTTCATCTATTGAGCCGTTGAAATTATCTGTTGAAGCGCTAGAATTACCTATATGCATATTCCCTGTTGGAGCTGACCCAGAATCAGAAACAACAGAATTTACTAAAAGACCATTTCTATATAAGCTTAAATTAGTACCACTTTTAGTTGCAACAATAAATTGCCATATGTTTTCTGGAAAATCAGATGAATCTACTGCTTGGTCATTATTAACAGTAATATATATGTTTCTTGCACCAGATGGAGCATAAATATTCATATATGCTCCATTTCCATTCCATCCTGAACCATGTTGAATAATCATTTGGGAATGTTCATTATCATTAGTTTTTACCCAACATGACCAAGACCAATCATTTCCATACCAATCAGGTAAATTAACATCAATATCATCATTCACCCCATCAAACTCATAAGCTCCATCATAAACACCACTCGTATTTTGAATATCTCCATTCACAGTCCCATCATTTCCATTTCCTGAAATATCTGTTGCATTTCCATCAAAAGTCCAATATCCAACTAAACCAACATCCGAAACATTATATCCATAACTAGAATTCCAATAACCAATTCTTGCAGTAAAGTTACTACCCTTATTATTCTTAAATGAATCAATCGACATATTAACTCTATTGTCACCAGTTATATTTTGTTGTGAGAAAGACTCTACTCCTGAATTAACAAATCGTGCTGATTGGTTTTGATAAAGTTCTAAGACTTGAGATGAATTAAGTGATGTGTTGAATATCATTACTTCGTCAATGGAACCGTTGAAATAATAATTTGATGAACTATCATATAATCCTATTAAAACATTAGCTGAGGAATAATCTAAATCACCTCCTGTTCCACTATAAACTCCACCATCGTCTAAACCATTTAAGTAAATATTAATATTTTCAGCACCATTAACAACACAAGTAACATGATTCCAAGTTCCCAATGTTAATTCAGTTGCACCCAATTTAGAGCGTCTATTTGTACTACCTGATCCGTCTCCATCCCCAAACGCACAACAAAGTTTATCATTCGTATCTACATAAAACCATGCTCCATAATGCGTTGCAACTGATTTGCTATTCGCAAAAATTGCATTTGCTATTCCATTATTACTTATATTTATCCATGCGGAAATAGTTATTGGTAAAGCGGGTTTTAATATACTATCATTTCCCAAATCAACATAATCTACAATCCCATCAAAACTCATCGCCCCACCATAAACTCCCTCATCAACATAATGAGCATCTCCGTTTACCGTTCCATCATTATTATTATTTGTATAATCATAAGTTGTTGTTTGACTTTTATTAACATCAAAAGGCATATAGAGAACTAAACTATCATAAGGAGAATTAGTTGAAATTTCTAAGTGAGTTGAGTTGTCACCTTCAAATCTAACATTCTCTAAATATGTATCACTTTCCAAATTTTCAAATGTATAAGATGGGTCAATCTCACTATCAGAATAAAATTCTATTTCTAAAAAGTATTTATCTATTATGGTATAATTTCCTTCTTCAGAAGTTTCTTCGTGTGAAGTAGTGTAAGTGTTAAAAGAACAATTAGCTGTTTCTTGAATTACATCCACATTATATCCAGTTTCATTATCATAAATTGTTTCGTTTGATAAATACTTATTACAAATATCAGAAGTATCTACTTTGTAACCTCCTAGTCCATCTCGAAAATAGTAATTATTATTTATCTTTTCTAACTTTGCATCACTTGATAAAACATAC
>Ga0222628_1000576_pt1 | contig 14607 bp, 14 predicted proteins | sample AntAcemetageno95_FD_179860 | JGI IMG/M metagenome (GOLD analysis project Ga0222628, IMG submission 179860) | Saline water microbial communities from Ace Lake, Antarctica - #95 | ecosystem: Environmental > Aquatic > Non-marine Saline and Alkaline > Saline | place: Antarctica: Ace Lake | collected...
AAAACAAGGAGCAACGTGTAATGTCAAACATACTTGTAACGGGCAGCAAGGGAACGCTTGGCACTCCGCTGGTGGCAGAGCTCATCAGAAGGGGGCATACGGTCACACAGTGCGATTTACAGCATCAAAGGGATAATAACTACATCCGGGCTGATGTGAGCTCGTATAGGCAACTTGAGCGGATGTTTGAGCGGGACTATGATTACGTTTACCATCTCGCTGCTGAGTTCGGACGAATTAACGGCGAAGAGTACTATGATACGCTTTGGCAGACTAATGTGATAGGAACGCGAAATATACTGGAATGGCAAAGGAAGAAAGGGTTTAAGCTCATATTTGCCAGTTCGTCAGAGATTTATGGAAATGCCGATGTTGGCGTATTGAGCGAGGATATACCCAATACCATACCCATCGTGCAACATAACGATTATGCTATATCCAAGTGGGTGAATGAAGTTCAGATAATGAACTTTGAGAAGCGGTATGATAACCAGTGTATGCGGCTTAGGTTCTTTAATGCGTATGGACCTGGTGAGCGTTACCACCATTACCGGAGTGTCGTGTGTTTGTTTTGCTACAGGGCGCTCATGGGTATCCCATACCAGGTATATAAAGGTTACCACAGGGTATTCATGTATATCGACGACTTCATCCCTACGCTGGCACAGGCGTGTGAGAACTTTAGCCCTGGGCAGGTTGTGAATATTGGCGGTGAGGAGTACCGGAGTGTAGAGGATCTGAGCACACTGATAGCGGCATACGTAGAGACGCCTGTTATGGTAGACTACCTGCCAGAGGATAAACATAACGTGGTGAATAAACGACCGGATATTACGTTGGCTAAGGCAATGTTTGGACATGACCCACAGATAACTTTGGAAGAGGGTATACCCAGAACCATCGAGTGGATGCGAAAGGTTTATGAAATATGAAATACTCGATTATAATGCCATACTATAAGAAACGTATGCTACGTGAGACGTTGATGTCCTACCAGCACCATTATGCCAACCGGGATGACTACGAGGTTATCGTGCTGGAGGATTATAAAAATGTGGCGGATGCAGAAGAACATAAGGCATTAATGGGGATTATAACGGAGTTCAACGTGTCGGTACCAGTACACCACGTGGAGACTAACTTTGAGAACTGTTATGCACCAAGTAAGATGTTCAATTACGGGGTAAAGATTGCTAATGGGGAGTATATGGTGTTGACCAACCCCGAGTGTTTACACAAGACGAATGTACTGGGACAGTTTGATACGGCACTTGAGAAAGATCTAGACTCATATGTTGTGGCCTCGTGTTTCAACGGGCGCAAAGAAAATGGTGTTAAACTCACGGACAAGAATTTCGGATATACGTTTATGGCCTGGTATCAGCACTCCGTACATATACCCCGTGGTCTGCATTGGTGCTCGGTTATGTCGAGAGAGCAGTACAACGGACTTGGCGGGTTTGACGAAGGATACGCAATGGGATTTGGGAGAGAGGATGTTGATTTCTTCCGCAGGGTAGAGGAAAGTGATATAAACGTGGTGTTTAGGGATGATATTATTGTTATCCACATAAGCCACCCCAATATACCGTTAAGAAATTTCTTGATAGCCGCAAACCGCCACTATTACGCATCTAAATGGGGAGCAATGGACACACGATGAATGTACTTATATCTAATCCACCATGGTATGTGCCGGTAGGTGCAGCCAAAGCAAACGTGATATCATCGGGTCTTAGGGCTGGCGGTAGGTGGCCGTATATGAGCCCCGGTATTTCCACTGGGTATTTCCCGTTTCCGTTTAACATGGCATATGCAGACGCTCATCTGAAACAGATGGGTGTAGATTCCACATTACGGGATTCGATCATGCTGCGGGATAGCTATGAGGATTTCTTTAAGATTGCGGCTACGTATGATTATGTCGTGCTTGAGACTGCCATAGCTTCTAAGATCAATGATCGGTATATAATGACGGAAGTGGTTAGGAATAGTAAGGTGATCATGGTTGGCCCGTATGCGACTTCCCTGGCCTCTAAGATGATAAAATGGCCTGAAGTATACGCTGTCCTACGTGGCGAGTATGAGAAGAGCTTGTATGCGTGTCTAACAGACGGTACCGGCGGCGTGTATGAGTTCGACGAATGGGATAATGTAGATGATGCACCGTTTCCCACACGGGACACTACGCTGTATCGGTATACTACCCCCAGGCACCCATACGCGCTGAATATGTGGGGAAGCAGGGGATGCCCGTTTAGTTGCACGTTCTGCTATTCACAGAACTTCCAGAAGAGCCATAGGTATAGAGGACACAGTGCAGGACGGCTCGGGAGTGAGATAAAACGTGTGTTGGCGAAACTACCCAAGGTAGAATATATCTATTTCGACGACGATACGTTTAATATTGGTGATGATCGTATCAAAAGTATTGCACGGATGATGAAGGGGTTTGGATTACCGTGGGGCGCAATGTGCCGAGCGGATACATGCTCGTTGGATACGTTCCAGTCAATGGCCGATGGTGGATGTGTAGAGGTTAAGATTGGGATTGAGAGTGGGAGTCAGCGGATACTGGATGAGGTTGTTAATAAGAAGTTGAACCTGGACAAAGCGATACACACTGTTAAGGCCGTGCAGAAGATGGGGATTAAAGTACATGGGACGTTTATGCAAGGGTTTAAGGGTGAGACTGCAGAAGAAGTGAGAATGACAAAGGATTTGATAATGATGCTCGGGTGTGATAGTCATCAATTCTCAACAATAAGACCAGCATAAGAAGAACGGCAATGGATAAGAAAATTAGATCAGGTGTTAAGAGCGGAATCTGGCGTGTATTCGGTGTGGTTATACTCGCCGCCATTACCTACGTGTATACCAGGCACTGGATAACGGTATTACGATAACCCCGGCGCTCCGTGAGGTGTATAAAGCAGGGGAGTTTGAACATAACCCCATTGTAGATGCCTCGTATACCCGTGGGAAGGTCACAAATAGAGCCAGAACGCAGTTACGTATGACAAGTGGTGGCAATGTATGGCGAGGGCGTAATAAGCTTACTGTACGGATTAAACAAGGGTATGTGGCTTATGAAGGGTTTTACGAGAATGGTAGATGGTTTAGGAGCCGTTATATTACTGGAATCGGCATAGTACACGGTCTGGACTTGTTTACATTGTATCAGGAAACTCGCGGAGATAAGATACGGGTATTAGGGATAAGTGCTACGGTATGGGGGTGGGAATGATTCTTGTATATTGTTATGTCTGCGGGGATATTCTCCATAAAGGGCATCTTGAACATATTAAGAATTGTAAAGCCCTAGGGGATAAGTTGATCGTTGGGGTGTTGACTACGGAAGCAGTTATGGAGAAGAAATCAAAACCACTGATGGACTTTGACGAACGAGTGGATTTAGTACGAGGACTCGGGTGTGTTGATGCAGTTGTTCCGCAGCATTCTTACTCGCCGCTGGATAATGTGGTGGCGATACGCCCGGATATTCTGGTTGAGTCAACAGACCATAAAGAACAACCAGCCAATGATACTGTGATAAGTTATGGCGGACGAGTGGTTGTTATGCCTTACTATCCGAATCATAGCTCGACTCAGTTAAAAGCCGGTATGACGAATAAAACTGAGTTAGACATCACATAAGGAGTATGTTATGGCAATAACAGTTGGTACGAATAGCTGGGTGACGGAGGCGGAGGCCAATACGTATTTCGATGATCGTATCTTTGCGAGCGATTATTGGACGGACGCGGCCAGTGATAATTCTCCGGCGCTGGTTACGGCGTACAAATGGTTGAATTCAGGGCCATATTCGTTCCCGGCTACGGCAGTGCAGAACATGAAGGATGCGCAGTGTGAGATGGCGTTCTTCCTCTTACAGCATCAACCAGATCTCGATCTCCGCATGGGGTTGCAGGCGCAGGGGGTGATTGGCGCAGGGGTGGTTAAGGAGAAGTACAAGGATGATAACAGTGTTGAGTTGCCGGTGCCACCGATAGTACAGGAGTTGCTTGAGGACTACCAGATGGAGAAGCCGATGTTCATGGTTAACCTAGAGCGCAACGAAGAGAAGGGCGTGGACTACGACGCCTTCACCAATCGCTATGACGATGAAAGTTAAGAGGATGCGATGTTAAATATAGGCGAGGACTATAGTGGGCTGGGAGAGGTAGTGGTCTTGGGGTTGGTTGGAACTATTGGTTAAAAATACAAGAAATATAACATGGAGACTAATCATGAGTAAATCGACAAGAGGTAAGCGAGACGGAACGGGCCCATATAAAGATTCAGCTCAGCGCAGTACGCAGAAAACAGGTAAACGTCAGCAAAAAGGTACACCATGCCCCGTTAAGGGGAAAAAATGATTGGTACATACCTTATCGATAACGCAACTCTCAGTAAGTTTGCCGGGAGCGATATACATCAAGAACCCGCCACGCCCGTATCTGAGGCCGTCAAGGTGTTCTTCCAGTATGAAGAATCGCGTATAGAGAATGCCGAGGGTCAGATGACCGTGAGCAGGGCGTACGTGCTGTTTAACCCACGTACTATCATTGCGAGTGGGTTTGCTATCAGGGCGGCCAAAACCATCGCCTATGAAGACAAGATCATATACGAGGGGATAACATATTCGATAGTGCGGATTGCCACTATAAGGGATTTCAGTGTGAGGGGGTTAAAGGTATATGTCGCGTAGTCAGACGATGTACTTGGACACGAGGGATCTTACACGTAGGCTGATGTTATTGAATACGAAGATCCTGCCACTCAAGATTAAGAAGGGGTTGGCGGCCGCCGGTAATAGGCTTATGATGGATACGATTGTCAAGGAGCCCACTGTGCCGATTAAACGGCCTAACTACGGGGTAGAATGGTCGGGTGCGATAGGTACCATGTCTGATCGTAAACCCGGTGAACTCAGGGCATCGGGGGCGTTATTCGTGGACGGGCAAAAGAAACGGACATCGGTACATTACGGGGAACTCGCCACGGGTAAATATCAGCCGACGATCTACGGTGGTACACCGATCACACCCGGCACTCATGAGGCTTGTATAGTGTTTAATGCACCGTACGCCGCGGAGCAACACAATGAATGGCCTGATAAGACGCAACCGGGTGCCGGGCGATTTTATATGTCGGAGAAGCTCTACGGCAGCAGTGCGGTCTACATAGCCCTTATCGCAAGGAATATTAAGCTATGATAAAGGAATTTGCCAAATACATTGAGAACGGCACATCATTTGTGCTCGGAACCAACTTGTTTGAGATATCGACAAATCCCAATGTCACAAACGAGTGTATTGTTGTAGCGGAACCCGCGCCGGGTCTGGCGGACGGGACGCTCGAAGGATTACGCGAAGTACCTCTGGTGATATATGCCAGGGCGATCACACGTTTTACAGCACGGGATAATGCTTATGTCGTGTTCGACTTACTACACCGTAAAATGCAAGTGGATCTGCCGGTAATTGGAGGCGGCGACACATATACGTGCAATATCGTGTGTAGTACACCGTATTATAATGGTCTGGACGAAACTACCGAGCGGTTTGTTTACGTGATGCCGCTCACTGTTACTGTAACGAATATGTCGTAAGAAAGGATAAGACTATGGGTTTAGGACCTACAAGAGATCTGGGACCTGCTATTGCAAATTGGAATGGTGTTGATATAGCGGAAATCTTTGACGAAATGCGGTGGAAGCTGGAGGGGCAGAGTGAAAAGGTGTTTGAAATGCTCTATGGTGCAACCGCAGTGGATGAGGTATTTCTCGGGTATTCGGCCTGTGAGATTACTATTCCCGCAACCCGTATTACGTTGGCCCTACTGGCCACATTACTCCCCGGTGGTACGAATTCCGGTGGTGCGAATGGTTTTGTCGGTGTGAAGGGTGGTGCATCGGGTGCAGGGATCGGTGATTCCATGTATGATAACAGTCACTCACTAATTATTAAACCTATCCAAAACGGTATCGCTGCCGTAAACGGTAAATGGCTACGATTGGAACATGCGTATCCGGTACCGAATTTTGACGTGACGTTCAACTTACGCGATCAGCGCGTGTATGGATTCACATTCAAGGCGTTCCCTGATGCCACGAGCAAACTGCTCTGGTCTGCCGGGAAAGTCGCTATAGGTACATAGTACTAACAAGGAGGGCTTATGGCCCCTAACATTAACATTGACGAACTCGTCGAACCCATTAATGTCACGGTGGGCGGTAAAGCATACCACATCGACGACGTATCCCCGGCGCTTGCAGATGAGATATCGAATATCGGCATGAAGGCAAAGCAGGCGATGGGCGAGCTTGATCGGGCTACCGAGCTGTTGGTCGCAGCTCAGAAGACCAAGGATGAAACCAAGATTACGGCTGCACAGGTTACCGTTACGGCAGCCGAGGCAGCGGTGAAGGCGGAAGACAGTAACACCCAGATGGCTGACATCATGGCGAAAGTTCTGGGGGCCGAAGCTGCCGATATCAAGGCACTCGGCGTCCGTAAGTTAACTCGTCTCATCACATCCGTCATGGGGACGATCAATGATGAGGTAGAAGGAAAAAACGCCCCAAAGGTCAAAGCGACCCCATAGCAATTATCGCAGCGACCTTTCCGGGCACTTTCACTATTCACGAACTGCTCGACATGGGGATTAGACAACAAGGGTACTGGTTAAAGCAATCAGGTGCCCTAAGACGACAACGTATCGCAGACATGGCTCACGCGGTGGGAATTGCAAATGCAGACCAGGAAGACCACCAAAGAGCCATTGAAGAGCTTGAACTGGAGAAGTCAGTTAAGGACAGTCGGAAGGAACGTTCCGCGGCTACATGGGACATGATGATGGTGTTAGGAGGCGGTAAAGGTGTTTAACGTTGGATCAGTACAAGGTTATCTGAAACTGAATACAACTGGGTGGTCGGCATCGATGCGTAGCGCAAATATGTCGGTGGGAACACTTACCCGTTCCTTCTCCCGTATGGGGATTGTGGCTGTTGGGTCATTAATGTTGATCGAGAGGGAATTCGGGCGGTTTGACAAAGCCATTCGACATGCCACATCGGTTAGCGAGACAACTAACGAGCAGTTCATGAAGATGTCTGAGATGGCGTTGGACGCTTCGGTTAACTGGAACAAGACGGCTACACAGACCGCACAGGCGTTCTATTTCCTCGGGTCAGCGGGTTTGACGGTTACCGAGCAGATGGAGGCGTTTAACACCACGATCATGCTTTCTCGTGCCATGGGGTCGGAACTGTCCCAGACCGTGGAAGGCACTGTTGATGTCGTACGGGCGTTTAGTCTGGAATTCGCCAATATCGACAAGATTGCGGATCAGTTAACGAAAACCGTGATTAGCAGTAATCAGCAGTTCAGGACGCTCACACAGGCGTTATCATACGCTTCTTCAACTGCGGCATTAACCAATAACACACTGGCAGAGACGAACGCCATGCTTGGAGTCATGGCGAACGCTGGTATTAAGGGCTGTTATGATGACAAAACCGATGTATTAACCGCCCGTGGGTGGATACCGTGGGGTCAAGTGAGCGCGGAGGACTCACTGGCAACTGAGAACCCGGAAACCGGAGCTTTGGAATACCAGAAACCAACACAACTCATCCGTTACCACCATAAAGGTAAAATGTACCATGTTGCCAATCGTGGTATAGATCTTTGTGTAACACCAAAACATCGTATGTGGGTCAAGCGACGGGGACAAGATAAATACGGCATAGTGACCGCCTCTAACGTAAACGGTAAAGATGTCCGATATAAAGCAGGTGGGTTACATTGGGGAGGTACGGACGCAGAGCATCACACGCTTGCTGGCTTCCAGCAGAACCGAGGAAGTTGGGTTAAATCTATACCTGACATGAGTATTAATACCGAGGTATGGGCAACCTTCCTCGGCTGGTATATATCGGAAGGATCATGTGATTATAGGGAGGGTAATTACCGTATACGGATTACGCAAAACCCCGGTGAAGTTAGAGATAGGATGCGAGATGTATTAAGTAAGCTACCCGTACCGGTTGGGGAAGATAAAAATGGTTTTTCAATATGTAACGAGCAGGTATGGAAAGCGGTAAAGCCCCTTGGTAAAGCCCCAGAGAAATATATACCGGAATATGCGCTTAACTGGTCTCCGAAACTACTGGGTACCCTGCTTATTGCTCTCATGGAGGGTGATGGGGACTGTAACGAATGCTATTACACCTCGTCTAAACGGCTTGCCGATAACGTGATGGAACTGGCCTTGAAGTTGGGGGTATCGGCAACCGCAGTGATTAAATCTAAAGCTGGGACAATTTCTAATTACGATAAAGAAGGAAGGGCGATTAAGTCCCAGTACGATCAATGGAAAGTTAGTGTAAAACGTGAACAGCTTGAACCGGCATATTATCCGGCTGAATATAAAGGGGTGCACGGAGATCGTTTAGACGGCTCCAAGTTCCCTCATTGCAGCGAATGGGTGGACTATGATGGTGAAGTGTTCTGTGCCGAAGTACCCAATCATCTCCTTATCGTAAGACGTAATGGTAAGCCTATTGTTTCCGGTAATAGTATGGCGGGAACTGTATTACGTCGCGCTATGACGAACCTGATGGCACCTACGGGTGATATGGCGGACCTCATCTTCGAGCTCGGGTTAAATATCTACGACTCGTCTGGGGCGATGAGGCCGTTCATCAATATTATGGGGGAACTCAGTGATAAATTGAGTGGGGCATCGGAGCAGTATAAGAATCTGACGTTTGAGACATTGTTTGGACGAAGAGCTATTGCTGGTCAGATTCAATTATTTAACTATGGAGCAGTAGCGTTAAGAAATTATGCTGACGAAATTGAGAATGCCAGCGGGACCGCAGAACGTGTTGCGGGTAAGCAGATGAAGGCGTTTACTGAGGTGTTAGGGCAGTTGTGGCGGGAAATGCAGCGTATAGCGATTATCGTGGGGGATACGCTTGCACCAGCCATAGAGCGTATGGCTGTGATGATACGGGAACGGCTGGGTGTGTTCAGGGATTATGTGAAGGTGAATAGTGAGGCGGTAGGGGAGACGTTGAAGTGGACGGCGGCTATTGCCACATTGGCAGTGATCGGGCCTCCTGTAGTATTTGTGCTTATGAACCTTGTCACACAGTTTGGGATGTTAGCAAAGGCAATGGTAACAGTAGCAGGGGCGGCTATGACGAACCCGTTCACACTACTCTTGGTATCACTGTACATCTTACGCGCCACTTTGATGAAAGAGGGGTTCTGGGATGATGTATGGAGTGGGTATAATACCGCACTTGATTTTGTTGTAGAGCGTGCTAAAAGCCAGTTTAAAACACTTCAATGGTATGTGTATAAACTTCAAATGCGTACACTTGAAATAGCTGCCGCAAAGAAAAGTGGTGATTCTGAGCGAATAAAAGCAAATATTATGCCTTGGGACGAAGACCGTACCAAAGCAGAAATGATAAGATTTACCAAAGCGTATGATCACGTAGCCGAATCTTTTACCGACAATCTTAAAGTAATAGGCAAAACCGCAATCGACATTATGCCTGACATAACAAAAGCGGTAGGTGATGCGTTAGCGAAAGACGTTCCAAATATTATGTCTAAATTTGTGGATTCGTTAACCGGGATAAATCCGGCACTCGATGCCCTTCTTACTAAATTTGGATCAGTATTCGGTGAAATTAAGAATATCGCCGCCACGTTTATGACAGAGCCCAGTAAGTTTGGTGGGTTTGCTATGGCAATACCGGGAGTAGATGCAGCAGACCAAGAACGTCGTATGCTCGGGGTACGTGCGGGTATGTCGGACTGGCGCGATATGATGAAGGAGATCGAGGAACCTACCAAATGGGAAACACTATGGAGGAACGCGCTCACGGGCGTGATATTTGAGAGCGTTAAATGGAGTGATTTGCTGGTGACGGCGTTCAACGGTATCCGGTCCGCATGGGCCAGTACGTTTGAAGATGTACTTAATAACGGTGGCAAGATGAACGATTTCCTTGAGAAGATGTTTACAGATATTCTTAGGCAGCTTAACCACCTGGCGAGTGTATGGGCGGCGAATAAGCTCTTTGCCGGGCTATTTGGTTCGGGTATGGAAGGGCAGCCGGGGTCGGTGATTAACCGTAAAAGATCGTTTAATCCGTTTGCCCGTCTAATTAACCCAAATATGGGGGGTAGTTATACACCGCCGTCAACGGGGTCACAATTGGGTATAAGCTCGGATAATTATTCAATAAATAAACCACAACCATTAGGTCCGGGTGAAATATTACACAAGAGGATATCTACTCCACAGGTAGAGATCAATGTCATGAACACTAGCGGTACTCCGATGAATCTTGTAGTAAAAGGTCAGAAGATGACCGCTAGAAAGATGATTGTCGACGCCGTAATGACCGAACTTAACGAGAACCCTAACTTTGCCGCAGCGGTGAAAGGATAACCATGGCTACTTTCCCTAAACTATACAGACGCGGCACCGAATTGCATAATCCAATAGTCGGGGACTTTGACTCCACGATGGCACACGACCCAGTGATACGCAGCCAATCGGAAGGCGGGTATGTTACGTCACGGGCCAGATTCACTCGGGTGTCGCGGAAGTGGACGATCAAGTACGACTGGATGACGAAGACCAACAAGAATTCATTGAAGACGTTTGAGGATGCGCAGTACGGTGGTGCCGACAGTTTTACATGGGCTAACCCAGAGGACAGCACAAGCTATACGGTGCGGTTCCTCGGGTTGATCCGGTACGTCGCGTTACCCGATACTAACTTTACATTCTGGAATATTGAGTTCATACTGGAAGAGGTATAATGGAAACTCTCGATAGCAGTTATATTACTGAGCAGAATAAGATTGCGGCTGGCGGTGCGTGGATATGGCTGTTGGAGCTGGCCACTGCCGGATCTGCCACGTTGTACTACACCAATAACAATGCGCTAGGCGCACCGGGTGATTACTACACCACTTGGCCCACTGTTGGTGGCAACAAGTACCAATCTGTACCATTCGCCATGGACGACATTAGGGAGACCACAAGTGGTGATTTTCCGACGTATAAGCTCCAGATTGGGGATGTAGACCTGTCGAGTACGTTACGGGCAAGGGTACAGGCTACAGGAGGTATGACGGGCAGTACAGCAAGACTGATGGTGGTACATTCGGATCATCTGATGGTGACGACGCCGGCAATCGACGAGACTGCAGAGATATTGAGCTGTGACCTCACCGCGGACGCTGTGGTGTTCACGATAGGGATACCGAGTTTGCTCGGACGACGGTTTCCCCGTGACCGGTATATACCGGCGTTTTGTCGGCATAAGTTCGGCGGTGCGCTCTGCCAGTACGTGCAGCCATCATCACGTCGTGTGGGTAGTGTAGGGGGCGTAGGAATTAGTTTTGTAGCAGGTGTTGCTGGCACCAAAAGAATACAGTATAACACAATTGTTGCAGGCGGTCTACTCATTACCAAAGTATTTCAGCATGCACTTCCAAAGGGCGCACAACAGGGAGCAAACTACGTATTGGCCGCAGATGCCGGATTCACGATAAGCGGATCATTATATAACGATGGATTTTTCCTCGCCAATAGCTATCACGCAGTCTCCGAAACTTACGTAAAAGTGTTTATGGAGGCCGATGGGGCAAGAGCGTTTGTTGCTGAACCTGCTAATAGCTCTGCCGTTCTAACGCTTGGGTACAATGGCTGTGATCACACGCTCGAAGCCTGTGCACTCCGCAACAACACGCAGAACTTTGGTGGAAGTCCAGGGATTGCTGGAGGTGTTTATGGGTAATGGTATTGATATACGCGATCTTATTGGCAAAGAGTTTGTTAAGGGCGGCAGAACAGTGGCCGATGGGTTAGACTGCTGGGGTCTCACCATGGAAGTATACCGGCGATACGGGATAACCATACCCGATTTCGTAGTGGATGCGTTTGGATTTCAAGCGATTAACGCGCTGGCGGGTAGAGCGGTGGAGTCTCGGGTGTGGGAAGAGGTGCACTGTCCTACCGATGCCGACATACCACTGGTCGTGCTGATGCGGATGCACCCGATACTTATCACCCATGCTGGCGTTCTCATTCAACGTGACAAGATCATACACACCACGGCGGGAACCGGTGTCATCATGTCAAAGGCAAGCGCACTCGAAAGCAGAATAGCGGGATACTACCGATATGTTAAAGATAACTAATGTACTGAATCCGCTTACGGGCGGGGCCACCACGGACGAGCACGCATGGGTAAAGGGGCAACCGTTATCCCAGTACATGGGGTATGATGGTGAGTGTGTTGTGTCCTGTAATGGGGCTGAGATAGACCGCCCGCTCACCGAGATCCTTCCTGCCCATGGTGAAGAGTACATGGTTATGATTGTGCCGGAGGGCGGCGATAAGCAAACATTACGGATACTGGGGTATGCGGGCATGGGCGTGGTGCAGTTTATCCCGGGGTGGGGACCAATCGCGTCGTTCGTTGGTAGCAACCTGATAAACCTTTTCCTGCAGGACAAAGAGAAGTCACAGAGTACTTCGGAGTCATACGGATGGGAATATCGTGATAGCCCAGCGGCTTCACTGGGTAAAGCGATGCCGGTGGTGTATGGGAAAGCCCGTGTGCGCCCTATTATGAAAAACCGATATGTTACGAAGAAGGATGATGAGCAACGGCTGTACGCGCTCTACGGACTTGCTGCGCATAAGGTGGATGCGACTACGTACGCCGTGTACACAAGGACTCCAACCACGCCATACCAGCTCGGAGATATCGTAACGGTTAGCGCCGAGAATGGCACCACGTACCGGTATAAGAGTGGTACATCGTTCACAACGGCCCCATCATACACGGATACGGATTATTGGGAGCTATGGCACGGTACAGGGGCATTCGCCGATAGTGTTATCGTTAACGGATGCTCAATATCGAATTATAACGCAGACGTAGAATGGGAGACGCGGCCAGGGTTACCGAGTCAGACGGTAATTGAAGGGTTCGACGTTACGTATGCGAATACGGCGCAGAACGAAGAACTATACTTCGATGGCATTGGGGTGATCAATTCAAACGAGGCTAATATGAATGTGATGCCCCGTAGCACTGTACTCCGCTGGAAGCAGCATACACTCTACGTGAATGGGGTTACGTATCCATTGGCCAGCGGCCGGAAAGCTACATTTGGTTCGTCTCTTAATTATATTTACTTTGAGCCGGCGACATCAACAGAGGAATACCAAGTAGCGGATGTGGAGCCTACGGGTGCTGGTCAATTTCTTGTAGCCACGTTACAGGGAGGGGCAGTAAAACCCAACGGTTATCCCGGTATAGATAATTACGCGGGAGATGCCGACTGGACTACTTTTACTCTTCCTCTCACGGCAGCGCATAACATAGAGATTATATTCGAGTTTCCAAACGGGCTATACGGTGCCCCCGCCGGGCAGAATATTGTGAGCGCGACTGGGAGGGTGTTCGCACAGTACCGCGAGGTAGGCGGCACGTGGACCAATTTTTACTCTAAATTTGGCGATCCAGGTTACTTCAACCTTAACGGGATCACTGGCGTAAAGAAATACTCGTTTGACAGAAAAAACTCAAAGACATTCAGCATCAGTATGAGAGCGGTAGCCCAATTACATGCACTAAACTACTCCAAGAGTTACGAAATACGGGTTTCATCAAGCTCACCCGCTATAGCACGACTAACCAACATCGCAACTATTACCTATGGCGCTGAGAATGCGGACGGTACGAGCCCCGGTTTCACATACCCCGGCGAACCCCTGTTAGGCATTAGGGCATTGGCGTCGGGTCAGATCAACGGTGACCTTGATGTACAAGTGGATGTGGAACGGAGCTACGTGTGGGTGTACAACACGCGAAACAGCACGTGGGTGCAGGGCGCGGCGGATAACCACGCGTGGGCGGTATACGATATACTCGCCAACGGACACCCTGACCATAAGTCTTACCCCACGGCGGGCAACGCCGACGCAGAGGCCATATACGGGTGCGGCATCAACAAAGACCGCCTCGACTACGAAACATTCCGCACGTGGGCGGAGAACATCGGTGAGCTGGATTACGAGCTCAACATCGTGTTCGACACGTTCATGACAGCCTGGGACGCGATACTTCGCATATGTCAGGAAGGCCGCGGCATGGTCTACCCTATCGGCACCAAGATCTACGCGTTCACGGATAAGGCAGAGGATGTCTCGCAGCTCTTCACCATGGGGAATATCCACGCTGGCACCTTCGTACAGAAGTTTATGGAGGCAAATCAGAAGGTTAATATGGTTGAGGTGAATTACTATGATGCGGAACGTGAATATCAACGTACTACCATTGCCGCACGCTCTGCTGACTGGGATTCAACAACCGGGTTGAGTGTCCCCACTACGGTATCGTTGTACGGCACCACGTCCAACGACCAGGCACAGGCCATTGCCCGCTTCCTCATCATCGGTAATGAGCTCATAAACAACGTCATTACGTTTGGGGTGGATGTGGACGCGCTGGCGGCACAAGCCGGGGATGTGGTAGAGGTGCAGCACGACGTG
>Ga0222628_1000580_pt1 | contig 14554 bp, 16 predicted proteins | sample AntAcemetageno95_FD_179860 | JGI IMG/M metagenome (GOLD analysis project Ga0222628, IMG submission 179860) | Saline water microbial communities from Ace Lake, Antarctica - #95 | ecosystem: Environmental > Aquatic > Non-marine Saline and Alkaline > Saline | place: Antarctica: Ace Lake | collected...
AGACGACAATGCGGCAATAAATATTGCCGCAAAAGCCTCAATCAATAGGCTTAATGTAGCAGAGATTGACCACCAGGTCAATCTCTAGTTACAAACCTCGTCATCTTTAGTGGCGAGGTAGTTGATATCCTTTCCTCAGTTTATTCTCTCAATAACCGAATCATCAGGTACTTCAATTTGAAGAACCTCATTAATAATTGGAGAAGTCTGAATTTGTCTGGAGTGCCTCCATAAAGGCTTTCTAAGAAAATCTCCATCATACGGTCCTAAACTAAAAACCCAATAAGGATCTTTTTGCGCTCTGATTTCAATAACCTTATCTTCAGATTCGGATTCTATCTTAAACGTTGCTGACGGACCATCAATATATTGATTGCCAACTCCCTCTATTGCACCCTCTATGTCAAGATCATCAGTTCCAATTCCTTGAAATTTAATAACTTCCATTCTCATATACTCCTTTTATAATTCTTCAAGTTAATATTATTGGGAATAAAAAGGATCTTTTCAGGAAAAGATCATCAGCGAACTCAGTAGCCAAATCAAATAACATTTTTAACATATTCAAACGTATCCATTTTTATCTCCTTATATCTATTTTTCCATTTTCAAGCGGATAATATCTTGATCCATTCGCTTTTTCTTCCCAATCAAATCTATTATACCATTCAATATTTTTATACAGAAGATTGGCCCTATATTGGCTATGAATACGGATATCACCAAACCAAACTGGCAATTTTTCTTCTCCAACAAAGTAAACTTCTATCTTTTCTTTACAAGCGTGTTCTTTACCTGTTTTGATCTTATATTCTTCGCAACAAACAAGACCAAACTTAGCCAATGATGTTTCATGATCTTTCCAAGCTTTTGTAATAGGATGATTTACCCAGCCTTTAGTTTCTCCTCTACAGGCTCGTAGCACTTGATAACATTCAACAATTTGTTTATTTAGGCGTTGATTATCTAGCGTTTTTGCTGACTTGCGAAAATCTGCGTATGGTAAAAAAGTTTGCATTAAATTTTCTTTTCTCCTTATTCAAAAATATCTTCTCTTATTTTTGTATTAGCCCATTTCTTAATAACGGTTTCCGATACGAAAAACTTACTAAAATCATTTTATTTGCCGCAAGGAAACCCATAGGTCTTTAGCCTATGGGAGGAATCGCAACCGCATCCTTTCTTTTCTCAAACTTTTTCAGTTTTCTTGAAGTAATTTTTAAATAAGTTTAATAATATCATAATATGAAACTTATAACTAAAATTAAACTAAATAATTCTCAAGATGATCTGGAATGTCTCCAATCTATGATGGAGACATTCAACTCTGCTTGTAAGCATACATCTAAACTTGTTGAATCTTCAGGAGTGCTTTCTAATTTTAAACTACATAAATTATATTATCACCATATTAAATCTAAATCTAAAATCTTCTCTTCAAAAGAAAAGAACCAGAAGTTCTTATAGGAAATTAAAAAAAAATATCTGGTAGACAATTTTTAATTAAAAACTATGATTATAAAGGAATTTGTAATTATATTTACAATGTATTAAAAAAGGAGATAAAATATGAGAAAAATAACTTTAACATTTCTGTTAACTATTATTGTGATTTTATGCTCTTCTTGCCAGACATTATTCCCATCTAATAAAGACCCTATTTCTAATTTAAGAGAAAATCTTACCATAGCTCAAGAGAGAATAAATAATAGTGAAATTAATTTATCACAATCGTCTGAAAGAATAGAAAGTTCAGCAATAGACATTAAAAATGATGCTATAAAAATTAGTAGAACATCAGACGCAGAAACTACTCAGAGATTAAACAATATTGGAGCAAATGCTAATTTAATAATAAACGAAACAAATATCCTTAGAAATATAGCATCTAAATTAAGAAGTGCTAAAAAGAACTTAAGCGAAGTTGAAGACAACACAAATGATGCAGTAAAAAATAGCGAAGAATTACAAAATCAAATAACGCAACTTGAAGAAGAAAAACATAGCGCCCTTAAATCGGCAATGAAATATCTAATAATCATAGCGATACTTCTTATCGCCATCAGTACCGTAGGAGTTTTCCAAGGCAACTATAAGGCCATTGGTGGAATAATTGGAGGGGTTGTCATAATAGTGTCCTCTCTAGCCGTCAGTGTACTCTATATGAATCTGGCATGGATCGGCTTTGTCGGAATTGTAGGAGTGATATTAATAATTGCTTTTGGAATATACCAAGGAATACACAATAAGAAAGAAAAGATCAAAGACGAAAAGGCCCTAGAAGAGACCGTGCTAACAGTTGAAGCGCTAAAAGAAAAACTGCCAGAAGATACAAAGAAAGAGTTTTTCGGAGAAAGAGCGTACCCAGGCAAATCAAAAACTATTCAAAGCAAAGAGACAGAAGAGAAAATACTTAACATCAGAAGAAAAATGAAAAACGTGATATCGCCAACTATTCCTGGTAAATAAGAACTGGGGGGAGAATTAAAGCTCCCCCAGTTCCACCAGCCAAATTCTGTCAATCAATTAAATTTGTCCACCAACCCTTTTCGGGGATATCTTCTTTGTTTCTTAAAGCCCTGTATTCTGCTCTTTCTAATTCATTTTCAGTAAAAAGAAGGCATCTTTCGTTCCCGCCATCAGCATCCTCAACCCAAACTGCCATATAATTAGATTTAGCATTAGAAAATGCTTTTCTCTCAGTGTTCCAAACGGGAATAAGTCTTCCTGCTTTAATGATTGCGCTTTTAAGTAAAATAGCCATTTTATTTTCTCCTTTTTTTGTTAAAGTCTATCTAAATCTTGATAAATTATTTTAAGTGATTTTCTAATATTATAATTGCAATATTCAATTTTGTCTCTTAAAGAATCGCCAAATATGAGGCCTTCATTCAGATCTTTATCTTTAATTTTGTCTGTATCAATGCCAATCATTTTATTGACAAATCTTGAAACTGCTTCTTGTAATTCGACTGAATATGATGTTATTTCCTCTAAATCAACAATTCCCTTTTCGATAGAAAAGGCATTTAGTTCCATTTTTTCAACATTTATTTCGCTCATAACTTTCTCCTTTTTTTGTTAATAATCATTTTCTTAAATTCTTCTGGATCAATAACCTTGACTCCCAATCCATTTGCTTTAGAAAGCTTTCCTCCGGCTTTCTCACCGGCTAAAAGATAATCAAGATTTGAAGAAACACTACTAAACGTTTTACCACCAAGAGCTTCAATTAATTTCTGAATTTCATTTCTTTCTGAGTAACTCTTATTGTCGTATTCAAAAACTATCTTTCCTGTTACACAAAATTTCTCTCCATTAAAAATATGGTCAAGAATTTCAGTTTTTTCTTCTTCAACATCAATATTACTAAATAAATCACAAATAAGATTAGATTTACTAACAAATCCTTCATCAATATTTTTCGCAATAATTGGGCCAATTCCGTCAATGCCGTCGATCTTTGAAGAAGTTTTAAGAGCAGTAGTACCCCAATCAACCTTTGACACGATGAGCTTTGATACTGTTTTACCAAGACCGTCAATTCCTAGTGATCTTAAAAACGTCTCCTTATTCTGTTTTCTAGCATCATTAATAGAATTAAGAATTTTATCTGCTTTTTTATCTCCCATTCTATCTAACGTCATTAATTGAGATTTTGTTATTCTATAAAGATCGGCGGGAGTTTTAATGAAATTAGCATCATACAATTGATCAATAACTTTATCTCCAATTGTATTCATATTAACAACCGGCTTTGATACATAAAACTTAAGATAACTACGTTGCAATCCTGGGCATTCTTTATTAAGACAAATAAGGTCTACATTGTTATCAAAATCTTCATAAAGAATTGAATCACATGACGGACATCTAGTTGGCAAATCAATAGATTCTCTTTTATCACTATCAAGATCAGATACCATAGAAAGGAAATGGGGAATAACATCTCCGCTTCTTTCAATAACAATTTCTTCTCCGTCTGCGATTCTATTGTCGATAATAAATTTAGCGTTATGAAGGGTAACTCTTCCGCATTTAGCATCAGATAATTCTATTGGCTCAATCAAGCCTACAGGTTTTACTCTGCCAGTCCTACTAACAACCCATTCTTTACCTAACAATGTAGTCGTTCCGCTTGCTGATTGGAATTTATAAGCAATTTTAAATTTTGGATGATGCGAAGTATATCCCATTTTCTTTTGAATATTTTTGTCATCAATGGCAAAAACAATTCCGTCAATATCATAGTCTAAATAAGAACGCTCTTTTGTCACTTGATCAATAATGGCAGAAATATCTAAAGAAATAGCAGAAACTTCAGTTGACTTATTAAGTCTTTCTTTAACTTTAACATGAGGCGTGTTGAAACCCATAATGTTAAGAATAGATATTAACTCAGTTTCAGTTGGTATCTTTTTTCCATCAATAATCAAATCATAAGCAAAAAATGAAAGCTTTCTCTTTGCAGTCTCATAAGGATTCTTTTGCTTCAAAGAGCCTGATGATGCATTCCTAGCACTAGCAAAAAGCTGTTCGCCTGCCTTTTTCTTCTCCTCATTAAGTTCAGCAAAAACAGATTTCTTCATATATACTTCGCCTCGTACTTCGAAACGAGGAAGTTCTTTAATTTTGTCATAAAAAATAGGAACTGCATCTGAAATAAAAGAAAAATTATCAGTGATAGTATCACCAACTTTTCCATTTCCTCTCGTATGGGCTTCAATTAATTTCCCATTTTCAAAAGTTGCACTACAAGCTAGTCCATCAATTTTATAGAGGGCAATATACTCATTATTTCCAAGAACTTTTTTAATTTCTTCTTCGCTATAGGCCTTATCTAAACTAAGCATTGAAGAATAGCCGTTATCGACATAATTAATGGTTTTAAAACCTTCTGGAGACGGCTGTATAGCTTGTAGTCTAGGACATTCAGGCCAAAGCTGAGCCAAGCGTCTTTTCTTTCTATCATATTCATAATCAGAAATTGTTGGTTTATTTAGAACAAAATAATTATAATCATGTTCTGAAATTTCCTGATCTAATTGAATAATTTCCTGTTTATCTGACATTTACTTCTCCTATTTTTCAATTTTTTATTCAAATTCATTTTATTAAAGTACCGCATCACTAGGCATTCTCAAATCAGCCCGAGGACTTAAAGCGATTGTGCCAATCTTAGGACCATCTGGAACGCAAGATCTTTTAAACTGACTAGCATAAAATCTCTTCTTAAATAATTCATGCCATTTTCTAATTTCATCTTCATTATATCTAAACTCAAATGCTCTATAAGCTAATTTAATAATCTTTTCGTCAGAAAAATCATATCTTAACGTATAAAATAAATAAAAATCAACCAACTCATAAGGCCCAATTATGTCTTCTGTTTTTTGGGCGATATTGCCATCTTTGTTAGGAGGCAACAGTTCAGGAGAAATTTCAGTATTCTCTATAGATAGCAAAGCTTCATTAATATCATTATTGCATCTTTTAAAAAATTTCCGGTACATAGATACAAGATATTTTACTAAAGTTTTAGGAATCCCACAGTTAACATTATACATTGACATATGATCCCCGTTATAAGTACACCAACCAATAGCTATTTCCGACATATCCCCAGTTCCTATAACGATTCCACTATATTTGTTAGCTAAATCCATTAGAACTTGCGTTCTTTCTCTAGCTTGACAATTTTCATACGTGACATCGCGAGAGTCTTTATCAAGGTCAATGTCTTCCATGTGTTTATTAACAGATTCAGAAATATCAATTTCCTGAAAATCTACCCCAAGAGCCTCACATAATTTCTTCGCATTTGTTCTTGTCTTATTTGTAGTACCGAAACATGGCATAGAAACGGCTTTAATGCCCTTTCTGTTCAAATTAAGGAGGTCAAAGGCACCGACAGTTACCAATAGTGCCAAAGTTGAATCAAGGCCACCAGAAACGCCAATAACAACATTCTCACATCCGATATGTTTCATTCTTCTCTGCAAAGCCGTTTTCTGAATATTAGTTATATCCTCGTATCTCTGCTCTATTTTTTCCGGAACAAAAGGCATACAACTTACTTTTGGAATATTACTTTTATTTTCAATAGAAGAATAATATAAATCTACGAAAGTCGATTTCTGATTGCTAGAAATATTTCGTTTGGACTGCTTGAAAGTAGTGTTTCTTTTTCTTTCACTATTAAGTAATCCATAATCAATAATTTCAGTGGTTATAATCTCTTTATTACTTTGTTTATTAACTAAAATTTTTCCATTTTGAGATATAATATGATTACCTAGATAAAGAGTATCAGTAGTTGATTCTCCAAGACCGGAAGAAACATAGGCATAGGCACAATTTAACTTAGCACTTTGCTGAGAAACTAAAGAAGTTCTATAATCTCGTTTCCCTACAATTTCGTTGCTTGCACTTAAATTTAAAACAAGATTAGCACCATTTAAACAGTTGATAGTGCTAGGAGGAATTGGAGACCAAACATCTTCGCAAACATCTATACAAAATGATAAGTCTTCATTCATCTTAAAAATAATTGAATTTCCCACAGGAATAGAATTCGATTTCCCATCTATATCCGAATATTCAACAGTATTTTCAGGAAAGTCAAACCACCTATTTTCATAAAATTCGCCATAAGATGGAAGATAAGTTTTGGGAACAATCCCTAAAATAAGATTATTATAAATAACTATAGCGCAATTATATACTTTAGAATTAATGTAAAGAGGAGAACCAACAACAATAACTAAATCTGTTCTTATATCCGCTATTCTTAATAATGCATTACGGCATCTTTCAAGAAGTTCATTTTGAAAAAGCAAATCAGCGCAGGTATAACCAGACAAAGCCATTTCAGGAAAAACCATAATATCTGAACTTATAGAAGAATATTTTTTAATATATTTCTCTATTTCTTTTTCATTCTTTTCAACATTAGCTAAATGAACTTTAGGGGTAATTAATGAGACTTCAACTGTTTTCATTTTTTTATTCATAATTAAAAACTTTCAAATATATTCAGCATTATAAAACAATATTTCAAAATCAGAATTTGACCACAAGGAAATCTCAAATATATCTCAGGAGTTATAAGAGTAAAAAATTCTTTAAATTCTGGAAAGATTCTTCTGAAATTAAAATATCCTGACCATCAATAATAATTGTATGTTTCTTAGTCCTCTGAAGAAATTTTTCCTCAGTTAATTCTTTCCCATTCAAATACCAAAATTTATTTCCACTAGCATATTCAATAGCAGGTCCATCTTCTCGATGAAATTTCCCATTCAAAAACCAATATTTATCTCCATTTACAATCTCAATAGCAGGCCCATCTTCTCTATGAAGTTTATCATCTAAATACCATTCTTTATTTCCATTTTCAAGAACTTTAACTACATACTCAATCATTTCTCTTTCTCCTTAATTTAAAAAATTAAATTCATTAATTTTAACTAAATCTTCTTTTTCAGAACAAACAGATAACTTAATCACATCTTCTTTCCTCATATCATCAATAACAGAATCAAAAGAAGGCGAATAATCTCTGCAATCACAACATATTGCCAATCCTGTTTTCACATCATGACCACCAAACATATTATCTTCTTGAATAAATTCAGATGATTTTTTACCAATTTCTTTGCACCATGAACACTCAAACATTTTTAATTCTCCTTTTTTTTTTATTAAAAAACTTTACAGCAAGAACTTATCTTTCCATGTTAATAAGTTCAAAATACAGGTCATTAATCTTTTTCTCGTCAATAGAATTAGAAATATCAGATTTCTCTTTCAACACATCCAATTCTTTCATTTCTTTTTCTGCCCATGTAATTAGTTTTTCATAGGAATATTTCCCAGCCCTAATATTTTTTAAAATATCAAGGTTTTCTCCATCAAAGCGAACAATAGGCTCTCCATTAATAAGAATATTCTTACCAGACCAAAGAAGTCTCATACAATGAAGCATATTTTTTGCGTCATATTCTATTTCCCCATTTTCTTGAGAACGATAGCGGGCCTCATTTCTGTCTCTTTTCCAAGCCCAATAATTTTTCCAATCTTTATGGGCGGAATCATAGGCCTGCTCATTATAGATAAGAAATCCATCTATTTTACACCATTCATCTTCAATAGGAATTGATTCAACTACCAATTGCTGATTAGGTCCTCGAAAGACGCCTTTTGGTTTTGGAGAAATATTAATATTTCTTCCATCACTATCACCATAACTAAACTCTTTTCTATAATTATAAAGACGATAAGCATTTTCCACACGCTCTAATTTAGCCACATGACAATAAGATAAATTCAAATCAGTTTCTTTAATAGGAATCGGTCTACATGGCATTCCTTTTTTAATTAATATATCCCAAAATGGAGTTTGTTTATGGCTTTGTATATTATGCATTATATATCTTTGTGCATAACCATTATCCATAATCGGAATAAACCAGCAAAAATCCATCTTATCTGGAGGACTTTCTGGTTTTTGGTTATTGACCCATTTATTTTGACCTTTAGCTCGCGAAATTTGAGAATAGGCATATCCGGAATGACTATTATATGCTTTTTTGCTAATAAATAATTCCCTATTTTCAATTAACTTTTTCATTATCGGATGGCATTTTAAAATACAATCATCAGGTAAGTATAAAAGTTCTATCATATTAGGGCTTGATTTAGAAAGCAATTCAAACATCTTTTTTAAACTATAAAAAGTAACATCGTTAGTTCTATCTGAAATTTGTGTCAAAGGCTCGCACAATTCTAAATACTTTTCATTAGGATAGATGAAAGCGCCGCGAATATCAGTGTCTGATTCCGGAGTATTTGTAGCATATGCTATAGAACCGGATATCGCTTCAAAAATTATCATTCCAGATTTTTTTAATTGTTCCAAGTTCATTTTCAATTCCTTCTAAAGGTTATCTATCAATTCACGATCTCTTTTCTTATGTAAGTAATTGGCAATAGCTCACATTATTCATAAATTTTTCTCATATTTTCGTCAGGAATTCTGACAAATATAAGTCTGGACCAGTGGCCTTTATCTTCTAGCTTAAATATATCTGTTCTCAGATATATCTTATGAACTACCTAGCCACTAAAGATGACGAGGTTTCGTGACCCGCAGACTTGTCTTTGACTTATTTTTTAAAATAAGTCTGACAACGCCTCCTCACGTTTTTGTTTATACTCCGAATATATTCCATATACAAAGTTATTTATTTTATTTTTGATTGAATAAAAATCTCCTTCAATTCATCCCAAACGCTAAAGATGTTTGGGTTTTCTTGAAAATTATCATATAAAACAGAAAAAGCAGGAGTGAGCATGGATAGCAGTTAATATAACTAACTTATGTCTTTTTTAATTCTTCTAATTAGCTTATCAGTATCTTTTTTCAATTGAGGCATATATCTTTTAACTTGATCTCTAATTTTAGTAAAATTAAAATGATTGATATTTTCTAATTTAGTTACCCAGATATGGAAATTTGCAGAACTTTCAGACCAATAATCTGGAAAAAGTAAATGAGTTATTTCGTGAATAGCTTCGTGAAATAGAAAAACACTTAATCTATTAATCGGAGTCTCATCTTTAGTAATAGATTTTCTAGAGTCTTCCATTTCTCCTGAATCTTTTCCAGCGAGATAATTCTCAAACAATTCTGGGTTAACAATAGAAGAAACACACATTGGGTTTATAGATATTGTGTCATAATTTCTACCTACTTTTGGATTTTTAACAGAATACATAGCGATAGCCTTATCTGAATAAATTAAACCAGGAATAAATTCTTTTTTAGCCCCGTTACTAATTCCATTTGATCCGTCAATAATTATTTTAAGAACTTTTTGCCAAAGAACAGATAGAGTTGAAGTTAAATCTATGTCTTCATGGGCAATTGAATCAGAAACGAAATTTTTTTGAACAATTATTTCGCATGGAGTATCAAGTATATCAATAATATCATCAATCAATTGATAAGCTTCCAAATCTGATTTATCTCTACTCAAGGCTTGAGACACATTATTAAGCATGGCTCTTTGTCTTTTAGTGATTTCCTCATTTTCTGTTCTAGCCATCTCTCCTAAAACTTCGGAAGCTCTTTCAGGAGATACCTCTTTCTTTTCAAAAATATTAGAACTAGCGACCCCAATACTTTCCATCCTTTCTATAAATTTAGTCATACGCTCTTGTTTTTCCCATGGATCATAAGATTTAGTAGTTATAGGATCTTTATCTTTATTATAAATAAAAATATCTAAGCCTTCTTTAAAAAGTTCATTATCTGTTATATCTCTAATTAATTCTTCCAATGCCCGTTCAACTTCCTTAACAGTTTCCTTAACCGGAGAACGAAGACTATCTCGGCCAGGGTCCATTGGATAAAATTCTTCATTTGGTCTTATGTTTGTATAAATATCGCAAACAATATTACATTGAGGAAAAGTCCCATTCTCATGCTGATATTGACCGTTCAATCTTACATAGAATCTTCCATAATCTCCAGAGTCTAATTTCATCATATAATAATTAACTTTGATAAATTGTTCTTCTCCATTTTCACCTCTAAAATTCCAAGTATTTCCATCTAAATTTTTGCCGCTTAAATATTCTTCTTTTGCATTTATAATATTTCTAGCCATTTCTTCTTCAACAAGATTGGATGAAACTGCATCGATAATTCCAGAACCGGAATTGTCAATTTTATGCAATTTAGAAAAATCAAAAATAGGCTTTACTAATTCATCATTAATATAAATGTCTACGTTGCCAGTAGCATACTTAGAACATATATTTTTTATATATGAAATATCTAAATAGGGAATTTTATAAAGAGAAATCTGAGTGCCGTTTCTACTTACACTAAGACTAGGATGAGCATGCTGATCTTTTAATTTAGTTCCCATATACATGTTTTTATGAAAAGAACTTGAACCGATATCATTTGTTTCAATGCTCCATCCTTCTTCCGGCGTTTCTTGAATTACTGCTTTAGCAATTCCAAATCCGCCGGTGCTTTCTTTATCCTGTTCTTTCCCACTTTGGAAATATACATAAAAATTCTTTACCAAAGTATCTAGATCCATCCCGACCCCATTATCTACAACTGTAAGATCCATATATACATCTTCATCCCATGAATTTCCATACTTGCTTACATATAGCTTTACTGAAGCCTTATTGTCATTGTCAGCAATCTTAGTAGCCGCATCAACGGCATTTTGAAGAACCTCTCTTATTACTTTTCTAGTTAAATCTGATGAATCCTTACTAGAATAAATAGAACCCTTAAGAAAAGATTCCATTCTATGAGCATTAACTTCTTCTGCATAAGACATCTCACTTTGGAATTCTCCAGAAGAAATTTTATTAAATACATCAATTTGCTCTGGAGTAAAATAAACAGACATAAGAGATTGCAACATGCTCATAATATGCATTACTCCTATGCGGACTCTCTCAATATCTTCGTTTTCTGATATTTGGATATTCTGCAAAATTATAAAAGCTTCTTTTGACGCTTGTTTTAAATCATTTATGTTGTTTATATCGCCAAGAAGATTAGAAGCTTCTTCGCTGACATTATGTCCTCTTATTCCAAGTTTATAAACTCTTGAAATATTATTTATATTACTCATTATTTGGCCAATAACCGGTCTTATAGACATAATATCATACCAACTAATATAACTTACTGCTTTTAAGTTTTCTGAAATTTGAATTAAATTCAATATATCTTCCACTTTTGCTGCTCTCCTTTTAAGCTTCTTTATTTTCTCTAATTCATAATTATCTAAAAAATGTTCTAACCACGTATTTTTTTGTAATTTATTATTCATGGGATAAGTACCCCAATCTTATAAAGTATTTGATCTTCTCTAAATCGCCGGAGTGAACCCCTAGTTCAAAAGCTAACATATCAGAAAGACTAACAATAAGCTCTTCCGGAACTTGATCCCCTTTGGTTTCGATATTATCAAAGAAATATTTCCATTGCTCATCTGATGCTAACTCTTTTAGCATTTTTAATGTACTTTTTTTAAAATTCATAATTATCCATTATCCCTTCTATTTCCTACCATTAACTGCTAGAATTATTAATTACAAATCCACTTCTAATTTTCATATAAAATTCCTCCATTCAACTATGACTATTTTCAATTTCAACAAGCTATTACTCCAGTATATAATTTTGGTTTTTTACCGAATTTTTTCTCTATTTTTTCTGCCCATTCTTTCAATTCATCAATATCAGACTCTGAATCTTCAAGACAATTATCAGATTCTCCAGCTATATCTCTACCAATATAAAATACTCCGTCATCACTTATAAAGTCAAATTCATTTTCGCTATTTCTGCTATTCATTTTAAAAAGTATATCGTATAAATCGATGTCATTTAAGACGGCATCATCACCCAATAATAATTTAGCAATATCTCTTAATTTATTATCATCATAACGAATCCCTAACAACACAAAACTTGAACTAGAACTATTGCTAACAAATCCGTTTCTAATTTTCATTTTCTCTCCTTAATTTTTCTAGCGATACGCATAAGTATTATATATCCCATTAGATCCAATTCGACATCCTCCCCCGATTCATTTCCCCTAGATAGACGGGAAAGCTTATCATCAAGTCTAACTCTTATTTGCTCCTCCGTATCGCTATTTGAAAAAATGCGAATAGGGTCAAGAGCGGAATTGCCATATGCTTTATTTTTTTCAATAAGTAAATTACAAAGAGCATCGCATTCAGATTTAATTAACTCTTGTACAAAGCCCAATTCATTATAACCGGATTCTATTCCGCCAGAAACGTCGCAAACAAAACTTGAGCTTGAACTATTACTAACAAATCCATTTCTAATTTTCATTTATTTTTCTCCTTATATTTTATGCGTATGCTTCTTCATTATGAGCACATATAGCTATTAAAATCCTTATATGAAGAAAACTTATCTTTAATTTCATTCAGAAGGCTTTCCATAGAAATACCAGACTTCTGCAAGGCGTATATGACATACTCATTATCATATAACTTTTTCCGTCTCTTATTGGCTTCCTTTACTGTGGCAAAAACTTCTTCGCGAGTTATACCTGTCTTTTTGAGAAGATATGCTGAAAGGTCATCATTTGAAAATTCAAGCATTTGACAGATTGGACAATATTTCTCTTCAACGTCATAATACATATCATATTCATAGTCCTCCCAAAAATCTTCCCACATGTCTTCAAGCTCTTCCTCCGTGAAGTCTCCACTTCTTAGCTTATTGTATTCTAAATTTGTATCTTTGATATCTTTAAAAGATTCAATTAACAAACTAATTCTTTTCTCTCTTGGAACATCTCCAAAATGGAAATCTTCAACCATTTCTTCAATACAAATAGTATGATCATTTACGCAAATAATCATTTCAGCATCGTCGATCTCCATATCACGGTCAGCTTCTGAACGGCCACATAAATCGCAAACGAAACTTGAAGTAGAGCTATTTGAAACAAATCCATTTCTAATTTTCATTTTCCTTTTCCTTTTCCTTTTCCTTGTTTCTTTCCATTTAATTCTTTCTCTTTCATAATCTCTTAAATCACCGCCATTATATCTTATTTCTTCAATTCTTTTCTGCTCGTCCATAGCTTCTGGCCAATATATATCACAAGCGCGAATACCATAATCAACGCAATAACTTGCCGCTAAACTATTTATAAAATCTCCCAAAATTGCATCAACAAAATCTTGTTTTCCTATATCCTTAGAAGAACAATCGTGCAAATGAGTATTTCTCTTAATGCTATCAATTGCTTTCGGGCGATAATCTTGGGCGGCTTTTTCTACAATTTTTAATAGTTCTATAACTTTCATAAATTTATTGTGAGTGGAAACCCATAGATCTTTAGCCTATGGGAGGAAAACGAACATTCCTATCTCCACTATCTCCTTTTTTTAATTATTTTAAACTTTCTTGAAGGAATTTTCAAATAAGTTTTATAATATCATATATATGAAACTTATAACTAAAATTAAACTAAATACTTCTAAAGACGATCTAGAATGTCTCCAATCTATGATGGAGACATTCAACTCTGCTTGTAATTATACATCTCAACTTGTTGAATCTTCAGGAGTTTTTTCTAATTTTAAACTACATAAACTCTATTATTACCAAATTAAATCTAAATTCAATCTCCCAGCACAAGTAACATGCAATGTTCTTAAAAGAACTTGTCAATCTTATAAGCCTGGTAAAAAGAAGAAAATTAGATCTTTTTCTCCGAACTCTTCTGTTATATATGATGATAGAATGATTTCTTTTAAAGACAATAATGTCTCTATTCTAACTCTAAATAAAAGAAGAAAAATTCCTCTTATTATATATGGAGATAAACCTAGAGAATATCTTAAATATAGAAAAGGAGAAGTTCTCCTTAAAATTAAAAACAATAAAGCTTATCTTCATATAACTTGTGAAGTTCCAGAAGAGCCCAAGAAAAGCCCGATGGGTTTTCTTGGGGTAGAT
>Ga0222628_1000581_pt1 | contig 14541 bp, 10 predicted proteins | sample AntAcemetageno95_FD_179860 | JGI IMG/M metagenome (GOLD analysis project Ga0222628, IMG submission 179860) | Saline water microbial communities from Ace Lake, Antarctica - #95 | ecosystem: Environmental > Aquatic > Non-marine Saline and Alkaline > Saline | place: Antarctica: Ace Lake | collected...
AAATAGGTTCTAAAACCAAAAAAATAGCATGGTGAACGACCCTGTCAACCACGCTAGCTTTGTGTATTTGCCTAGACTTAGGATCACACACTGTAAAATTTTGATAACCACCATGCTCCCAAATATTATCTAATAATTGCTTATGCAAAGAAAAAATGTTATTCTCTAAATCTATTCTAAACAGCTCAACATCTTTTTTACCTTTCTTGCCTTTATAAAAATTATTCCACGCCAAAAATAAATTTTCTAATGAAATAATACTATCAAATAAACTATGCATAATAAAAATATAAAAGAAGTATTAATTTTTAATAATTTATACGACTTCGTTTGTCTCTGGCACAAACAGACCAAAAAATTTCCCAAATCAGATAGGTATACTTTGGGCGAAAAAATATCTTCACAGCTTTTAGATGCTTTAATATTAATTCATCAAGCTAGATTTGAAAAAAAATTTAAAAAAATAGAAACCTTAGAAAAAGCCAGCGTATCATTTGATTCTGTTAAAATTTTAATTAGAATGACTCACACGCTAGAAATAATAGAACAAAAATCATACATAAAACTAGAAAATGATTTACAAAATATAGGTCGAATGCTCGGTGGTTGGATTAGATCATTAAAAAATCAAAAAGACAAAACCTCTCAAACAAAAACGATTCTACACTAAGAATCGTTTTTGAAAATGACTACACTTCGGGAGAAAGAAACACCCAACGCATCGTGCCGATTGTAGGGATACCACCTACCCACGTCCGCACCATTAGCAACACAACTGCCAATGTTCACAAGAATACCACCAGACGAGCGCAATTTTGTCCAATTATAATTATTTTTCAAAATTCTTCTATCTTTACTACCTAAAATTGAAATAAAATTATAAAAAGTTTCTGAAAAACTTAAACGGTGATTCTGTGTAATATTAAGTTTGGATAGCATTTCAGCTGCTTTTCTCCAATCACTTGACATAATTTCTCTAATTTTATCTAATTTTTGATCTGTACACTCTTGTTCTTCTTCTAGTGTAAGCCATCCTTCTTCTTTTAACTTATCTCTCAGCAATGCTGTTTGTTCTATATAATCTTTACTATTTGAATTTGGTAAAATATTTTCTGATGTAAGCGTCCACTTTGCTGGTGGTGTTTCTTTAGTAAAAAAATCTTCATTTTTATACCAATCTTTATTATAAAATATTTTACCTTTATCTTGTGCTATAAAATCAGCTTGTTTTAATTCTTCCATTCTTTTTGAGCTCAAAGCATTACCTTGTGCATCTTGATCAATACACAAAATAAGATACATTCCCATTTCTTTGGCTTTTTCTAAATCTTCTTGTGAATATGGTATTGCTGGAACTTCTTTTAAATCCACATTCCAAATTTGTTTTACTTCTTCTGGTCCAAACACTTTTTCCTCTCCTAAAATTTCTTTAGCTTCTTTTAGTGAGAACCCTTCTGTTTCTGGTAGTGTTTGTTTTTCATATTTAGAATCTAAACCAATAAATTCTGATTTATTAATAACTAACCCATTTTTTTCTTCATCTTTAAGAACCACGCCTTTTCTCCCTTCAGGAGGCAAATCATTTTTACTAAGACCAAGTATTATATAAACTTTCCCAGTTTCTTTATGTTTTAATATATCTCCAACATCAAAACCAGTAAGATTATTTAAAACATTATGATATTCTATTCCAACCCCATCAACTGACATAATTTCATAAGCATCAAGTGTTTCTAGTTCTTTTTCTTTTCTTGGCCTAGCTACATTTGGTAAAAGCCAGCCAATATCTTGTGGGGTTAAAACTTGTTTTTTTACCCTGTTTTCATCTGCTTTTTTTTCTAAATCAATATCAAAATGATTTAATATTTTTTTAGCTAAATTTTTATCTTCATTAGAAAAAGTTGGCTGACTTAAAAAACTTTTTAATTCTTGCTTTAAAAAATTTTCTAAAGATGTGCTTGATTTTATTTTTTTATATTTTTCAAGCCAGCTTGTCACTACCCCAACATCAAGTAAAACTTTATCAAGAAAAAATTCTTCTTTTGATTGTCCAGGATTTGCTTTTATAAGTGCATTTTCCTCATGTTTAAAACTATCAAACATTGTTCTCCAGGCATTAGTAAAACGCCACAAAAAACCACCAGCTTTTGAATCTTCATCAACAACTTCTTTTCCATCTTGTTTTACAAAATTTGGTGATAACTCTGTTTTATCAACCCTAATTCTATGATTTTTATCCATTAAACTTGTAAGGAGAACTTGATATAACTCTGGGTTATCTTTTGTTTGCTCCAAATAATCCATTTCTACCACATTACCACCAAACTCACGCTCTACAGCCACATCGGTATCTTTTCGTAGATATCTATCACTAGCAGGATTACCACAGGCAATAAAAGAAAAATTTGGTTGGACTGTCTCTTCTTTTGTGGTATTTGGAACTTGAAATTGTTTTCCGGGAATAATATTTCCACTTAAATTTTTAATAATTTCCATTTGTGCGTCTGATGGACGATTATTAAATTCATCATCTAAACAAATTCGCCCGTTATGAACTGGTTTTTCATCTTTAGCTGATGATTTACCTGACAAAGCCTCCATTATTGGTTGATACTTGTAATAACTCTCATCTCCGGCAAGTTCTCTGGTAGCAAAAAGTTTCTCTGCCCTAGCGTGCTGTCCACCTACTACACGCGAAACACTTTCCCCAGTCAATTTATTGGCAGCAGCCGAAACAATAGATGTCTTACCTGCTCCACTTTCTGACAAAATCATTACAGGTCTCCCAGAAAGCATCCTTTCACTAAGTTGTTTATATATATCCTTTCTAGAATCTGTCCAAACAAAATGTTCTTTTTGCATTTGTCTTTGAAATTCCACCAACTGCTCATAACCAGCCAAAGCTGATAATTCTGGATTTTGAGCTAATAATTCTTTTAAATCTTTTTTGCTTGTTTCTAACCCTCTTGAATAATTATCATACATCAAAGTTGAAAGCTCATCTTCTTTTTGACCTCTATTTTTAAACATCTGGGTAGTTAACCCATCAATTTGTTTTTCTAATTTTTTTATTTCAGTTGTTAATTTTTTATATTTCTCATACTCACCATTTATTTCTTTTTCTTCTTTTATATGCCTACTATATTCTTTTTGAAATAAATTTCTTGTCTCTTCATCTTGCCACAAAGAAGATAGGATCGCCAATTTCATTTTCAAAGCATCATCAGATTCTATTTTCTGTTTTTTTGATTGAACTACTATCTCTTTATCACCACCATCGACTTCTTCATCACTAGCTTCTTCATCACTAGCTTCTTCATCTCTTGTTATTTTTATATTAACTTCTTTGTTTGGTAATTTCCACAACTCTCCTTGCAATTCTTTATATAAAGACCACATTATTTCAGCTTTTTGAGCTGGTTTTAAACGTCCAATATCTAAAGCTGGAGGTAAGTCTAATTCTCCAATTTTTACTTGCTCTAAAAATTTACCAACATCTAAAAATTCTTCTCCTTGCTCTGTTTTAGAACTCAATTGTTCAGCTATCCTCCCTATTTTTCTTTCTGGCATATTATTATAGGTTAATTTATATATATTTACCCCTTCGGGAGATTCCCTTATGGGAATAATTTTTTTAAAAAATATTAACTATTCTCCATAAACCTCTTTAATTCTATTTGTCAAAACCTCTAAACACTGCCCTGCTAAATCCCTTACATCAGAAACTTGCGTAGCACTCTGGTAAGTTTTTTTAGCTATTTGTAATAAATTATCATCTTCTTCGTCGCTTATCAAAAACAAATCAACTGGAATTCCCATATTTTGCAATTCATCATTAAGTAATTTCACTTGTGAATAATTATCTGAACCACCGTCAGCAGTAGCAATTACAAATCTGTGCATTTTCCAATTTTTAGTTTTAGACTTTGATAATTTTGCTTTTTTATTTTCTTCTTCTGTTTGAGCTGTTTCAATCTGTCTTTTTATCATATTAAGAGCTTGATCATCTGGAGTATAACCATCAGCAGACTCATCCAAAGATTTATACACTTTGATTTGCTCCACAGGCCCCCATTTATCTGTCACTGGCAAAACAATCTCCGTCTTTGCCCCAAACACAGTTAAACAAATTTTATTTGGCATTGGGATTTTTAAATTTTTTTCTGCTTTGCGTGACATAACCGCACTTCGCATAATACTATCCAGTAATAAAAAAACCATATCTCTTTGTGCTTCTGACTTTTTTATTCCATTTAAATTCCATTCCATAGAACCAGACATATCAGCCATAACATATACTTCGTAACCACCAAATATTTTTTCTTGTTTTTGTTCTGTAAATTCTTTTTCAAAACCACTTGGATCATCTTCACCAACACGCACATCAACACGAGCCTCCACAGGGTCGTCTAATTCATCCCCTTCGCTTTGTCTTACTGGTCCACTATACTCTAATTCATCTATTAAATTTTTTCTTAAAACTTTTTTCCAATATTCATAAGTTTGATTAAGTTCATTTTTATATTTTTCTCTTAAAGTTTTAATTTTATCAAGCACCTCTTTTGCTTCTTCTGGTGTGCAACCAGCTTCTTTAGCAAAAATCATTTCTGGTTTTTGTGATTTTTCATTTTCTTTTTTTTCTAATTCTTTCAAAATATTTTCTAATTCTTCCTCAGACATTAATTCAGAATCCTGTTCTCCATAATCACCTTCATTTTCTTCTAAATCCTGCTCTTGTTCTTCTTCATCTACATTAGGATCACCTTTTGGTGTAGCATCTAGACGTTGCCACTTATTATTTTCCTCATCCCAGACTTCTGTCCAAGCATGACGGTTATTTTCCAAAAGTAAAGCTTCGCCTTTTTCAGATTTTGCTTGTACACTATGCCCTGAAACAAAATGACTATTAAACCCTAATTTTGTAAGTGCACGAACAGCCATTGTATTAGCTTCATCACATTTTGCTTTTTTATTTTCCCAAATTTTTACAAAATACTGAGCAATATCTTTTTTATATAGAACATCTAAACTTTCATCATCTTTATCATATTCTAAATGAGAACGAATAAAAGAAACCAACTTTCTAGCTTTTTGCATTTCAGAAATTCTAGCAGTTTTTAAATCAACAATGAAATGATCTAATTCCTCTGAAAAAATATCTGTAATATTTTCAACTTCTTCAACTAAAGCATCTATATTTAAATTATCTTCAGTTGGCCCAATTTCAATTTGTAATTCAAATTCACTTTTTTTTCCAACAACCTGAACATAGCTCAAACCATTTTGGTCTTGAAAAAAACTAATTTCATCTGGTTCATTACCATTCCATTTTATACTAGCCTGATCTACTGCCCAATTATACGGCATTTTAATAATTTGAGCTCTGCCAACTTTGAGAACTGTCCTATATATTCTTTTTTTATCTTGATCAATTTTTTGTTTTGGTAATTCTTGAAAATTTATTCTATCTTTACTCCATTTTAAAGTTTTAGAATCAAAATTTTCAAATACACCATCTTTATAATAACCGCCGTAATACGAATACACAGCTGCAATAGATTCTTCGGGTTCACCTTCTTGCTCTTGGCTTGACTGACGATGTGGTTCATATTCACCATCTTCATCACTGCCTGTTACTTTTATATTTTGACTATCTTTTTCACTATATTTTTCCAAATCTTTATTATCTTGATTTTTTAACCAGTCAAGGCGTGCTTTTATTCTTTTATTATAAAAATCTTGTTTTAAATCAAAATTAATATCAAGGTTAGTCATTATTTTAAAAATATTTACACTATCACCCTCATTATTAATTTCCACTTTTTGTAAATTTCTAAGCTGATTTTTTACCCGTTCATCTGTCTCTAAGCTATCTATATCAAAATCTGAATTTTTTAATAAAAATTGAAAATTTTTGTAAAATTCCCCAACCAAAGGACTACTTGTTTTATCTTGTCTTATTTCACCGCCTTGCAAACTCGCTTCTACTACCGACCTAAATTGTGGATCAACCTCTTCTTTCCATTCTTGATAAGCTTTAACCTTGTCTGAAGTATCAAAAAAATTACCAGACTCTATTTCTGGTTCCAAAATATCTTTTTTTAATTCTATTTTTTCTCTTTTTTCTTTCATAAAACTAATTATCACCTCCCTAGCTCAGTATATAAATTTATTTTCTTACTTCCGCATCAAATTCTTTTTCTAATTTTTTTATTAACTTCGCATGGACCTTATCAACCTCGTTAGATTCTAAAGTTTTTTTATTATCACGATAAATAATATGATAAGCCATACTCTTTTTATCTTTACCAATTTTTTCTCCTTCAAACACATCAAACAATTCTACGCTTTTTACAAGTTTATTCACCCCCTGTAAAGAGTCAACAATTTCTTTGTGTGTAATTTTTTTATCCACCACAAAAGCAACATCACGATCTATTGCTGGATACAACGGCATAGGTTCATAATCATTTTTATCTTTAACATATTTAAGTAGATTGTCTAAATTAATTTCAACCATCCCAACTCTCTCACTAATACCAAGACTAGTTTGAACTTGCGGATGCAATTCTGCCACAAAACCTACCACTTCATCCCCTGCCACAATTTCTGCATATCTACCAGGATGAATATATTTATTTGTTAACGTATCCACTTTTAATTTATAATCAACTCCCAACTCATGAAGTAAACCTGATACAACATCAGACACATTATAAAATGGAGTTTTATCATTCTTACTAGAATATACCAAAGACAACATAGTATCTTGTCGTGGTAACAACTCATCGCTTTTGGTTTCTGCCCTTACTCCAAAACAATTTTTATTAAATACTTTACCTACCTCAAACAATTTTAGATCACCTGTGTAATGCATGTTTTTTTCTACATTCTCCAGCAGGTTTGGTAAAAGTGTAGTACGAACATATGGACGATCCTTGGCAATTGGATTATCTAATTCTATATGATCTTTTATATCAAGACCCATTTTCTCAATCGTATCTGGTGAAACAAAAGAATAATTATAAGTTTCAGTATATCCATATTCCATATAAATCATATCTTTTGCCTGTCTTTCTAAATCTCGTAATGGATTCCTGCTGGGTGGATTAATAGGAAACTTTGGTAATTGGACTGGGATATTATTATAACCATAAATTCTAACTACTTCTTCTACCAAATCTTCTGGAATAGAAATATCTTTAGTAGCCCGCCAAGTAGGAATCTTGACCATCAAAGAATCCTTTTTTTCTTTAATTTCAAAACCCAAAGATTCTAAAATTTTTACAACTTGTTTTTTGCCCAACTCAACTCCTAATTTTTTATTCAAAAAATCCAAAGGTAATTCAATCGGACCAGTACTCAAACTAAAGTCACCTTCATCCACTACATTACTAACTACTTTTGCGTCTGGACACATTTCCAAAGTTAATCCTACTGCCCGCTTCAAAGCTAACTCTGCGTTGTTTGGATCAAGACTTTTTTCAAATCTAGTAGAAGAATCTGTTCTAGAACCTAACTTGGTAGCTGTTTTACGAATTGTTGTAGCATCAAAATTTGCCGATTCAAAAACAATTGTAGTAGTATCAGCCTTTACTTCACTATTTAATCCCCCCATTATTCCACCCAAAGCTATAGCTTTTTTAGTATCAGCAATTACAATATCATTTTCATCTAATTTATGCTTACCTTCATCTAGTGTTACGAATTTCTCACCATCAGTTGCTTTACGCACAACAATCTTGTCACCACCTAAATCTCTCTTATCAAAAGCATGCATTGGCTGACCCAAATCAAACAAAATAAAATTTGTAATATCAACAATATTATTTATTGGACGCAAACCAACAGAAAGTAATAACTTCTGCATCCACTCTGGGGAAGGTTCAATTTTTATCCCATCAATTGCCACTGCCATATAACGTGGACAAATTTTACTATCCTCTACTTTTACTTCTAAACTAATCTCTTTCCCTGGCTTAATTTCAGTTGTTTTATATTCTTTAAGTTTTTTATTATACAAAGATGAAACTTCTCGTGCCATGCCATAGTGTCCCCACAAATCTGGCCTATGAGTCATGGACTTATTATCAATATCAAAAACTACATCATTTAACTTTAGAGCTTCAGCAAGTGGGGCTCCAATCTTTATATCTAAATCTGACAAATCTAAAATTTCTTTTTCATCTTTCAATGGATATATTTCACCCAAACCAATCTCACTTGAAGCACAAATCATACCATATGATTCTACACCACGAATTTTTGCTTTTTTTAATTCTACCGGAGCCCCTTCTCCGTGCCATAACACCTTGGCTCCAATTTTACCAAAAGCCACTTTCATATCCTCTACAACATTAGAACCTCCACAAACAATTTGAAAATCTTCTCTACCATCACTGACTGTACAGACTTGCAATTTATCAGCGTCTGGATGTTTGACTATTTTTTTAACTTTACCTACCACAATATTTTCTAAATCTTTTCCTTTAGAATCTACGCCCTCCACCTCTACAGTACTAAGAGTAACTTTTAAAGCTAACTCTTCTGATGTAAGAGAATCTGGAAGATCTACGTAATGCTTTAACCAATTGTATGATATTAACATATTAAAATTGTTTTAGAAAATTTATATTACCACCGTGTATATGACGAATATCTTCTAATTGATATTTGCCCATTACCAATCTATCTAACCCTAGAGAAAATGCGAAACCATCCCATTCTTTTGGATCAAGACCGCCTTCTTTTAAAACATTTGGATGTATCAGGCCACAACCCACAACTTCCACCCACTTTGTTTTGGCGTTTTCTCCTTTACCAAAAGTAACTTTCATTTCCATTTCAAAACCAGGTTCCACAAAAGGAAAATGACCTGGGCGAATTCTCACCTCTACATCACGCTTAAAAATTGCTTTTAAAAATTCTTTTATCACTCCTACCAATTGCCCAACATTCAAATTTTTATCTACAACAATTGCGTCAAACTGATAAAAAGTATGACCATGAGTAGCGTCCAACGCTTCATTACGAAAAACACGACCAGGATGGGCTGCTCGAAGTGGTGCTCCATATTTTTGCATCAACCTTACCTGCATATTTGAAACATGGGAACGCATGCACCAATCTGGTTTATCTTTTATATAAAAAGTATCTTGAGCATCACGAGCAGGGTGATGTTCAGGAATATTCAAAGATTCAAAAACATAATAATTTGATTCCAATTCTGGCCCATCCTCCACCATAAAACCCATGGTTCGAGCTACATCTTCTACTGCTCTCATCTCTTGGGTAATTGGATGCAAATGACCTCTTTCTGTCTTTGGTAATTTTGGTTGAGTAATATCAATTCTTTCTTTGTCAGCAATACCACCCATTTTTACTTTATCAAGATTTTGTTTCTTTTTTGAATAAAGATTTTCCAATTCTTTTTTCACTTCATTAGCAAGTTTACCAAATTCTTTTTTGGCATCCCCAGATAATTCTTTCAAACTTTTCATTATCTCTGTCATCTCTCCACTGCGACGAGAAAAAAATCTTTGTTCAAGTTCTTCTAACTGCAAAGTATTTTTAACCTCTTCAAGACCTTTTGCAAAATCTTTTAAAATTTTATTTAATTTAGTCTTCATATTTTATTTCTTTTATTGAATCAAACAACTTTTTAATATTAGGATCATCCAATAAAGACACATCTGTTAAATAATAAAAACTTTCAAACATCTTAGATAATTCTTCTTTTGAACCAGGTCTATTCAAATCAAAATCCCTGGCTTCATATTCATGTCCATCTATATCCATTTTTTCAATACCCAGTAAAGTAAAAACATCAACTATTCTTTGTTCATCGCCATCGGTCCATTTAACTCTTTCCATCTCTGTTTTTATACAACCAGGTACGTATTTTTTACACAAACCTTTCAATTCATTCATAACATTCTCTCCTCCTTCCTTTTTTTCTCTATATCTAGCAAAATCAACTACATTATTTGGAGATTCACCCATACATTTATCTAAAAAGATTTAAAAACACATCCTTAAATCTACCCACGTCTTTGATAGTAATTACAACCATCAAAAGCATAAGCAACATAAAACCAATCGTATGAGCAATTTGTTCATACTTTAAACCAATAGGTTTTCTAATAATTTTACCAATAACCAGGAATACTAATCTTCCTCCATCTAAAGCTGGAATTGGTAATATGTTAAGGATTGCTAGATTCAATGATAACAGAGCTGTAAACTGAAGTAAATAGCCTAAACCCAGACGAGCCATCTGACCGGTTAATACCGCAATACCCACTGGACCGGCGGCAGCTTCACCCAACATGCCGGCATTGCCAGTAAAAAGACCCATAATCAAGGAATAAAAAGCAATGACAATCGCTTTTAAATAATAACCAGTTGCTTCAACGCCATGATAAATTGCTTTAAAAAAAGGATATTTTACTGTCCCAATATCAGCCAAAGCTACTCCGATACCACCTTTACCAGTATCTTCATAAACCATTGGTTTAATATTTTTTTCAATAGTTTCACCCTCTCTTTGTATTTTTATTAATACTTCATTATCTTTATTTTCATTAATATAATTTTGCATCTCTCCTAAAGTTGGAACATCCAAATCACCAACACCAATAATCACATCTCCAGAAACTATTCCTGCCTCAGAAGCTGGTTTATTATCAAAAACTTGAACTATCTCCAAACGTCTATCACCCACCACCGCACTAGCTGGTAAATTATCAGCCATTTGAGGTAAGCCTACCATATAGCCAATACTTAGCAAAGCAGACGCTAAAACTACATTCATCAAAACACCAGCAACCACTGTGATAACTTTTTTCCAAAAACCCTGAGAAATAAAACTGTCAGGACTAGTATCTTCACCTTCTTCACCTTTGATACTAACAAAACCACCCAAAGGCAACCAATTTAAAGAATAAATAGTTGAAGGAGCTTGGGTCCTATCAAACTTACCGTTTACTTTTACCCATTTTTGGGTTTGGGGGTCTTTATACCAACCAATAGCTCGCGGGGGAAAACCAAGCCCAAATTCATGAACAGCCATGCCGGATTTGCGAGCAGAAATAAAATGACCCCATTCATGGGCTAAAACGATAACACTTAAAACGATCAGAAAGACTAATAATGTAAACATAATTTAATTTAATTTTATTTATTCAACTAAACTTTAACTAGAGTATTATAAGATTTTTTAGACAAAAAAGCAAATATAGACTTTGACGAAAAAAAAATATTAAAGTAAAATATATACATTATTCTTAACTCGCAAATTTATGACAATACTATATATTGTTTTGGCTGTTATAGCCCTGCTCCTTGTTTGGGCAGTATTTTTATACAACAGCCTAGTTCGTTTGAACAACAGAACAAAAGAAGGATGGAGCGATATTGATGTCCAACTTAAAAGACGTCATGACCTTATCCCAAATTTGTTAAACAGCGTAAAGGGATACATGGAGCATGAAAAAAGTTTATTACAAAAAGTAACTGAACTGCGTTCACAAGCCATGTCTGCTCAAGCAGGTGGTAACACAGCTGAGTTAGCTAATGTTGAAAATCAACTTAGTGGCATGCTTGGTAAATTACAAATCGCTGTAGAAGCTTATCCAGATTTAAAAGCAAATACTAATGTTGCCCAACTTATGGACGAGCTATCTGACACAGAAAATAAAATCCAAGCTGCTCGTAGATTTTACAATGGTATGGTTCGTGATTTTAATACAAAAATCGAAACCTTTCCAAATAACATGATCGCTGGAATGTTAAAATTCAAAGCTTACGAATATTTTGAAGCTGAAGCAGGAGAAAGAGAGAATGTGGAAGTTAAATTTTAATTATGTATTCACAAATAGACTCTAACAAAAGAAACTCTGTAATTCTGATGATGTTATTTATTACCATCATTATTGGTATTGGTTATGGTTTAGAATATTTATGGGGCGATGGTAGTTATATCATAGTTTGGGGAGCGATAATTTTATCTCTTCTCATGACTTCTGTTTCTTATTTCAAAGGAGATAAAATTGCCTTAACCTCAACTGGAGCTAAACCTATTAGCAAAGAAACTGACCGCTCTATTTATAACATGGTTGAAAATTTATGTATTGCGAGCGGTATACCAATGCCAAAGGTATATATTATAGAAGACATGGCCATAAATGCTTTTGCTACTGGTCGTAAACCAGAACTATCCTCTATTGCCCTTACTCGAGGTGCTATTCAAAAATTAGAAAACGAAGAATTAGAAGGGGTTATTGCTCACGAACTATCACATGTCAAAAATTATGACATTCGTTTTATGACTTTAGTGGCAGTGCTGGTTGGAACGATCGCTTTAATTTCTGACATATTTATCCGTGCTCAATTTTTTGGAGGTAAAAGAGAAAGCAAAAACAGCCACCCAGCTTTTTTGATAGTTGGAATTGTGCTAGCAATATTGTCCCCTCTGATAGCCGAGCTAATTAAACTAGCAATTTCTAGAAAAAGAGAATATTTAGCCGATGCCTCTGCTTCACTTTTAACCCGTTATCCTGATGGACTGGCTAGTGCTCTTGAAAAAATAAACAAAGAAAAAATACCCCTAAAAAAAGCTTCAACTGCTACTGCTCATTTATTTATCGCCAGCCCATTCTCTGGTAAACAAAAATTAAAGTCTCTATTTTCCACTCATCCTCCGATAGAAGAACGAATAAAAAAACTAAGAGGGATGATATAACAAAAAATAAAAAAATATAGTAAAAATCCATACCCCCGTTTTAACCCCCGTTTAAACGGGGGTATAAAAAAATCGCAAGTTAACTTGCGATTTTTTTATTATTTATTATTTATTATTTATTTTTTCTTTACACTTTCCACTGCATATTTTATCATCTCTCCTGCCACATCACGACCAGTTGCCTGTGTTATACCTTCCAAACCAGGATTGGCATTTACTTCCAAAACTTTTGGCCCACTACTAGTTCTAATTATATCAACTCCGGCAATGTCCAAACCAACAGCTCTGGCAGCTGCAAAAGCCACATCCTTTTCTTTACGACTCATTTCAGCCACCCGCACCCTGCCACCTAAATGAAAATTTGATCTAAATTCTCCTCTTTTTGTAGCTATTCTTTCCATAGCTGCGACTATCCTATTACCCACAATAAATACTCTGATATCTTTACCTTTACTTTCTTTTACATACTCTTGAACCATAATAGGTTCTACATCTTCATTATTCATTAAAATAGGAGCTATTGTTCTTAGCCCTCTTTCGCTCTCCACTATCGAAACACCACTTCCGTGAGAACCGGTGGTAGTTTTAATTATAACAGGAAATTTTTCTATATTAGAAATTAAATCTTCTATCGCATCAGAAGAAACTACCATAAAAGTTTTTGGAGTCGGTACTTTATATTTACCTAAAACTTGCATCGTTCTTAATTTGTTCTTTGCTCTTAAAACTGATATATGATCATTAATAACATTAACACCTGATAATTGAAACTGTTTTATCAAAGCTGTCCTAAATTCTAAATTTTTTAAACAATTTGCTCTTACTAACAAAACTTTTATATTTTTAGGAAATTTATTATTAACCAAAACTTTTGGTTTTTTATCAAAAACTAATTGACAGTCTCTGGCAAAAACCATCTCAACTTTATGACCTTGTTTTTTGGCTGCTTCTTGTAATAAACCTAAATCAAATTTTGAAACATGACTTAATTTATCAGGATGACCGTAGGTCAAAACATGTATTTTCATAATTTTAAATTATTAACCCGCACAAAATTTATATTATAGCGCGGGATTAAATCGCCTAAATTGTATACTAAAATAATAAAAAAGTCAACCCTAAATTACACATCATAATCAGGTAAATACCTAACTTTAAACTGCTTTAAATCAAGTAGTGGCAGATCTCCAACCCCTACCTTACCTATATAAATTTTTTTTAAACCATCGGCCTCGTGCTCTAGATATTGCTTTATTTTATTATAACCATCAAAATAAACTAAATCACGAGTAAAAGCAATCTTTTTTGAAGTATCTATTAAACCTCTTTTACACTTTAAACAAGTTTTCCAAGCAGTTTCATCGTTCACTTTGTAATTATCTTTTAGATAGTGGAACAAATCGAGAAAAGACATCTCATCTGCTAAGTATATACCAATGACGTGTAGAGCTGGTTGTATATCTTTTTCACCCAAATTAATACCTAATTTTTTTTGATTATAAATAGCCAACCCTTCTTCGGTTGCCAAATACCCGGCTGTACCACTCTCAAATAATTTATAATTAGAAAACTTACTATTTTCTAGCCTAAAAATATGAGTAGCTATTTCGTGGATCATTACCGCTCTCAATCTATTTTCAGTAAACTTGATATCTTCACGCAAAAATATTGTGTTACCTTTATTAACTGCAATATCCGACACCTTTCCTTCACTAGTTTTTATTTTCCATTTTCCAAGTTTATTTTTATCTAAAAATTCTTCTATTCTTTTTACGACTTGTTTATAAGATAACATTTTA
>Ga0222628_1000584_pt1 | contig 14488 bp, 14 predicted proteins | sample AntAcemetageno95_FD_179860 | JGI IMG/M metagenome (GOLD analysis project Ga0222628, IMG submission 179860) | Saline water microbial communities from Ace Lake, Antarctica - #95 | ecosystem: Environmental > Aquatic > Non-marine Saline and Alkaline > Saline | place: Antarctica: Ace Lake | collected...
ACTCCTTATAATACATTTTATCATATCACACAAATAAAGATACCTTCTTTCTCAATAGCACCAATAATTCTATATTCAGGTCCAGCATAGTTCATTTATGATAAGACTCGTTATATCATTTTTAATTTATACTCAATGTCAAATAAAGAAAAGGCCGAAAATTTCGGTCTATTAACTTATGATAACATTCTCTATAACATTCTTAGTTTCAACTTATTATCGTATGAATATGATGTTAATGCTCATCACTACTATACCAACTTATTCAAAAATCTATTCTACTGATTTTAAAAATATTTTTTGTTCGAAAGTTCCTTTAACATTATTCTTTTCCATTCTAGTAGCCGATATCTCTTCCATACTAATTTTCTCTTTAGTTAAAATAACATCTAGTACTTCAAAAATATCAGATAGTTCCTCGATAGTTTCTATTCTGTTTTTGGTTTCAGTTAATTCTTTCGCTTCTTCTATTACTTTTTTCTTCAATTCAATTAAATATCTTTCGTCATCCAATATAGTTACTTTGCACTTTTTACCTGCGTCTTTTATTATTTGAGGTATATTATCTCTAACTAGTTTATTATATACTTTCATAGATACTATCCTTTCATATTAACATATAGTTTATTTAAAGTTTTGTGTTCCAATGAATACTCTATGGACTTTTTGAATCCGGTTTCATAACCACTAAGTGATTTTAATAGTTCTTTGTTTCTCAGTTCTAGTTTTTCTATTTCAATTTTCGTAGGAGGTCTATTACTTTTTGATAGATTGTTCGTTGAACTTGTCACAACTAGATTCCAAATATCATCACTGTAAATAAAGCTCCAAGGAATAACATGATCTATATGGATATCCTTCTTATCAATTATCTCACCAGAATAAAAATCTCTAATCTCCTGATTATGATAATACTTCAGTAATAAGTTCTTATATTTTGCCAAACTACTTCTTCTTATCTTTCTATCAGATGAAGCTTTGACCTTTTTTGTTATGTTTGGTGAAGTGTTAAATCTCTCCAGTAATTGAGACCACTTATAGTTTAATAGTTTTGATAATACAATACCATAGTCTTCTAATACTCTTACATCTTCAATTTCAAATATTAGTAGTTTCTCTTTATCTTTAATCTCATAGATATCAAGTGTTTCACTATTACTAACATTCTTAAATCTTGGACATACATTGATTCTTGTATTTGATAAAATAGCGGAAACTTTTTTATTATAGAAAGCTATATTTTCTTCCATAAAATACTGTTCTACATCATTCCATGGAACAGGGTAAGTACTTACTTCGGTTTTATATTTATCAATCATAGAATTGATGTGTTTTAAGATAACAGGGCTTTTGCCTTGAGTTAATCCAAAGAAAAATGTTTGATTCCAATAATACTTAATCATTTTATTTACGATATCAGATTGTTTTACAATACCTTTATCCTCAATTACTGAGTACTCGCCAATTGATATACATTCAACTATGCCTCTGCCCCAAGCTGTTTTATATGTATTGTCATTATGCATTTCTTCTATAATTCTTATCCAATCAGATAAATACTTTTCCATACTCCCACAACCTTACTACAGTTTATTATATTTTTTTGAAGTTCCAAATGCCTTATCTACAGGATATTTTTCATTATTCAACTGAATCTTGCTATTTGTAGCTTCTATCAAATCTATATTTAATTCTTTGCATAAAAGAAGTAAATACCCGAAAATATCGGCAACTTCCTCTTTTATGTTTTTTATATCTGCGTTTTGATTCCCCCATTGAAAGTTTTCTAAAAGTTCATTAGCTTCTATACTAATACTCTTAGCTAAATTGTCAGGAGTATGAAATTGTTTCCAATTTCTATTATCTCTAAATTTTATTAATTTTTCTAATATGTCATTCATTTCTTTCATTTTTCATCATCCTTATCAAAAAATTGTGTTAAATATTTTTCAAAATTCTTATTGCATGCATACATATATATCCCTTTAATTCCTCTTGTCATTAAGGTTATATAAATATTAACAATATAATCTTTTAAATCTGATTCGTTTTTTATTGAAGACTTACCTTTTATATCGAAATATTTATCTTTGTTTATGGTTATTTCATTTTTATCAAAATCATAATCAATTTCAAATCCAAATATTAACCCAATATAATTTAAATCATATCCTTGTACAGTATGAATACATCCAACCTCAAATTCAGCATTAGGTGAATTTACCCAATCTTGTGATGTAGTATTCCATTGTTTGTATACTCCATCTAATACTATATCATATTTGCTTTTATCTTTTTTTGATACCCAATCAAATGAATATCCTGAAACCATCCTAACTAATTTGTATTCTTTTTCTAACATATCCATTTGTTTATTCATTACTGCAAAATTACTAAAGAGTTTAACATTGTATTCTTCAAATGATATTTTTTTAGGATTTTTATTTTTCATAATATTATTTGCATAATATATGTATTCACTTCCACCTTTAACTCGGTGTTGTGATACTAAAGTATAGGAAGTATGAAGTGAAGCTCTTGAAAGTTTTAGTTCAATAAATTTCTCTTTCTCAATATCAGTAGGTTTAATAGATTGTCCTTCATCATAAAAGAATATATGGTGATTGGCAGATGCCATAATCCAATCTAATTGGTTTCCTTCATATACGTCAAGACCTAGATACTTGTTTGTGTCATCAAATGATTTATAGTTTGTAATATTAACTCTTCTCTTTAGTCGATGTGCTTCATCTATTATGAGAGTATCATATTCATCTTTTATAACATCTCCAGGAGCAATTACGTGTGATGACTTCAATCCTTTTATTGATCTCGCTACTTTTTTTAGAGTTTTTCTTAAAGAGGTCATTGGTACAACTAAAGCAACTTTCTTATTCTCTTTTATTTTTGAATGAACAAGAATCTTTAATAAGTACATCGCTAATATTGTTTTACCTGTTCCTGGATTACCTTCTACAAAAGATAACCATCTATCTTCTTTAAAACAATCTCTCAATATCATATGTGCAATTTCAAATTGATCATCTGATAATGATTTATAAGGAGAATATTTAAATAAATCAGAATTTTCTAATTGGAATATTTCTTTTTCAGCTAGCCCTTTGCCTTGAAGTTTTTCCCAAATAGCTGGAACTTTATTTTTATATGTTATTCTATCGTAATAATCTTGATTAATAACACCATTATTTAAGTTAAGTAGTTCAAACTTTTTATCAGCATCAAAATACCCAATTAAAGCCGATTCAATGTCTCTAATTGCTGATTTATTGAAATCTTTATCGCTAATTAGATGTACTCTTTTTAGTATTCTCTTTTCTGGGTTCATATAATGTTGCTTCATTCTTCTTTTAAAGTTATTTGTCTCTCCTACATAGATCTGTTTGCCATTTTCTATCAAATATACTATCGGCCAGTTGATGGCTGTTTTATTTTTTCCTATATTTATATCCTTTTCAAATGCATAATCCCTTATATGTATCATAATTCCCACCTTTTGACCTTCCATAAAAATTATATCATTATCCTAAATCTATTACTATCTTGTTATATTCATTTTATTACTTTCATACATATCTAAAAATGTTAATCTATTCAATTAGATATTTATAGATGTGAGACTGAACTTGATCACGAATCTTAAATTGTACATTTACAATAGGTAATTTTTTATGTTTGTCATTTTCTATTGTTGTTTCTTCCATACTAATATATACTAAGTCACCAATAAAATAGAAGTCTATCCCCTCATCATTACTTTTTTTAACAAACAGAGGAATCCTAAGATTTGTAATTGGTTGTTCTATTATTTCAACGATTTCTTTTGATTTAATTGTTCTATTATTTTTAGACATCCAACTAAAAAGGTCTTTAGATATAAACTTATCTTCATATTGAACACTAGCAGAAACATCTTTATCTTTTTTATAGTTAACAAAGATCGGCAAAGAATTGTCCTTTAAAAAATATCCATACATTGTTGATGAAACATCTTTTTCCCAACCCAATATTCTAGCAACGTCTTTTCTTGAATATTTTTCATATAAAACAAAGCCATCTCTTTCCATGTCTAGATTAAAATAATTATCCATATGATATTCATATCCAAAATCAACAATATCAATTAAATACTTTTTAAAAACAGAATCTGATAGCATTTCTAAAATATTTGGTGAAAGTGAAAACTCTTCTAAATCGCAATCAATCATCTTATCTATAGAATAATTTTTAAACTGCTTTTCCTGTAAAAATAAACCATTAATTACATTTGCTGAATTTTCGATATCTTTTTTATTTAGTACTTTTTCATTAACTTTCTTCACATGATCAATAACAGTTTGGACACTAATCGAATTATTTTTGTATGTTTCTTTCAATATATAAATATCCAAGTATCTTTTTGTGGAAATTAATTCTTTCGATACAAATTCTAGAATTTTTATTTTTTCTTGACTAAGAGATAATACTTCTTCTGTAAAATATTTTTTAGTAAAACTGTATAATGATTTAGAATGGTTTACAAAGAGAGTTGGATCTATAAATGCATGTTCATATAAATCCATCATCATAGGAACTCTTTTTATTTTATTTTTGAGATTAACGAATTCTTCTTTTAATATTTTTAAATTCCTGAATTTCGCATTGTCTATCGCGTTATATATTCTTTCTTTTGAAATATAGTCAAAATTTATTGTTGTACACCCAGGAATTGTAGCACTTCCCCCAGCAACAATTTTTCTTAGTCTATCTTTGTTAAAAGATTTATCTCCAAACAAAGCCATTGGAATCATGTAATTATTTTCATAATTACCTATAAAATCCAAAACAACCAAGTATTCCTTGTTGTCATACTTTCTTAATCCTCTTCCTAATTGTTGAACAAAGATTATCGCTGATTGTGTAGCTCTTAACATGATAATAATATTCAAAGGTCTTATGTCAATCCCTTCATTAAATACGTCAACCGAGAAAATGAAATCAAGATATTTATCATTATCATTCGATTCCAATAATTTTGCATAATGGTCTCTATCTGTCTCAGGAGTCTTACCATCAATTGAAACAGTTTTAAATCCATTTAAGTTAAACATTTCAGATAATTTCTTAGCTTCATCAACTCTACTACAAAAAATCAACCCTTTTGGTTTACTACCTGAATAACCATATAAGTTCACCATTTGAATAATTTTATCAACTCTTTCATCAGATGTTAAATAACTGAAATCTGTGTCTTCAGATAGTAACTCTCCTTCAATAAAAATATCTGTTACACCAAAATAATGAAATGGTGCAAGCAAGTCTTCTTCTAAAGCATCATGTAATCTAATCTCAAAAGCTATATTATTATCAAATAATGAATAGATATCAAATCCATCTGTTCTTTCTGGAGTCGCTGTCATTCCAAGTAAAAACTTAGGATTGAAATAGTCTAATACTTTTAAATATGATTTGGCTCCGGATCTATGAACTTCATCAACAATAATGTAATCGAAATCATCAGTTTTGAATTTTTTAAGAACTATGTCTCTTTGCAGGGTTTGAATTGTAGTAAAAATATAATCAGAACTATAATCTTTTTTATCCCCTGATAGTAATCCCATTGATTTATCCTTAATGACATTTTTAAATGATTTCATAGCATCCCTAGCGATTTTGCCTCTATGCACAACAAACAACATTCTATCTGGGTTGAGAGATAAGACATCAAATGCACTAAGATAGGTTTTGCCCGTACCAGTTGCTGATATTACAATCCCTTTACTCTCTCCTTTTAATCTAAGTGATTTTAATTGTTCTAATCCTCTAATTTGCATTTTCGTTGGAACAATAACTGTTTTTTTATAAAGATCAAAAGCAGATTCTTCAACTGAATATGATTTATTCTGATTATAAGCCACTTCGTATTTTGTTATAAATTCTTCAGTTAATATCTCTGCATTATTCCAAACATTTTTAAACTCTTCTAATGTATCATTTAATAACTCCCCATTTTCCATAGACGTTACTTTAATGTTCCATTCTTTGTTTTTCAATAGCGCTTCTTGTGTTAAGTTCGAACTTCCAATTATTAGCGATGAAAAGTTTTCTTTTTTAAAAATATATCCTTTAGTGTGAAAATTATCCTTTGTATAAATTTTCACTTCTATATTTTTGAAATCCAAAAGTTTTCTCAAAGCACCTGGAGTATTGAATAAAAGGTAATCTGTTGTTAATATTTTTCCTTTGATTTTTTTCTCTTCAAGTTCTCTCAATGCATCATTAAGAACTATTAGCCCTGAGCTCGTTATAAAAGCAACTGAAAAGACGAACTCTTTACATATCAAAAGTTCATCTATAATATTATTTAATAGCTTAGTCCCTTTTTTGTAATCATTGATTAACAACTGTGGTCTATAATCTTTATCCGAAAGTGTAGAAGAATTAATTAATCCAGTTTTTACACTCTTTAATACTTCGTCAGAAAAATTCATCCTACATTACCCCTTTATCAATTAGTTTATGTACAATTGGTAAGTCGGCTTCAGCCCAGTCCAAAGTCATAAGCTCATCTATCCCTAACCATTTAGAAGAATTATGCTCTAAAAGTTTAAATTTTCTCCCTGTTACTTTGCAAATATAAGTGTGCATTATTAATCTGAATGTAGGATATTGATGATCAACACTCAAAAAATGACCACCAACTGAAATATCAGTGTCAAGTTCTTCAAGTATCTCTCTTTTTAAAGCCTCTTGTTGAGATTCTCCATTTTCGATTTTTCCACCAGGAAATTCCCATTTCAAAGATAAGAAAGAATCATTGTCAGCTCTTTGAGTACACAAAATTTTATTTTTTTCAAAAAATATTGCAGCCACTACTTCGATTTTCTTCATGAACATCACCTTCTTTATTATAACACAAACACTTGAAACGATATGGTATTATTTGATGATTTGTAATAAAGAGAAAAGTACTTAGGCTAAATCATGTCGTTCATTTTAATAGATATTTTTTTAAATTCTAAATTATTTCTTAAGAAAAGTTAGCATAAATTCAACTTTCCTGAAATCTAATACTATTGCCCATATACTCATTTCATCAAATTAAGTCACATAAAAAGAGGATGACAAAATTAGTCATCCTTTAATTCCTACTTGTTAATAAACTTATCTATTTCTTTTAATAAATAACTTCCCCACAGTTCAACTTTAGCTGGGCCTAAACCTTTTATTTTAAGTAGTTCTTCTTTTGTTTTCGGAAGTTTTTCAACTATTTCTTCTAATGTTTTATTATTAAACACATTATATAGTTTATCTATCTTATTATATGATGCAATTTTTCTTCTGGTTTCTTTTAAGTATACAGTAAATTCTTTGATATCAACTGTAACTATTGTTGTTTTAGAATTAAGAGGTTCTAGCTTCATAAAAGCTCTTATCCTATTAACTAAATATTCTCCAAATAATTCGACTTTTTTAGAATCGAATCCTTTAACATCTAAAAGCATTTCTAAAGTGATTGGTTTTTTAGTTATAATTTCTTCAATAGTTTTATCATTGTATACTAAATAAACTGGAGATATTTTATTATACTTTGAGATATTCATTCTTTCTCTTTTTAAAATAGCTACAAATTTAGTATTTACTTTAAATGAACCTTTTTGCTTTTTACTAGATTCAAAAGCAATGTTACTGTAATTGGATTGAATAACATCTCTTCCAAGTTTTTCATCTAGATGTTTAATGATTTCAATGATATCTTTACGGTACCACGCGTTGATTTCTTCATTTTCTATATAAGCTTGTCCTCTACCTGTTACTTGATGTAATTCAGCTGATGTAAACAATATTAGAGTATTAGGTTTATTAGTTTTTGGATTAATTAATCCATAGTGTTTAACACCTTTTTGCATCTTCATTAAATCGTTTTCACCTAATACAGTCTTAGGTCCATATCTTTTGCACTGAACCCCGAATCTATTTGATGGTTCGTCTTTTTTCCAAAGGATGATATCTACTCCATAATCATTTTTCTCAGTAATCTCACCTTCATAATCTTGATACTCTTTTAGATATCTAAAAACAAATTTTTCAAACTGTTCACCTGTTAATTCGTCTACTTCTTTAATAGATTTTGGATATTTATATTCTCTCTTTTTACCTAGTTGTATTTTAAATGCCATATAAAACTCCCCTTTCAAAATCATACATAATCATTATAACACACGTAAGATCCGGTACCTTTTAAAAATGTACTCAAATCATATTTTACACTTTAAGATTAACAATAGTTTTTTGCTTTTCGCCATAGGAGAAGAATTACTCAAAATCTTCTATGCTGAACTGTGGCAAAATATTAGTGTTTTTCTCCTTTAAATTGAAGAACTCTTCGATAAACATTTGGAATCTAATGCTGTTGTCCATATTAATATCCATATGCTTACTATTTATACCGCCTTCCAATTGATATTCTGGTAAATATATCATACTATAAACCCCTAATTTCATATCTAAAGAGGTGAAATTTGATATTAACTCCTTGTAGACTATCGTTTCATTAATCTTTTTTTTGTATACTTTTCTTAAATCTTTAGTACTAAAAATCATTCCACATTCGATAATTAGAACTTTATTACCTTTTTGAATAATATAATCCACTCTTTTATTATTACTAAATGGAATTGGATACTCCATAATTATTTTTGTATCCTTATCTAAATATTTATTTAGTTCTGAATCATAAAAAACATTGTACATCAAGTAAATAGAATCTAGCCATGATACTACTTCCTTATCAGATACTTCATACTTGAAAATATCATTTCCACTGAATTTTTCTTTGAACTCTTTAAAATATTTATTTCCAGTTAATTTTTTAGCTCTTTCTTCTAACCCTAACGGCCATATCCCCCAAGAACTTAACATTGGTCTATCAGCACAAAAGTTAACGAAATCTGTTGCTCCTTCAAAAACAAATAACCCATCCATTTCTTATCCTCCTGAATTTTATTCTTACCATATCAAAATAAAACAATCCATACAAGGATTGTTCATTTCTGTCCCTTGATTGCTACTTTCTATTATAACATAAATCATTAAAAAAAGCAGGTCACATATGGCCCAAATAAATAAGCCTAAGAGTACTTTGTTGAAGTATTTATAACATGTTTCATAATCTGAAGTGTTGCGACTCGATGTATCATTTCTAATTGCAATTTGTTATTCTATTAATTTGTTCATTATCGTTTTCCCTTTTCGTTATAAACATATGTGGAGTTCCCATTTTGGATAGTTACATTAGAACTAGTATATCCTATTAATATACCCGTTTTAGAAAATATTTGTTTATTTTTTTCATTATACACAATTACTCTATTACCGCTTTGTTTTGCGGAACCAATCATATTACTCATCCTTCTTTTAGTATAAATTACTTAACTTAAATTTCTACATGTATTATTTGCTCTGTAAGTCAGTATATAAATGTTTCTTCTACAATTCATAAACTATTCAGATTTTTTCGCATCGGTTTCTTAGGATTTTAAAATTGGTTTCCAAGAATCATTATATTCATTTCTTGCTTATCTATAATTATACAACTGCTGCAATCTTTTTGGCAACATTTTATCCCAATATTTTTTTAAATTATCTAAACTATCTAAATAATATTGAGCTGTAGTCTCTAAAAATACAAATATAAAAATTAGTATCAGTTTTCATCTTGATGACATTTCATTCCAAATAAACGAATCCAGTTCAGTTAAATCAATATCCATTTCTTCAGCAACTTTCACAAGAAGTTTTTTACTGTCTGAATAGCTTAAATCGATATCAAATTCCTTCAAAAACTTAAACAAATGTCTATCAATTGCTATAGAATCTAAACCTAACAAAATCATGAGGTAGTCTAAAGTTTTATTCCCAATTCCTTTAATGCTCAAAAATTCCTCTACAAACAAAGGACTGAGAATTACGTCCTGTAATTGATATATATATTCAACTTCATATTTAAATAATAACTTCATTAAATCAGTAAGTGCCTTTTTCTTTCTCCCATTATTAACTCCCATGATATCTTCTATTGAATTGTATTGCAAAAGAAAATCAAGTTGAGATAATGAATAGAATGATTCGTATTTATTGTAGAATTTTTCGATTCTTGGCTTGACTACATAGTTATAGTTAAGTCCAGACTGTAAAATTGATTCAATCACAATCGCCCCGATATTAAATGGAGCTACAAAGAAGTACTTCTCTCTTTCTTCATAAAAATTCTCTCTCAAATATTTCAATATTTCTTCCATTTATTAACCAACTCTCCAAAAGCTCGTATCCTGTCCAAACAATTCGGACAAACACCACAATGAATCTCTTTATTGTTATGACATGAGAATGTTTTTCCCAATGGAACATTCAATTTAAATCCTCTGTAAACTACATCTTCTTTTGACATATGAATTAAAGGAATTTCAAAATTAACTTTTTCATTACACAATAAATTAAAAGATTTTTTCAAATATTCTTCTTTACAGTCATAATAAATAACGTTCAATGTATCAATAAACCCAAAGTAAATAACAGCAGAATTAATTGATTTAGCTTTCGAGAGTCCTGCCAAGATTAATAGCAAAGATCTACCTGGTAAATCATTTTGCACTTCATTAAAATCATCATTCCATAAATCTATCGGCAAAAGAAGTTTCGAAGAGCTCCCTTTATAAAAAGTAGATATATCCATTTCTAATATATTCTGTAAAGGAAACGGACATACACTGACTAGAGATTTATGCTCAGTATCATAGGTTTTTTGTCCATAATTTAATATTACTGGATATACATTCGTATATCCTTTACTGTGAAGATCAAATAAGATTACGGTAGAGTCTATTCCACCAGAAGCCATAACGATAATTTTATCATCCTTATTATACATTATTTTATTTCCCCAATACAAAAATATAGAACATGAAACAGTTTCTCCAGGGAATGTACGATGTATTGACAAGTGTTCTTCAGGAACATATTGTTCTCAATATAGTAAGGATCATATAAAATTACTATTTTATTTTGAGTATTAAATATACCAATTTCCACAAGCGTACCTTGATCATTGTCTAGTAGAAGTGCTAGACAAATATCAGAGGTATCAATTAATTCTCTGTCTTTATTGTACATAGTTTTTTCTTGTAAAAAGTCAATATCTTCATAGGATTCCCCATTTTCAATTATTGGTCTTACAACATTGAAATTATGACTAACAAGCATTTCTTCCAATTTTTCAAATTTTCTTCTTTTTCCACTAGAAAAATCTGGGCCTGCTAAATAAATCTTACTACGATACCTCATATTCCAATCCGAAAATACACCTTTAAGAGAAATTTCATATAGGATTTTATCTTCAACATAATTAGGAATAGACTCAAATGTTTCTGAGTGGTTTATTGAATATAAACTTGCATAAAAAGAACCTATTCTTCCACAAACTTCAAGTTCTTTATTCTGCAACACAGAAACTGCGAAAGCTGTATCATAGACATCTCCAACACCTACTGAGATTCCTTCAGTTTCAATATAGCAAGGAATTTCTACTTTAGTTCCATCATCTCTATATACTATAGAACCACCTTTATTCATTTTGACAACTAGTAAAGAGAAATGCATTTCTTTGATTAATTTTAGTATTATTTCCTCATTTACCTTATTAATTGAAATAAATAAGTATAGATTTTCATGTTTTATGTCTTTTAGAACATCCAAAGGCAAGTTGAGATAATTTAAATCAATGAAGACTTTCACATCTTTTTCTTTAAATAATTTTAAATATTTATAATTTAATTCTTCGTTTAAAGAGGGGAAGAATAAGATGCTTTCATCTAAAACATCTAACTCACATACTTCGAGTTGTTTATTAGAGATAGCAAACAACCTATTATATTGACCATTCAGAGTGTTTTCAAATATGTCATTAATTACAAATACATTAGATGATTCTAAGTATTGTTTGTGAAACGTCATATTATCAAATCCAAGAGACTTAAGTTCTATATTTACATTATTTTTCATATAAAAGGGAATATTATAAGCAATACTCTTTTCTATGAAATCATATTTTGAAAGCATCCTTGCAGAGTGCATAACTCCTCCAAAAGAGTGTTTATTATTAAGAACATAATGTTCCAAGAAAATATCTCCAATTATTTTAATATTCATACTACTCTTTATGTAATATTACCGCTACTCTTACTAACGGACTACTACTTGAATGAACAACCTTACCCTTATATATTAATCCACTTTCAAGGCAACGTTTCAACTCATTATGAATAACTGGAACTGTTCCCATTTGTTGTTCCTCATTAGTACTAAAGACAATTAATCTACCCTCGAATAATTCTTCTTTGACAAAAACTTCAATTCCAGGATTGGGAATCCCAAAATTGTCAAAGTATTCAAATTGTTCAACTTCTTCTAAAATAAAATTATAGTCTTCCTGACATTCCTTTCCTTTCCTTGAATGACCTGAGTACCCAGGAATAGTTGTACCATCTAATAAAAAATAAACATCTTCAAACATAATATCACCTTCTCTTCCTTACTTATAAAGTATTAAAATAAATTTTTATATACAAATATTACTTAATACAAAAACTATTTCATTCTCTTATTTATATTATACCATACTTAATTATAAATAACAGGTCATATATGGACCAAATAAAAAAGCCCAAAAGGGCTTTGTTAAGATATTTATATCAATAGTTGCAATTACTTATGGTACGGCTCTGTGAAACATTTTTAATTGCAACTTGTTATGTTTAAAACATTAATATGAATAATTAGCCGATTTGTTTTAAGGGTAATTTCTTTCTCAATTTTTGTGTTTTATTAATAAACTTCTCTTTCTCATTTTTATTAACGTTATTTATGGCCAATTTACATATTTCTATAGCTTGTTCAATTCTATTGCTTTTCTCATAAATAATTGCAAGACGATTAAACATTGGTAAACTCGGTATTGAATTGAATTCTGAAAGCAATAACTTTTTAAGATTAGGGAACAATTTAATATCGTAAATTGCATACAACTCAGCTTTTTGCAGATTTCCTTCCATCTCACGATTAGAGTAATAAAAATTACTTGCATTCATATATGCAAAATGCAAAAATATATCATTCTTAGAATTATCGATTTGTTCAAAGATCATTTCTTCATTCAATTTATAAACTCTTGGATCAATATTCTTCTTACTGGTTTTTTTGACTTCTTTCTTTTTGGATAAGACATTATTTTTTCTCATCTCTTTTAATCGTAATTTTACATTTTCGTGAGTTTTTCTCAAAAGGTCATAAATTTTGACTTTAATTACTTCATTTTGAAAGACTTTATATATCGTAATTGATCTTAATCGCTCATCAAATGAAATATTTGCAAAAACATTTACTGTATCAACAGGAGATTCTCTGATTTTCGACTCTTCAATAGTTATATAATCTGTTGAATTTTCTTTATAAATAACATCAGATAATTCTGATTTAAATAAATCAGGATACTCTTTAATGTACTTCTTATTCTTAAACCCTATATAACTAGCTGAATTAATTATGTCTTCAGAGTAAAATCTTCCAGTTAATAGAAGTTTAGTGAAAGCAAATAATTCTGAGAAACTTAGTTCAACCTCAAGTGATTGAAATAAATTAATTCTTTTGTGATAGAAACAAGAAAAGATAATCGATTCAGATGAATAATGTAAAAACGAATTATTTTTGTGTACTTTCCTTAAATTATCGATTACTTTAATTGCCTTGCCAAAATCACCAAACATTAATTGTCTTTCCAATCCATAATAATAGATGAATACATATCCTATATCAATACTATTATCAGTGTTTTTTAACCAATTCAAATATGTAAATCTTTGACATGGATCTAGTTCTTTATATGATGGATAATATCCTAATGGCATAGGATTATTGCATTCTTTAATAGGTAGACCGGGATATATCATTGAAGGTTCTTCATTATATGGATACTGAACTATAAAAGACAATTCCCCAAATTTCATAGTTTCCTTATTATTATTATATTTAATTATGTCTTTTCCATCTATCCAGAGTAATTTTTTAGATTCTTCAGGCAATTTTGAAAGGTATGCGTTACATTTCCCTTTGCCTTTTCTGCTGAATAGCTTCATATTTTCTCACCCCACTCTCTAAAATCTTATTAAATAATTAAAAAGTTTAACAAAAACTGCAATTACTCATTTTGTTCATCAAATTTTGATTTCATAGTAGGGTTTTTACTAACAAGTTTCTTTACAGTTAAATTATTTGCTTTACCATTAGCTATTCTTAAATTGTTTTCACTAGACAATAATGCATCTTTGGTTTTTTGAAGATGCGTAATCGTTTTATCTATTTCATCGATTGCAGTTTTAAACTTTCTGCTGGCAAGATCATAATTTCTAGCAAATCCATCTTTAAATACATTTAAATC